>CAJIAA010000275.1_pt1 | contig 42614 bp, 49 predicted proteins | sample 9199011 | NCBI WGS metagenome assembly CAJIAA01 (sample SAMEA7708266, study PRJEB35096) | sediment metagenome | biome: marine neritic benthic zone biome [ENVO:01000025]; feature: sediment [ENVO:00002007]; material: shallow marine sediment [ENVO:03000034] sea grass bed [ENVO_01000059] ...
ATCTGGTATGCAGCCGGCGACACGGCCACGGATTTCAGCTTCTACAGCAAGCGCGGTCTTTTGGCCGGCGTCTATTCCTCTACGTTGCTCTACTGGTTGAACGACAAATCAGATGGCTTCGCGGACACGCTTGCTTTTCTGGAGCGGCGAATCGACAACGTCATGAACTTGCCGCGGTTCAGTGGGCAAATTAAGGCCGTGAAGGGCGCCGTTCCCAACCCGTTCAGAATCGTGCGCGGCCTGGGCCGGCGCAGGCGCCGTCATTTTGGCCCCGGGATTTCTCGCTCTTGACGCAAGGCCCTGACGGCAGCCCGGTCACTGCGCGTATTGCAGGCTCATCTTGGTGATCTTGCCATCCTCGTCCCACCAGTAGCTGTAGTGGACCACCCAGGACAGCCATTTGACCTCGGTCTTGGCATAGCCGTCCTCGCCCTCCAGGATCTTGCGGTGGGCGAAGCTGTCGCCGTGAGGGATGACCTCGCGCAGGGCCCAGGCCCGGATCCTTTCCCGGCCCTGGAAATCCCGGCTGACATCGATCATCAGGGCATCGTCGGCGAAGCAGTCCATATAGGCGTCGATGTCTCTGCCGTTGGTCGCCGCGCGATAGCAGTCTATGGCGGTCGGCAGGTCTGAAGTCTGCGCGCGCCCATCCGACATCGCGGCGACGACGACCGATGCGAAGACAATTGCTGACGTTGATCGAACCACCACCTACTGGCCTCTGACTGGCTCGATGTATGATGCCCACTTCGGAGCGGCCTGAAAAGTGGAGACAGATGACGCTGTCCGAACTCTGCAGCGAGATTACCCAGGCCTTCGACAATGACGGATCCGAAGGCGAACCGGACTTGGCCGGCGCGCTTGTCGTGGAAGGCGAGTGTGTTCTTCCGTCCTGGTTTGCGGTCACCGACCTGGCGCTTTCGACTATCGGCATGGCCGGCCTCACGCTTACGCGCCTTGCGCACGGCCCGGGTTCCAAGACGCCTACGATTGCCGTCGACTCAAGGCGAGCCGCGATCTGGTTTTCCACCACGGTCCATCCGGTTGGCTGGCGACTGCCGGCCATTTGGGACGACATCGCCGGCAACTACCGTGCCGCAGACGGCTGGATCCGCCTTCACACAAACAGACCCCAACACCGTACTGCGGCCCTGGCCGTGCTGGATTGCGAACCCGGCAGGGCGCAAGTGGCCCGGGCGGTTTCCGGTTGGCGGGCCGATGCGCTGGAAATCGCGATTGTCGAAGCCGGCGGTTGCGCCGCGGCCATGCGCGGCCTTGATGAGTGGGCGGACCACCCGCAGGGTCGTGCGGTTGCCGGCGAGCCGTTGGTCATCTGGCAGCGATCCGGCCAGGTCGAACCGGATCCGCCGGTCATCGACCCGGCCCGGCCGCTCGCCGGCTTACGGGTCCTGGATCTGACGCGGATCCTGGCCGGTCCGGTCGCCAGCCGGTTCCTGGCTGGCTTCGGCGCCGACGTGCTGCGCATCGACCCGCCTGGCTGGGACGAACCCGCCGCGGCCCCGGAGGTTACACTGGGAAAACGCTGCGCCGGCCTGGATCTGAACGAGAACGGCGACAGGGCCGTCTTCGAAATGCTGCTCGGGCAGGCCGACGTGCTGCTGCACGGCTATCGGCCCGGCGCCCTGGAGGGGCTGGGCTATGGACCCGCGGAAAGGCGCCGGCGCAATCCCGGACTGATCGATGTGTGTTTGGATGCCTATGGCTGGAGCGGCCCGTGGGCCGGTCGCCGTGGCTTCGACAGCCTGGTCCAGATGAGCAGCGGCCTTGCCGCGTACGGCATGGCGCGGGAGGGAAGCGACCAACCCCTTCCGCTGCCGGTGCAGGCACTGGACCATGGCACGGGCTATCTGCTGGCCGCGGCCGTCCTGGATGCGCTGAGAAGACGGCGAACCGTTGGAACCGTCCTGTCCGCGCGCTTGTCATTGGCACGGACGGCACATCTTCTCGCTGCTAGGGCGGTTGCTGCGAAGGACGGATCCAAACCAGTGCTCGCCGAAACCGACTGGGAAGACGAACAGGAACAGACGGCGTGGGGGCCTGCCTGGCGGGCGCGGTTTCCATTGCGGATCGACGGCATCGCGCCCAGGTGGCGTTTTCCGGCGTCCCGCTTGCGGTCCGCTCCGCCGGAATGGTTTGGATAGAGGCCGGTTGGTAAACACAGGACGCGGTGGGCCCGGCGATACGACCTAATCCGACCGCGCTTTCAGCCGCGTGACATGTCCCATCTTGCGGCCCGGCCTTGCTTCGGCCTTGCCATAGAGGTGGAGGTGGGCGCCGGGCTCTTCCAGGTATTCCAGCCATGCTGCTGCGTCCGAGCCGATCAGGTTGGTCATTTCGGCGTCCGCATAGCGCTCCACCAGGCCCAGGGGCAGGCCGCAGACGGCCCGGACCAGCTGCTCGAATTGGCTGGTGGGGGCGGCGTCCAGTGTCCAATGGCCGGAATTGTGCGGCCGGGGCGCCATTTCGTTGGCCAGCACCGTCCCGTCCGCAGTGACGAACATCTCCACCGCCAAGAGGCCTACGATGTCCAAGTCCTCGGCCGCGCGGATCGCGATCTCTTCGGCCTGGCGTGCGGTCTCCTCGGCCAGCGGCGCCGGCACGACGGTTCGGCGCAAGATCCCTTCGGCGTGGTGGTTCTCGACCGGCAGGTAGGGCAGGACCGTCCCGTCCGCTGCCCGGGCGACGATGACCGAAACCTCGCGCTCGAATTCGACAAATCCTTCCAGCACACCGCGCGACGCGCCCATCGTCCGCCAGGCGGATTCCAGATCGGTATCGCCGTCGATGAAAACCTGGCCTTTGCCGTCATAGCCCAGCCGTGCGCTTTTCAGGATCGCCGGCGCACCGATGTGGGGAGCGGCGCCGATCAGGCCTTCGACGCTTTCAACTTCCGCCCAGGTGGCCGTGGGGATACCGATGTCGTTGAAGAACTCCTTTTCCAGCGCCCGGTCCTGGGCGATTTCCAGGGCGCGGGGCGTCGGTCGCATCGGGCGTTTGTCGGCAAGGAACTCGACCGCCGCCAGCGGCACATTCTCGAATTCCAGCGTCACCACATTCACGACCTGAGAAAAAGCCTCCAGCGCGTCTTCGTCCTGATATTCGGCCTGTGTGAAGGCGCCGGCCACCTGCGCCGCCGGTGGCCTGTCCTCCGGCCCAAACACGTGGCATTTGTAGCCAAGCTGCGCCGCGGCCACCGCGATCATGCGGCCAAGCTGGCCGGTGCCCAGGATGCCGATGGTGCTGCCGGGCGGCAGGATCCCGGCGTCAGGCATCGCCCGGGGCAGGATCGGCAGGCGTTTCGGTGACCTTCGCGGTCTGCTGGGCGCGGAAGTCATCCAGTGCGGCGCGCACGACCCCATCCTCCAGCGCGATCACGGCGGCGGCCAGCAGTGCCGCGTTGATCGCGCCTGCCTTGCCGATGGCCAGCGTCCCGACCGGAACGCCGCCCGGCATCTGGGCCATCGACAACAGCGAGTCCAGCCCGCTCAGCGCCTTGGATTCGATCGGCACACCGAACACCGGCAACGGCGTCATTGCCGCCGTCATCCCCGGCAGGTGGGCAGCGCCGCCGGCGCCGGCGATGATCACCTTCAGCCCGCGTTCGCGCGCCGACTGCGCATAGGTACGCATGCGCTCGGGCGTGCGGTGGGCCGATACGATCTTGACCTCGTGCGTGACGCCCACCCGGTCCAGGGTCTCCGCCGCATGGGTCATGGTGGGCCAGTCCGACTGGCTGCCCATGATGATTCCGACGACCGGGCCCGCGCCCATGGCACTCTCCTGTAAACGATCCCGCAAGTAAGGCGCGGCAGTATAGGTGGGCGCGCGCTTTGCGCAAGCAGCCCTCGCGGTCGCCCCGCGACTCGGGCTAGGATGCTGCAAGTCCACGAGGCGAGGGCCATGAAGCTCGACGATCTCGACAAAGTGCCCGACCCCCGCAAGCTCGGGGAACCCTCCGGTGTGCGTCCCGTGCGCAAGACCGAGCCGGTCGAACCGGTGCACCGGCGCGGGACCGACGACGGCACGCCGGAGGGCGACCAGCGCCCGGGCTCCAGAACCGCGGACGACCGGGACCGGCTGTCGGTGCACGGCATTCCCGAGGCCGAGCTGACGCCCGCCGTGCGGGCGGCGCTGGCCCAACTGATGCAAGAGATCGGCGAACTCAAGGACGAGGCGGAGACGTTGCGGCGACAGCGAGACTACCTGAACAGCCTGGCTGACCAGGACGTCCAGGCGCCGGTCCTTAACCGTCGGGCGCTCGAGCGCGAGGTTGCGCACGCGCTGTCCCTGGATGACCGCTTCCAGGCGACCAGCACGCTGGCCGTGCTGGCTGTTGAGAACCTGCATGCGATCGAAGCCGCCGACGGCACGGAGGCCCGGGCCGCCGTGCTGGGCCAAGTCGGGCAGCTATTGGCCGAGCGGCGCGAAACGGGCGATGTGGTCGGCCGGCTGGGTGAGGGGGTGTTCGGCGTGATCATGACCGCGACCGATCCGGCCGCGGCAGCGCCCAGGGTCCAGGCGCTTGCCGACCGTCTCGCCGGTTCGCCGCCCCGCTATCGCGGTCGCGCGATCCAGGTCGAATTGGGTGTCGGCTTGCATGCGCTGCAACGTGGCGAGCGAGTCGAAAACGCGCTGGCGGCCGCTGACACGGCCCGTCGCAGTGAACGCATCCTTCCGAACCCTTGATGCTCGAGGCATCAGGCGATGATGTCCGGGATCAGGAGGTTTTCCAGCTTTGTAATCAAGTCGCGTAGCGCCAGTTTGCGCTTCTTCAGCCGCTTGACCTGAAGCTGATCGAAGGGATGGGTTTCCTGCAGCGTGGCGATGACGTCGTCGAGATCCCGGTGTTCGGTTCTCAAGGCTTCCAATTGACGCGTGATGGCCTTTTTCTGCAGCTCGTCCATGGCAGTGGGGTGATATTACCTTAGGCGCGCGGCACGGGAGGTCCAAAAGCGCATTGCGGCGGCAGTTATGGCCTGCCATTTATACCGGGTCAACGGGGCAGGATAACACGGTAACTGGAGAACGGGGGTATCTGCGCGATGAGGATCGGCGTTTTGACGAGCGGTGGCGACTGCGCGGGCCTGAATGCCGTGTTGCGCGCGGTCGTGATGCGAGCCGTCACGGGCTACGGGTGGGAGGTCTTTGGGATCGAGCAAGGAACCGTCGGCCTGCTGGAGCGTCCGCTCCGTGCTCGAAAAATGGAACTCGGCATGTTCGATGGCAGCCTGCTGCGCCAGGGCGGTACCATCCTTGGAACCACCAACAAGGGCGATCCTTTCGCCTATCCGATGGCGGACGGGACGCTGAAAGACCGCTCTGAAGAGATTATCCAGGGTTACAGGGAGCTCGGCCTCGATGCGCTGATCGGCATCGGTGGTGACGGGTCGCAGGCGATCCTACGGCGGCTGGCCCAGCAGGGCGGGCTGAATCTGGTCTGCGTGCCCAAGACCATCGACAACGACGTGGGCGCGACAGAAATTGCAGTTGGCTACGACACGGCTATGCAGGTTGCGTGCGAGGCTCTGGACATGCTGCAGCCGACCGCCGCCAGCCACAGCCGGGTCATGGTTTTGGAGGTGATGGGCCGGGACGCCGGGCACATCGCCCTTGCCGCGGGAATTGCGGGCGGCGCCGACATCATCCTGATCCCGGAGATTCCCTACAGCCTGGATACGATCAAGGCCAAGATCGCCCAGATTCGCCGGGCCGGCCGCAGCTTCGCCCTGGTGGTCGTATCCGAGGCCGTGCACACGCTGAGCGGCGAGACGGTCAGCAAGGACTACGGCGGTCAAAAACGCTATGGCGGAGTCGGCCATTATCTGGGCGAACAGATTGCACAGGCCACCGATGCGGAGGTGCGCGTCACAGTCTTGGGCCATATCCAACGCGGTGGCACGCCGGATCCGCGCGACCGGCTGATCGCCAGCGCGTTCGGGGTGCATGCCGTCGACCTGATTGCAGCCGGCAAGTTCGATCGGATGGTCGCGTGGCGCAATCGTGAGGTCGTAGACGTTTCCATCGAGGACGCGATCGCCACTTATGCGGCGGTGGAAACGGACGGAGCCCTGGTCAAGACCGCCCGCGGTCTGGACATCTGCCTGGGCGATGAATGACGACGGACCCAGTTTCTGGGACTTTTCGCTGCAAACTTACCGGCGTGACGGCGCTGAACAGGCCTGCCTGAGTTTGCAGGACGAGTTCGGTGCCGATGTAAACCTGTTGTTGCTGTGTTGTTTTGTGGGCCGTTACGGTGTCCGTCTGACGCCGTCGGCGATGGAAACCCTGATCCGGCAGGCCTCTGCCTGGCAACAGCAAATCGTCGAACCGCTGCGGGCCGTGCGCCGGCGCCTCAAACAACCGGTCGGCCCTATACTCCCCGAGGCAGCAGCGGCGCTGCGAAAGGCACTGCAGGATTCTGAGCTGGAGGCTGAACGGCTGGAACAAGAGATGCTGCAGGCGGTCTTGCGCACGGTCGGCGGGCTGGACGGCCGGGATGCCGATCGTCCGGGCCTGGCGCGCCGCAATCTCCTCGACTATCTGAGTTCCCTGAATGTGGATCCGCATCCCCGTGTGCGGACGGCGGTCGAGCGACTGATATCGTGCGCCTTTGCCGACTCAAGACGGTAGCATGACCCGGATAAGCGTCGCTGCTCAGGTCATCTAGATGGTGGTATTGGTGCTATGACAATGAGTTGAACGGCACGAGCAGAAAACTGCGACTTACGCGACGAGTGAAGCAAGATCCGGCCTGCTGCGGCGGCCAGCGTTAGGGTTATGAGAAGGGCATCTAGGTTGTCCACAAGGAAAGAAATCGAAGCAGCTTGGGGCGCGTATCGAAAGGGTCAGCTGGACCTTTCGGAAAGGCTTGCAGTCAAACTATTAAACGAAGAAAGGGCCAGTAAGCTCGATGTGCCACTCCCGCAAATCTGGACGCTAAAAGCGCAGCTTGCGGCGTCCAAAAAAATGAGAAGAGAAGCCTACGCAATTCTTCTGAAAACGACGAGCGCATATCCTTACTATACTTACGCCCGAGACCCGATGATCACCGTATTGCGCGAGGAAATCGAGATCAGGAGATCTAGGACAGGGGGGCATCACAAAGCAAGCAGCCCATCCAGCGGGCAATTGGTCTTAGGGCTCGGAACCGGCCGCTCAGGGTCCACCACATTGACTAAGATCTTTCAAGCGCAGCGTGGAACTTTTGGATCACATGAACATCCACCAATTCTGCATTGGGTCGGCAAGGAAGACCTTTTAGAGTTCCATCTTATGCGCTTCGAGTTGTTGGGTGAGCTGTTCGATTTTGTGGCCGATGTGTCCCACTGGTGGCTTCCTCGAATCGAGGACGTAAAATCCAGATTCCCCAATTTCAAGGCTGTCATATTGAAACGTAGAAAGGAAGACACGGTTGAGTCTTTCCTTAGAATAAAGGGCAATGACGCAAAGGGGGCAATAAATCACTGGGTAGAACATTCCGGCAAGTACTGGCAGAAAAATGATTGGGATCCTTGCTATCCTAGTTATCCGTTGAATAATTCCAGAGTTGCACTTGAGGCTTACTGGGATGAATACTATGAAGTTTCCCATCGTTTGTCGGAAAAACACCATGAGAATGTGCGAGTGTTCGAGATAGAGGTCTTGGCGACGGAAGAGGGGCAGCGAGAAATCCTAGATTTCTGCGGTTTCACTAATCCGGTGATCTTGGACAACGTTCACGCCAACAAGGGAACATTTGTAGACGGCATAAGATTGTGGCCGGTCCCAATAGATTTGTAACAACAATCGCCCGTCGTGTGGTGTCGTGCAGCCATCATCAAGTAGTTAGTAGATAAGCTGGACAATGCTTGATGACCGGAAACTTTCGCTCCGCAGATCTGCTAAGGTGTTTGCAGAACGCATGACAGTAGCGGCGATTTTCGGTAGTATTATGACATGTGACACGCTTCGGCGTTCGCCACACTTTGTGCTGGGCCGGGATGCGGCCCCACGCGTTATCCCGGCGCCCACCGTTCTTGCAACAAGTGGAGGGAACTGGATATGACAGCAAGAGACCGGATCAATACGCTTCGGGACCGACATGCAGTTCTAGAGAAAGAACTGGAAGACGAAATCAGTCGCCCGTTGCCCGATATGATGACGGTCGCCTCCATAAAACGTCAAAAACTGGCACTCAAAGACCAGATAGAACGAATGGACGAACCGGCCCACTAGGCGCCGGACTTGAACTCCCTGGCCATCGACGGACTCTAACGCGCTGGCGCCAGCGGCGGCCAGGCGCCGCGGCATGCCGAAGTGACCTGTGCCGCCTGTTCCGGCACCGGACAAGGCTATTGTGCTTTTGTCCGAAGATCTTCCAGAAACGGCTCGGGCAGCGTTTCGCCACGGCTCAATGCGCGCTCGGCATGGACCAGGGCGCGCTGATAGTCGCGCAAGCCGAAATAGGCAAATGCCAGCCCTCGATCCGCGTAGCTGATATTGGGCTCAAGCTCCAGCGCCTGTTTGTACAGGTCGATGGCGGCCTGAAGCTTTCCCATACGCACCATCAGACGGGCAGTGTCCACGTCGAGGGCGGCATCTTGCGGCATGCGAGCTCGCGCGCGCGCCATGAAATCCGCCGCCCGTTCGAGGTTGTTGTCGCGGGCTTCGACCGCTACGGCAAATCCCCAATAGACCTGCCCATTCTCGGGATCCAGCAGCCAGGCTTGATTGAACCGCCGCATCGCTATGCCCAGTTCCCCTGCTCGGTACGCCGACCACCCGGCACGAATGGCTGCGGAGAAGACCTCTTCGCGTGAGTTGCCGCGGTCGATCGTCTCTTGCAGCATCCGTTCGTCCGCCTTGACCGTTTCCGAGTCCTTCGCCGCAGTGCCGTACATCGGACGTTCGGAGACCGGGACCTCCGGCTCCTGCGCGATGACCGGCATCATTCCCGACGCGACCGCGGTGAGGGCCAGCGCGGCCGCCCGGGCGCTTTGTGCCAGTTTCTGCATTATCGGTCGGCGCAGCTTCAAAGCGCGCGTGCCTGTTCGCGCAGCACGAATTTCTGCACTTTCCCGGTCGACGTCTTGGGAAGGTCCCCAAAGACGATCTGCCGCGGGCACTTGAAGCGCGCCATGTTTTCACGGCAGAACTCGATGATCTGCTCTTCAGTGACCGAAGCGCCGTGCCGCACGGTGACGAATGCGGTCGGAACTTCCCCCCACTTTTCGTCGGGCTTGGCCACGACGGCCGCCTCCAGCACGGCGGGGTGATTGAACAGCACGTTTTCCACTTCGATCGTCGAGATGTTCTCGCCGCCGGATATGATGATGTCCTTCGACCGATCCTTCAGGGCAATGTAGCCATCCGGGTCCCACACACCCAGATCGCCGGTGTGGAACCACCCGCCTTGGAATGCCTCGGCGCTGGCGGTGGGGTTCTTGAGGTAGCCTTTCATGACGATGTTGCCGCGCATGAAGACTTCGCCAAGCTGTTGGCCGTCTCTGGCGACCGGCTGCAGTGTCTCGGGGTCCGCCACCATCTGATCTTCCAAGACAGCGTAGGGAACACCCTGCCGTGCCTTCTTTTTTGCGCGATCCTCTTCGCCCAGATCGTTCCATTCCGTTTGCCATTCGCACACCACCGCCGGCCCATAGACCTCTGTCAGGCCGTAGACATGGGTGATGCGAAATCCCTCGTTTTCCATGCGCTGAAGCACGGCGGGCGGGGGCGGCGCGGCGGCGGTCATCACTTCCACCGGGCGCGGCATTGGGCGTTTTTCGGTTTCGCTGGCATTGATCACCATGTTCAGCACGATCGGGGCGCCGCAGAAATGCGTCACGCCGATATCGGTGATGGCCTCGTAGATCGCGCCTGCCGTGACCTTTCGCAACGAAACCGACGTTCCTACGACCGCTGCAATCGTCCATGGAAAGCACCAGCCGTTGCAGTGGAACATCGGCAGCGTCCACAGGTAGATCGGGTCGGCCCCCAGCCGCCAAGTCAACACGTTGCCAACCGCCAACAGGTAGGCGCCGCGGTGATGATAGACCACACCCTTGGGATTGCCGGTCGTACCGGAGGTGTAGTTCAGGCTGATGGCGTCCCATTCGTCTGCGGGCAGTGTGTAGGCAAATGACGGATCGCCTTCCGCCAGGAACGCTTCATAGTCGGTTTCGCCCAATCGTTCGCCGCCGGGGCCCAAGGGATCGGCCACGTCGATCACGATTAGGTCGCGCGAGGTCAGCGCCAGCGCTTGCTTGATCGTTGGCGAGAATTCCGTATCGGTGATCAGAAGCCGCGACTCTCCATGGTCCAGCATGAAAGCGATCGTTTCGGCATCCAATCGGACATTCAACGTGTTCAGGACTGCGCCGGCCAGGGGAACGCCGAAATGGGCCTCGAACATCGCCGGTATATTCGGCAGCATCACGGATACCGTTTCATTCTTGCCGATGCCGCGTCTGGACAGGGCGGATGCCAGCCGCCGCACGCGTTCGTATGTCTCGCTCCAGGTTAGCCGGGTCGTCCCGTGGATCTGGGCGATCTTGCCGGGATAGACGAAGGCGGCCCTGCGCAACAGGGAAAGCGGAGAAAGAGGCACATAATTCGCCGGGTTCTTATCGAGGTCTCGGTCGAATACTGTCTCGTTCATATCTGTCGACTCCCGGTCTTTCGTCTTCTTGCTTGTTGCGCCAATCGGCTCGCCAGCCTGAAACGTGCCATATCTCAATCGTGTTTGCATCCGCGCTTGTCCGGCAGGCGACCGGCCAAGTGAAATGGATTCGTAGGCGTGGCACCGCCGTGGCGTGGGTGGCGACGCGGAGAAAAAGTGACGGTGTACGAGCGACGGATTGTGGCGCTAAGATAGGCGCCGCCGGTGCGCCGCGAAGGATACCGGAGCGGGGGCGGCCGAGGGCTTGCGACATTGAAGACACGGAAGGTCTCTCGTTGATGGACGCGCACGACGCATATCTTCAAGAACTGGGCAAGCGGATCAGACAACTGCAACCCCGTTTCGCGACGCTAGCGGAGATGGCAGACACCGCCGGCGTAACCACGGAACAACTCCGGAAATGGAAGCTAGGCCGCGCCAATCCGTCCTTCTCGGCGATGGTGCGGCTGGCGGACGCGGCCGGTGTCAGCGTGGACTGGCTTGCGCACGGTGGAACTGCTCCGGGACCGGGCAGCTTGAACGGTTTTCTTGGCAAGTCGCCCGGCCACCTGAACGAGGCCGCCTTCAGGCTTGCTGTTCAGTGGTCGCAGGACTGCATCGGCGATACGAAATTGGACCTGACGGCGAAACGCCAAGCCGAGCTTATATCGGTACTTTACGACGTTCTGGTGGATGCGATCGAAGTTGCCGATACACAGGGCGGCGATCCGGCGGCTCTTGCCAAGGCCGATTTGACGAGGCGGCTGTGCGCCTGACCCAGGCTCGGGACCCGGCGTCAGACTCCGATTGACGAAGGAAGACGATCGCCGCGAAACGCTGCGGAATCCGCGCCTCTATGGACAAAATGGTATGCGGACCGTCCGCCGAGGCACATAGACGGCCACCAGGGCAGGCGCGCCTTCGGGAAGCCGGAATGGGAATAGCCCGCGTTCCAGCTGGAACCAGCGCCTCGGCCTGTTCCGCAGCTTGACCGACGCACAAATGTGGTGGAACGCGGGCTCGCCTGATTTAATGACATTCCGGCACGTGCTGGTCGTGGCGTGGCTGAAAGCCTCGCCGCCCAGTTCCTGCCGACAACCCTTGCCGATAAGCCGGCGGAGTTGTTCCGCGGAGTAGATCTGGGTCAGATGGCTCTGATGGCCGATGTGGATGTACCGGAGTTCCTTCGCGTTGTCGCACGTTCCGAAGACCACGATATGCTGGGCAAGTGCGGCCATGTCGGGCGCGTCGCTGCAGCCCAGCCGGCCCCTGTTTCTCCGCCAAAGCTCGTAGGACATTCGGATCGGGCGACCCAACACGGCGCCTTCGAATTCGACCTGCATTTCGTAGGCCCCTGTGGGCGGGGCGGTGTCACGGTAGGAATTGAGCCGGTCGATGCGATCCAACGCCTCAAGGCCGTTGTTCACTTGCTCGATGAACCAGCCGCCGAAGTAATAGACTAGTGAGACGGGGCGTATGCCCACCTGTTCGGCAAGCCACTTGCGGGCTGCAAGCATGGTTTGAGGCCGAGCGCATTTGAGGTCCCATTGCAGCGTCCTGGGATGGTAGCCGCCAATCTTCGCCAGTCCCAAGTGGCGGAACGCATAGTGACCGGGCCCGGTCAGATCCAGACGGGGTGAGCGGGCTTTGTGCCATTCGCCACAGTCGTCGATCCAATGGTGTTGAAGCATGGAGTTGAGCTCTTACTGCTTGGACACGCGCAGGGCCAGTTGTCTGAGCAGGTCCTGGAACTCGTCGTCGCGGCGCAGGCTGTGGAGGCTTTCTTCAAGGCTGTCGGCGCGTGTCGTCGAGCTATCCTCCTCGGTCGCACCGTTCGTTTCGGCTATGTCCGCCAATGCGACATCGGTGGTCAACTGTTCGAAATCCACCTTCAACGCCGCGGCAAGCTGAAAAAGTTCCTTGCCGCGCGGCCGGCCGACGCCTTGTTCGATCTCTGACATCCGGCTCTCGGAGATCTGGGCGGCGCGTGCCAGATCCGCTCTCGACATGCCTTCCAGCATTCTCAGCGTCACGATTCGGCGCGCGATTCGCATTTCCGGCCTTGGCCCGAGTCGCCCGGCAATCCCCATTCTGATTTATCGTCCGTCAGTTGGTATTGAACTTTGAAGTATGCCAGAAAGGCATTGGAATACCATCCCCAATGGGGTCTGGGCAGCGAATGCCGGTCATCGACCCGGGTCATGCGATCCGCGGCCCAGGCGCCGCGCCGACCGGGACATCTTGAGATAGATCATGTTCGCAGGCAAAGAAGCGTGCTTTGCAATACGACTGTCGGTCCGGTCATAATTGCAGCACGCGGGGACGCCGGGTTCGGACGGGATCAACCACAAGCGACCACCAGGGAGGACGCGCCATCATGAACGGCTCGCTAGATGCGGTGTACCGACGCTCGTTGGAGGATCCAGACGGATTCTGGGCAGAGGCGGCCAAGGAAATCGACTGGTATTCGCCCTGGGATCGTGTGCTGGACGACAGCAACCAGCCCTTCTACCGATGGTTCGCGGGCGCAACCTGCAACACCTGCTACAACGCCGTCGACCGGCATGTCGAGGCGGGGCGGGGCGATCAGACGGCGATCATCTATGACAGCCCGATCACCGGCAAGCTGCGGAAGCTCAGTTATGCCGAACTGAAGGACAAGGTAGCCCGGTGTGCAGGCATGTTGCAGTCGCTGGGCGTCGAAAAGGGCGATCGGGTCATCATCTACATGCCGATGGTGCCCCAAGCCCTGGTCGCAATGTTGGGCTGTGCCCGGATCGGCGCCGTCCACTCGGTCGTCTTCGGCGGATTTGCACCGAACGAGCTGGCCACACGGATCGTGGACTCCAATGCCAAGGTAATCCTGACCGCCTCATGCGGCGTGGAGCCGGGTCGGGTCGTTTCCTACAAGCCGATGGTCGACGAGGCCATCAGCCTCGCCGGCGACACCGTTGGCGCCGTGGTCGTTCTGCAGCGCGAACAGGAACCGTGTGAGCTGATCCCGGGACGGGATCACGACTGGCGTGCGCTGATGGAAGCCTCGGAACCGGCGGCGTGCGTCCCTGTGGCGGCGACCGATCCGCTGTACATCCTCTACACAAGCGGCACGACCGGCCAACCCAAGGGTGTCGTCCGTGACAATGGCGGCCACATGGTCGCCTTGAAATGGTCGATGAAGAATATCTACGACATCGATCCGGGCGACGTTTATTGGGCGGCGTCGGACGTGGGGTGGGTCGTGGGCCATTCGTACATCTGCTATGCGCCGCTGTTGCATGGCTGCACCACAATCGTCTTCGAAGGCAAACCGGTAGGCACACCCGATGCCGGTGTTTTTTGGCGGGTGATCCAGGACCACGGTGTCAAGGCGCTGTTTACGGCCCCGACCGCGTTTCGCGCGATCAAGAAAGAGGACCCCGACGGCGCGCTGATCGGCGACTACGACCTTTCGCAGTTCAAAACGCTGTTTCTGGCCGGTGAACGCTGTGATCCGGACACCCTTCACTGGGCCGAGGACAAGCTGGGCGTTCCGGTCATCGACCACTGGTGGCAGACGGAAACCGGTTGGGCTATCGCGGCCAACTGCATGGGCATCGAACGGTTGCCGGTCAAACCCGGTTCGCCGACCCGTCCGGTGCCCGGCTACGATGTTCAGATCCTCGGGCCGGACAACCAACCGGTCCCAAACGGCGAGATGGGCGCAATCTGCATCAAGCTGCCGATGCCGCCTTCCTGCCTGCCGACATTGTGGAAGGCCGACGAGCGATATGTGCAGTCCTACCTGACGGACTATCCGGGCTACTACCAGACCGGCGACGCCGGCTACCTGGACGAGGACGGCTACGTCTTCGTCATGTCGCGCACCGACGACATCATCAACGTTGCCGGCCACCGCCTGTCGACCGGGGGGATGGAAGAGGTCCTGGCCGAGCACCCGGACGTGGCCGAATGCGCGGTCATCGGCGTCGCCGATACCCTGAAGGGGCAGCTGCCGCTGGGGTTCCTGGTATTGAAGGCGGGCGTCACGCGCCCGCACGAGGAAATCGTGGCCGAAGTGGTCAAGCAGGTGCGCCAGTCGATCGGTCCGGTCGCGGCGTTCAAGACCTGTACGGTGGTGCCGCGCCTGCCCAAGACCCGGTCGGGCAAGATCCTGCGTGGCACCATGCGCGCCATCGCCGACGGGCAGGACTACAAGATGCCAGCCACCATCGACGATCCGATCATTCTGGAGGAGATCGGCGAAAGTCTGAAGACGGTGGGTTACGCGAAGGCCGGGTAGTCGGCCGCGGTCTGCGGTCCGGTCCCGCTATTCAAGTCCTTCCCAGGTCGGCGCCTGCATGGGGGTCGCGGGCTCCGGCTCGAAGTCCTGCGGGTCGGCCGGCTTGCGGCCAGCCTTGATGGCCTTTTCGATTGCCGCGCGCATGTCGTCGAACGAGCATAGGCCCAGCTCGACCGGGCTGCGCGGACGCAGGTTGGGACTGTTCCAATGGGTCCGGTCACGCACCGCGTTGATCGTCGGCTTGGTCGTGCCGATCAGCCGTCCGACCTGGGCATCCGTCAGTTCCGGATGGTGCTTCAGCAGCCAGGCGATGGCGTCCGGCTTGTCGGCGCGTTTGGAGACAGGCGTATAGCGCGGGCCCTTATGGCGGACCTTGGGCATCGGGATGTCGGACTCGGCGATCTTGAGCTGGGCGTTCACGTCCGCCTCGCACCTGAGGATTTCCTCCCGCGTCAATTGACCGTTCTGCACCGGATCCAGACCCTGCATGCCGCCGCTCGCTTCGCCATCCGCAATCGCCTGGACCTCCAATGGGTGCAGGCCGCAGAACGCTGAGATCTGGTCAAAAGTCAGTGTAGTGTTGTCGACCAGCCAAACGGCCGTCGCCCTTGGCATCAGCGGCTTTCTTGACATTACGCCTCCTTGGACGGGGCGGACGGTGCGCTCGCGTGTTTATGGCTGCAGGCCTAGCGCCGCCCCAGGATCTTGGGATTGTCCGGGATGCGCAGCCTTATACACGCCTTTGTCAGGCTCGCAAAGCGCAGAGTGCCTACCGCGCGACCTCCAGCACGATCTTTCCCATGTGCCGGCTGGATTCCATCAGGGCGTGAGCCTCGGATGCTTCGGCCAGCGGAAAACGGGCGTAGATCGGCGCCTTGAGCTTGCCGGTTTCCAACAGCGGCCAAACATGGGCGCGCAGGTCCCGGGCGATCGCGTCCTTCTGGGCCACTGTTTGCGGCCTCAGCGTGGCGCCGGTGATCGTCAGGCGCATCCGCAGGACGCGGTTGAAATTCACCTCCGCCTTGGCCCCGTGCAGGAACGCAATCAGGCTGTAGCGTCCGTCCAGGGCCAGGACGTCGATGTTCTCCTGGATATAGTCGCCGGCAACCATGTCCAGCACTACGTCGACGCCCTTGCCGCCCGTTTCTTTCAGAACCGCTTCTTTCCAGTCGTCGGATTTGTAGTTGATCGCGTGATCTGCGCCCAGCTCGCGGCAGAATGCGCACTTCTCGTCCGATCCAGCCGTTGTGAATACGGTGGCGCCGAAGGCCTTGGCAAGCTGGATCGCCGTGGTACCGATGCCGCTGGAGCCGCCGTGGACCAGGAACGACTCTCCGGCTTTCAGTCCGGCGCGGCCGAACACGTTCGACCATACCGTAAAACAGGTCTCGGGCAGGGCTGCCGCTTCTGCCGCCGACAGCCCGTCCGGGATCGGCAGGCAATGACCGGCGGGGGCCAGGCAATACGCCGCATAGCCGCCGCCAGGGGTCAGCGCACAGACCCGATCGCCGGGTTCGAGACTGTCGACGTCCGGACCGACCGCTGCAACGGTTCCCGCCACTTCCAGGCCTGGCAGGTCGCTCGCACCTGGGGGCGGCGGATAAGCGCCGGCTCGCTGAAGACAGTCAGGGCGGTTCACGCCTGCTGCCTCCACCGCGACCAGCGCCTCGCCCGGGCCGGGCGTCGGGACTGCGCGGATGGCGGGTTTCAGCACTTCCGGACCGCCCGGTGTGGAGATCTCAACAACGGACATATCTTGCGGCAGTGTCATGGGTTGCGGACTTTCCACGCTTTGGTAACCTTTTTGCACAGTCGCAAGCAGCCAACCAAAATGCAAGGGAGCGACAGCCCATGGACACCGACGATCTCGAGCCGCTCGCTCCGAAGGCGAAGCCCAAGCCAAAAGACCTGGACATCTTGTCCCTGGAAGCACTGGCCGACTATATCGCCGAACTAGAGGCCGAGATCGACCGGGTTAAGGACAAGATCGCGGAGAAAGAGAACGCCCGCGGCGCCGCTGAATCCGTTTTCAAGTCTTAGTCTTTGTCCGGCCAATGCGCCGTCTGCTGGCCTTGGTGTTGCTGGGCGGTCTCGCCGGCTGCCAGACGCCGCAGGTCGGGCCCGGCTCGGTCGACTGGGTCGCACAAGATGACCGTGCGGTCTGGCTGGGCGATCCCGGTTGGGACGATGCAATGCGGTTCGTGCGTTTTGCAGACATCTGGCAAAGGGAGGACTACGGGTTCTTCGACCGTGACGGCGTCACAGCGGAGGTCGTGTTTCTCGCGGCTGATCGGCGAAACCCGGTCGCCCTGGATTTTCGAATGGCGACCGAAGAGGCCCTGAGGACATTCTCAGCCCTTGCGTCGGCTTCGCTGGATTGGTCACCGGCAGAGGCGGTGCCCGGTTGGCGGCGGCAGTTGTTCTACCGGACGTTTGCGTGGGCCGAGGCGAATCGCGTCTGCGTCGGTTTTGCCGGCGCGTGGGATTTGATCTTCGAGGACCCAGAACAGCGGCCACGCCATGCGATGTTCGGCTATCTCTGCAATCCACCGGGGATCGCCCTGGTACCCAAGGACGTCGAGCGGCTGGTTCGGGGGATACGGGTCCGGCCGCTGGCCGCATGGCGCGGCAAGGTACCGGAAATCCGACTGGACGATCCCGCGGCCCTGGCATTTGCCCGCGGCGAGGCGGAACGAGGAAACGGGTCGTTCCCGTTCGGGCTCGCCCGCTCCTACGTGGTCGGAAACGGCCGCAGCGGTATCAAATAGGCCGCCGCAGCATGTGAACCGTTTTCGCCACCGTGGTGGATGCTTTTTCGGGAATTTCTTGCCCCGAAGGGCGAATCTTAACCACAAAATCGCAGAAGATTCGGGAAAAACGGCCTGACAGCCCCCGTTGGTCGCCCGATGGTAACACGAAAATGCTATATTTTTCAGCACTCTAATACCTTAGGGCTATAGAGTTGCGGAGAATGTCTAATTGCAGTAGAAGAAATCCTGGTACGTTAATCAAAAATTAGCATTTTGCCCTTAGTTTGAGCATTATCACTCCGAGGCTTGATGTCCGCTCCCCCGGTGGACGAAGCATTCGGACCCCTATTTGCCTCCCTGTTCAACTTGAGCCGCTTCGGCGGCTCAATTTTCTTTGACCGCTCCTCCTCGTGTGGGTAATGTTCCGCCTGTCGACGCAAGTTGTACAGGGAAGGCAATCAGGGGGGTCGGCACTATTGCGTGCCGGTTACTTGCTAAAATAGGGTCGCCAATCCTCGGGCAGGGGGTGGCGGCCCATTTTCTTGCGTGATTTCCGGCATTGAGCCTACGCTTTTCGGCCATGTATGGTGCCCGCCGTTCATTCATGGCAACCGGAACCAAGGGCCGATACAGAATGGTTGAACCAGATTTCCTCCGATTTGCGACGCTGGCCCTGCATGCGGGCCAGCAGCCAGACCCGGCCACCGGCGCACGGGCCGTGCCGATTTATCAGACGACCTCCTATGTCTTCGAGGATACGGATCATGCCGCGGCGCTGTTTAACCTCGAGCGCGCCGGGCACATATACTCGCGGATCTCCAATCCGACGGTGGCCGTGCTGGAAGAGCGCATGGCGGCGCTGGACGGCGGCGTCGGTGCGGTTTGCACCGCCAGCGGCCATGCTGCGCTGCATCTGGCTGTCGTCACGCTGATGGGGCAGGGAGGGCACATCGTGGCGTCGCGTGCCCTCTACGGCGGATCGATCAATCTGTTTACCCAAACGCTGCCGCGCTTCGGGATTGAGACCACATTCGTCGACCCGCGGGACATTGACGCCTTCCGCGCGGCGATCCGCCCGGAGACCCGAATGGTCTTCGGCGAACTGCTGGGCAACCCGGGGTTGGAGATCCTGGACCTGGAGGCGGTGTCGGCAGTCGCCCACGAGGCTGGGCTGCCACTGGTGATCGATGCGACGTTCAACACGCCGTATCTGTGCCGCGTGTTCGATCACGGTGCCGACATTGCGGTTCATTCGGCGACCAAATGGCTGGGCGGCCATGGCATCGCGATGGGTGGCGTGCTGACGGATTCCGGCCGATTCGACTGGTCTGGCGGAAACAAGTTCCAGACCTTGACCGAGCCCTATCCTGGCTATCACGGTATCGTCTTCGCCGAGGAATACGGCCCCGCCGCATTCATCATGCGGGCGCGGGCGGAAGGGCTGCGCGACTTCGGTGCTGCGATGAGCCCCGCCAACGCGTTCTATATTCTTCAGGGGCTTGAAACGCTGCCGGTCCGAATGGACCGCCATGTTGCAAACGCCCGCGCCGTCGCGACGTTCCTGGACGGGCACGAGGCGGCCGCGTGGGTGTCCTATCCCGGACTGTTCAGCCACCCGGACCATGCGCTGGCCGAACGCTATCTGCCGAAAGGCCCGGGGTCGATGATGTCCTTTGGCGTGAAGGGCGGTCGGGCAGCGGGCGCGAAGTTCATCGAGGAAGTCGAAATCTTCTCGCACCTGGCCAACGTCGGCGACGCGAAGTCGCTGGTCTTGCATCCTGCCAGCACGACCCACCAGCAGATGAGCGTTGAGCAGTTGGCCGAGGCCGGCATCGGCGAAGACCTGATCCGTATCTCCGTCGGCCTTGAGGACCCGGAGGACCTGATCCGAGACCTGGAACGCGCCTTGCGCGCGGCGATGAAAGTGGCAGCCTGATGCAGGTCACCGTCGACGGTGCCCGGGTCTATATACAGACCGGCGGCCAGCCGTTGGATCCCGGCCGCCCGACCCTGGTCTTCTTGCATGGCGCCGGTATGGATCACAGCATCTGGGGCCAGCAGACCCGCTATTTCGCGCATCACGGCTACAGCGTTGCGGCGGTCGACCTTCCCGGCCACGGACGCAGCGCGGGTTCAGCCCTGCCGGGAGTCCCGGAGATGGCGGGCTGGGTGGCGGCATTTCTGGATGCCATCGAGGTGGGCCGCGCCGGTCTGGTGGGCCATTCCATGGGCGCGCTGGTCTCCCTGGAGACTGCGGCGCAGAATGCCGACCGGGTCTCGGCGATCGCCCTGCTCGGGGCAGCGCTTCGCATGCCCGTCCATCCTGCGTTGCTGGATGCCGCACGAAACGATCTGTCTAAAGCGGCGGACCTCATTGCGGCTTGGGCGCACGGTGCACGCGCTCACCGCGGCGGCAATATTGCCAGCGGAATCTGGCTGATCCGCAGTGCGGTCCAACTGCTGAAACGCAGTGCTCCCGGCGTCTTGGCTGCTGACCTGGAAGCATGCAATGCATATCAGGGCGCGCCGGAAGCCGCCAAGGGGGTGAACTGTCCCGCGCTGTTGATCGTGGGATCCGCAGACCGCATGACCCCGATGAAGGCGGCGATGCCGTTGGGTGAGGCAATCACCCGGGCGAACACGGTGATCATTCCGGATGGCGGTCATATGATCATGCTGGAGGAACCGGCACAGACACTGTCGGCATTGCGGTCCTTTTTCGCCGGAATGAAGGTCGACGCATGAGTCGAGAACACAGTGCTACACGCGACAGATATCTCCATTTCATGGCGATCCCGACCCGCTGGATGGACAACGACGTCTACGGCCATGTCAACAACGTCACCTATTATTCGTACTTCGACACGGTCGTGAACAAACACCTCATGGATCATGCCGGACTGGATCCGGCAACGACCCGTGAGATCGGTCTGGTGGTCGAGACGAGGTGCCAGTTCAAAAAGGAACTGACCTTTCCGGAAGTTATCGATGCAGGAATGCGTGTGATCAAATTGGGGCGGTCCAGCATCGTCTACGATATCGGACTGTTCCGCCAAAACGAGACCGATCCAGCCGCCTTCGGCCATTTCGTGCACGTCTATGTCGATCGGGACAGCCGCAAGACGGTCCCCGTGCCGGAGCGTGTGCGGTTGGCCGTTCTGCCGTTGGTGGACCAGGGCGACACCTGAAAGCGGGAACCGTGCGCGAACCGCAAACAGGCGGTGAGAATACGCAATGATCCGATTCATCAGGTCGTTCGCCACGGTTCTTTTGGCCCTTGCGCTGGTCCTCGGCCTGCCGGCGGCCACCGTGCTCGGCGATTTCCTGGACGATGCCGAAACGGCTGCCTTTGCGGCAGGCCGCGGTGAATACAGGAAAGCGGTGTATTACCTTACCCGGGTGATTGATTCGGGCGAGGTTACCGGTTGGGATCTCTCCCAGGCTTTGACCCGTCGGGCCGATGCGTTGGCGGCGCTGGGTTCCAGGCAGGCTGCGCTGGCCGATTACGATGCCGCATTGGCGCTGTCTGCGATCAACATCGACGCCCTGATCAACCGCGGACTGACCCATCACGAACATTCGGATTTCGATGCCGCGATCGCGGACTTCAACGCGGCGTTGACGGTCGATCCGTCCTCCGTACCGGCCCTCTACAACCGAGCCCTCAGCTACGGAGCGATCGGGTCATTTGCCCGGTCATTGGAGGACCTGAATGCGGTGCTGAAGGCGTGGCCCGGCTTTGCCCAGGCATACAACGATCGGGGCGTGATCCACAGCCAACTGGGCGATCCGGTTTGGGCGCTGCGCAATTTCGACGCCGCAATCGTCCTGCAGCCGGACCTGGCCGTTGCTTATTACAACCGGGCTGTGGTCCATCGCCGTCGCGGCAGGCCTGGCGATGCGTTGGCGGATCTCGATCGCGCGCTGACGTTGGCGCCGGACGATCCGGAATACCTGTTTATGCGCAAAAGAGTGCTGTTCGAGCTGGACCGTGCGCCCGCCGACCGCAGCAAAACCGGGCGTACGCGCAATATCGACCCGGGCTTGTGCCGGCGGTTGGGCGAGAACCCCAGCCTTGCCGACCTACAACGCAGTCTATGCGAATGAGTGTCATGCCTGGGTGATCGGAATATGACTGGGCAACGCCCGGATCCGGTCCATCCAGACCCCGATCGCGGGATAGGGCGTTAGATCGAAGCCGCCTTCCGGGGCAACGTGCGTATAGGCATAAAGCGCAATGTCCGCAATCGTGCAGCTGCTGCCGACCAGGTAGGTATGATCGACAAGTCGGTCTTCCATGATCTGCAGCGCGGCATAACCACCGGCCCGTTTCTGGACCAGTTGGTTTTCGGCACCTTCGGGCATGCGCTTGTATTTGGTCCATGACCGGACGACTGCGACGGTCGGTTCGTGGTCGTACTGTTCGAAGAACATCCACTGCAGCACCTTGGCCTGGGACAGGTGCTCTTCAGGCCAGTATGGCGTGCCTTGGCCCAGATAGAATAGGATGGCGTCGGATTCCCAAAGGTAGGTGCCGTCCGGCAGTTCCAGAACCGGTATCTTGCCCTGCGGATTGCGGACCAGGAACTCGGGCGTGCGCGATGCTCCTTGATAGATGTCCACCTCGATCCGCTCGAACGGCAGGCCCAGCAGATTCAGCATCAGCCGGGCCTTGTAGCCGTTGCCAGAGGTGAGTTGATCGTACAGACGCAGCATCGCGCCCTCAACGCATCCAGAACGGTTTGGACGATTCGCGGTGGATGTCTGCGCGCGACAAAGCCAGATCGTGCATCGCCCTGTCGTCCAGCGATTCCAGAATACGGCGCTGGTTCCAACGCTGTTGCCAGGTTGCCAGGATTGTCAGCATGCCCAACAGCGTGGAACGGACCGGCGGTTGCGCGGTCGCGTCGTGCGAACGCCCGACAGCGGGTAACGGCGACGGTGTATGGATCCTTGCCTGCATGGCCCTGTCCTCCTGTTGCGAGCCCGACGCGCCGATCGCGCCTTGCTCTGTGCCTGAAGATGCAAATCCGCGACTGTTCAATCAAGCGAATAGTTCTTATGATACCCATAAGAATTTCTAATTGGACGGCGTCGGCCTGGAGGACCTCGTGAGCGGAACTCTTGATATTGACCTTCTGCGGACCTTCGTTGCGTTCGCCGACACCGGCAGCTTTACCGGTGCGGCGCCGCTGGTGAACAGGACCCAATCGGCGGTCAGCATGCAGATGCGGCGCCTGGAGGAACTGAGCGGCAAAAGCCTGTTCGAGCGGGCAGGACGGCAGCTGGTCCTCACCGCCGACGGCATGACCCTGTTGGGCTATGCGCGGCGTATCCTGGCGTTGCACGACGAAGCGGTGACACGGTTCGCCGAGCCGGAAATCGCCGGGACAGTCACCGTCGGAACACCCGACGATTACGCCAACACCCTGCTGCCGTTGCTGTTCTCCCGGTTTGCCGAGACTTACCCAAGGGTGCATCTGGAGATCCGCTGCGAGCAGAGCCCGCAGCTTTTGACGGCCTTGAACCGTGGCACGCTGGACCTTGCACTGATCTCCCGCGACCCGGGGTCGGACGCTGGGCTCGTCCTGCGCCGCGAGCCGTTGGTCTGGGCAACGTCGCCCCATCACAGGGCGCACGAGCTGGACCCGATCCCGCTGGCCCTGTTCCTTCAGGACTGCAAGTTCCATCAATGGGCGATTGGTGCGTTGGACGAGGCCGGCACACCCTATCGGGTCGCCTATACCAGCCCCAGCCTGTCAGCCCTTACCGCCGCCGTCGACAGCGGTCTTGCAGTCACCGCGATTGCCCAGAGTTCATTGTCGGAAGGCATGCGGGTGCTGGACGAGAAGGACGGCTTTCCGCGGCTGCCCATGGTCGATATCGCCCTGGTTCTTGGCCGGCGCGCGGATTCGGAGGCCGGCAAGCGCCTGGCCGAGCATATCATCGACACGTTCCGCCAAGACGTCGCGGCCTGAGCCTGTCCGCGGCCGGGCAGGGCGCTGAAAACAGATGGGGCGCAGGCTGATGCCCGCGCCCCGCTGATCGCCGGTTGACCGGCTCTGTACCTGAACGGATCGTCAGGCGGCCTTTTGGGTGATTTTCTTCTGGCCGCTGGCGGTGATTTTGATCTGCCGCGGCTTCAAGGCCTCGGGTACCTCGCGCACCAGCTCGATGTGCAACAGGCCGTTCTCAAGCGTCGCACCGGTGACCTTGATGTGGTCTGCCAGGTTAAACCGGCGCTCGAAGGCCCGGGTGGCGATGCCGCGGTGCAGGTAGGTTTTTGTGCCTTCCGTCTCTTTGTCCAGGTTGCCGGACACCGTCAGGACGTTTTCCTTGACCTCCAGGGCCAGGTCCGCTTCACCGAAACCGGCAACCGCCATCGTCACGCGATAGGCGTCGTCGGCCGTCTTTTCGATGTTGTAGGGCGGGTAGGTGGGTGCACCTTCGCTGGACATCTGGTCCAGCATCCGCGCCATGCGGTCAAATCCGACGGTGGTGCTGAAAAGCGGGGAAAGGTCGAACGTACGCATTGTCTGACTCCTTTTGAAGCAAGTCGTTTATCCGGGGCCGCCTGTCGGCCAGCCCTGATCGCTAACGCCGCCCATGGGACCCGAGATCGGCATCCGGGCGGACACCTGTTATTTAGGAAGCGACGCCCAGCGGTTCAACCACGCTTGGCGAAAAAATAGTGTTGTTATTTCAATATGTTAACATCGTTCAAGACGATGTCGGGCATCAAAAAAGGCGCCCGTTGGCGGGCGCCTTGGATGCAGCCGCAACCGTGGCCGCGAGGGTGTGCCGGGCTACTTGATGAAGTTGCCGTAACGCTTTTGATAACGGGCCAACTGGCCACCCTCCAGCAGCTTCTGCGGGCCGCCCGTCCAGGCGGGGTGCGTTGTGACGTCGATATCGAGCCGCATCGTCTCGCCCGGGCTGCCCCAGGTCGAGCGGGTCGTGTAGGTGCTGCCATCGGTCATCTGGACCGTGATTTCGTGGTAGTCGGGGTGGATGTCCGGTTTCATGGGCTCGGTCTTTCTTCGTCAGTGCGCGGCGCTTATAGACGCTGCGGCGGCCCATTGCAAGCCTGCGCGTCCGGGTCAGCGCTGGGTCAGTTTCAGCTCGATCCGACGATTGCGGCGGTAGGCGATCTCGTCCCCGCGATCGTCCAGCGGCTGGAACTGGGCGAACCCGGTCGCGGCCAGCCGTTCGGCCGGAATTCCCTGGCTTTCCAGGAACTTGACCACGGAAATCGCCCGCGCGGTCGACAGTTCCCAGTTCGACGGGAAACGGTCGGTCGTGATGGGAACCCGGTCGGTATGGCCGTCGACCCGCAGGATCCAGTTGATGTCGGTCGGGATGCCGCTGGCGATCTCGCTCAAGGTCCTGGCGATTTGCGCCATTTGTTCTTTGCCGGCCTCTTCCAACTCGTCAGAGCCCGAGGCGAATAGGACCTCCGACTGGAAGACGAACCTGTCGCCCACGATCTGTACGTCGCGCCGGTCGCCAAGGATCTCGCGCAGTTTGCCGAAGAAGTCGGACCGGTACCGGGCCAACTCCTGCACCTTGCTGGCAAGGGCTGTGTTGAGCCGGTTGCCCAACGACTCGATTTGTGCCTCCTGCTCCCTGTCGCGTTCCTCCGATGCGTCCAGAGTGGCGTTCAGGATCTCGAGTTGCTCGCGCAGGGCGGCGACCTGCTGGTTGAGCTTTGCAGTCTCTGCCCGCGCAAGGGTCAGCGCCTCGATGTTGGCCTCCAACTCCCGCCTGCTGAGCGCGAGATCGGACTCGCTGCTCTCGAGCTTCTTGCGGTTGCTGGTCAGCAAGGCGACATATTCCTCCAACGAGGTCTCTTTTTCGGCCAGCGCCTGCTCGGCGGCCAGCCGTTGCTTTGCTTCGTCGCCAAGCTTGTCTTCCGCCTCCTGCATCGCCAGCTGCGCAGCGGCAAGTTGGGTCATCAGTTCAGACCGCAGCGCCTCCATTGCCGACAGGTCATTGGAAAGGCGTGCAAGATCGGCCAGTTGCGCCTCGATCGTCTCCTTATCGGCTTCGATAACCTTGTAGGCATCCTCGACCTGGGCGGAGAGCGAGTCCCGGGTCTCTAGCAACGCGTCGCGCTCTCCCGACAGCACGTCGCGTTCGGACTGCAGCCGGTCCGCCTGTTCCTGCGCGTCGGCCAGGCGCGACGTAAGGCTGTCCCGCAGGTTCCGCAGGGACAAGAGTTCGTTTTCCTGGCTGTCCCGCTCGGACAGCGACGCGCGCAGCTCGCCGGAGAGCTCGTCGATATTCGTGCGCAACTCGTCGTTGGCGGAGCGCTCCAACGTCAACAGTTCCGAGAGTTCGGCCACCTGGCTGTTCAACCGCTGCAGCGCTTCGTCCCGGCCGCTGAGCGCTTCGTTGAGAAAGACCTGGGACAGGACGAAGATCATCAACAGAAAGATGATCACCATCAGCAAGGTCGCCAGCGCGTCGACGAAGCCGGGCCAGATGTCGAGGTTCTGCCTTTCGCGGCGCGCGAGAGCCATGGCGCCGGCGCTCCTCAGGCGCTTTTCGTGTCGACCTTACCGTCCAATGCGGCGGCAAGTGTCCGTGCCAAAAGCCTGATTTCGGCACGCAGGTCTTGCATGGTCTCGGCCCGACCGCTGGACAGTTCCTCCAGCATGCGCGCCAGATAGGTTTCGATATTGCGGATATGCGCCCGGCTTTGTTCCTGTGCCGCGCCGGTGATCTGTCCTTCGGCAAGCCGTTTCAGGGCCGGCTGCAGTTCCAACTGGCCTTCCGCCAGCTTCAACAGAAGGTTTTGCTCCGTCTTCATGGTGTCTGACAGGGCATCGATCTTGCCGGTCAGGTCCGCCATCTGGTCCTTCGCGATGCCACGGGAGTCCTCGGTGCGCGCCATTGCGCGCTGAAGGTTGTCCAGACTGTCCGCGGTTTGCTCCAACAGCGCCTGGATATAGGCCGGAACCGATTCGACGCCGTCGCCGACCGGACCGCCACCGCCGGACAGTCGCGTCAGGCCGGACAGCCACTCTTCCAAATCGTTGTAGAAACGGTTCTGCGCCTGACCCGCCTGCAGTCCGAGAAATCCGATCACCAACGAGCCCGCCAATCCGAACAACGAGGACGAGAATGCCGTGCCCATGCCGGCCAGCGGCGACTGCAGGCCGCCTTTAAGCTCCTCGAACGCACCGGCCACATCGCTGCCGCCGACGTTAAGGTCACCAATCACCAAACCGACGGCGTTCACCGTCTGAAGCAATCCCCAGAACGTTCCCAGCAGGCCCAAGAACACCAGCAGGCCGACCATGTATCGGTTTATCTCGCGGCTTTCGTCCAGCCGGCTCGCAACCCCGTCCAGGAGGGTCTGCATGGCGGTCGTGGACAGGCTCAGGCGCGCGGAACGATCGGCGCGTTCGCCCAGCATGGTTGCGGCGGGGGCCAACAATCGTGGCGAGACAGACACCGTCCCCAGACCACCGCTCTGTCCGCGCTGAAAGACCTCCACCCACGTGACCTCCCGGCCCAGCATCATGACGGTGCGGAATGGCAGGACGATGCCGATGGCAAGAGCCGTCAAAATGATCGAGTTCAGAACGGCATTGGCGAAGTAGGCGTCAGCCAGGGGCTGGTACAAGACGCCTGCAAGTGCGATCAGCGCAACCAGAAAAAGCGCCATACGGACGAGGAACGGCGTGGGTTTGCTCATGCCGAGCATCCTGAATGCAGATTGGGGAGAAATTGGGGCCGGACCGCAGCGGTCCGGACCGCATCAGCTTCCACTTGGCACCACCAAATCAACCCGGTCCGGCGGACCGTCGTCCTCTTTGTTGCCCAGTGCCCGTACGTCCATGCGCGTGCTGCGGACACCTTTCTTCATCAGATGGGTGCGCACCGACAGGGCACGGAACAACGACAAACGCCGCGCCTGGCTGGCCGACTCGACCTGCGTCCGCGCAAATCCAACAAGCTGGATCCGCAGGTTCGGATCGGCCTTCAGCCGCTCGGCCAGCCGGTCCAGGGCGCCGACCGCATTGTCCGGCAGATCGCTGGAACCCGGCGCAAAAGTAACGGTTACGCTGCCGTCGCGTTCGATCGCTTCTCCGGGAACCGCTGCAACTTGCTTGACCGGTGCGGGCTTCGCCTGTTCGGCCGGTTTGGGCTCGGGCGGCTTTTCTGCGGCTGGTGCGGCCTGGGACTTTCCAGACGGTTTAGCCGCAGTCTGTGCCGCAGGCTTGGCAGGTTCGGGCGCTTGCTTGGGCGCAGCAGGCTTGGTCGTTGCGGCAGGTTGCTTGGGCGCAGCCGGTTTTGCCGTCTCCGCGGGTTTCGGCGCCGCCGCGCGTGCCGCGGTTTGCTGTCGGGCAGGTGGTTGCTTCGGCGCAGGTGGTTTGGGTTTGACCTCTGCGGCCTTCGGTGCGGGTGCCGGGGGCTTCTTCGCCACCGGAGCTGGCGCTTGTTTCGGCGCCGGCGGTTGTTCCGCCGCCGGCGGGGCCGGTTTCTTTGCGACCTGAGGTGGCGGTTTCTTTGCCGCCGGTGGCGGTGTGCGAACGGTCGCGGGCGCCGGCCGTTTGGGTGCCGCGATTTCGCCACGTACCGACGGCACGTTCAGTCCGGATTTGGGCGCACCGGCGGGCGGCTGCTGCAAGCGCGCCGTCGGGTCCAATTCGGGCAGCGCCGAGGGCGGCGTCAGCAATTGCGGCGTGACGCTTCCCGGACGCAGCAACTGTGGCAACGACGGCGGCGGGCCCAGGCGATCGAGAACCGACAGGTCCACAGTTACGCTGTCGCCCGTGATTGCAGCGCCTCGGTAGTGGGGAGTCTGGGCATTCGCAGCGGCGCCGATAAACGACGTCGCTAACGCAATACACAAGAACGACCGCACACTCATGCTGATTCCAACGGTTTTGAGAGTCGTCGAGACTTCTCGTTCCGGCATGGCCCTCTCATGATTAAAGTGATTCGCTGCGCGGCGTAAGGTGGCGCAAAGATATCCCAGTGGATTCTGCCGCACAACTATTTGTACTCGAGCCAAATCTGCGCCGAATGCCGGCTATCCAACCGGCTTCATCAGGGCAACGAATGTCGCATGGATCTGTTCGTTGGTTGCCATCAGGTCCTGGTCCTCTAGGGCGAACCGTCCGCCGGCGACATCCGAGACAATCCCACCGGCCTCTCGCACCAAGATCAGGCCGGCCGCAATGTCCCAAGGTTTGAGGCCGCGTTCCCAGAACCCTTCATAACGGCCTGCCGCTACATACGCCAGGTCCAGGGACGCCGCGCCCCACCGGCGAACGCCGGCCGTTGCCGACATCACGGTTTCCAGACGCCGCAGGAAATGGCGATGGCCTTCGCCCTCCTGAATGCCAAGAAAGGGGATTCCGGTGGCAAAGACCGATTCGGGAAGCCGGGATCGGGAGGACACACGGATCCGTCTGTTGCCGAGAAATGCGCCCACGCCTTTCTGAGCTTGGAACATTTCGTCCTTGACCGGGTCGTAGACGATGCCGGCCACGATCTCACGGTTCTGTTCCAGCGCTACCGAAATTGCCCAGTGCGGCATGCCGTGCAGGAAGTTCGTGGTCCCGTCCAGTGGGTCGACGATCCAGCGATGCTCGCCGTCGTCGCCCGCCACTTCGCCGGACTCCTCCATCAGGAAGCCGAAACGCGGCCGTGCCTTTGAGAGTTCGTCACGCAGAATGCCTTCGGCCTTGTGGTCGGCGTTGGAGACAAAATCCGCCGGTCCTTTCTTGCTGACCTGCAGCTGCTCGACCTCGCCAAAGTCGCGCACGAGGGCACGTCCGGCCTTTTCGACCGCACGCGTCATGACGTTTATCAGCGGCGTGTTGATTGACATTTCGCTTCCGTTGAATGAGGGCGTGCCTAGCCCTTAGCGCGTTCCACGTAGGAGCCGTCGGCGGTGTTGATGACGACTTTCGTACCGGTCTCGATGTGCGGCGGCACCAGTGTTCGGACACCGTTCTCCAGCAGAGCCGGCTTGTAGGAACTGGATGCCGTCTGTCCCTTAACGACGGCGTCGGCCTCGGTGATTTCAAGGACCACTGTTTCGGGCAGGCTGACTGCGATCGGCTCGTCCTCGAATGATTCGATCTCGACGATCATTCCGTCCTGCAGATACTGCACCGACTGTTCGCCGATCATGTCCTTGTTCAGCGAAATCTGGTCGTATGTTTCCTGATCCATGAACGTATGGTCGTCGCCATCGGCATACAGGTATTGATACGGCTTCTGGTCTAGACGAACTCTTTCGACGCTTTCCGACGAGCGAAAACGCTCGTTCAGCTTGGTGCCGTGGCGAATGTCGCGCAGTTCTACCTGAAGGAATGCGCCGCCCTTTCCGGGCTTTACGTGCTGTGTCTTGACTGCCCGCCACAGCTGCCCCTTGTGCTCGATAATGTTGCCAGGGCGAATTGCGTTGCCGTCTATCTTCATCAATCCTGTCCGTAGGTAATTCAGTCGATGGCCCGCCGACGAACCGGGGCCCGATATAGACGGGCGGCGGGTGCGATGCAATGGTTGGCTCCGGTCAGGTCAGCATCGGCGCGAACCGCCGCACCGCGGCCGCAGGCCCGTCCGGATCGTCCCAGACGGCCGAGATCACTGCCAGAAAGTCGGCGCCCGCCTCGACCAGCGGGCGGCAGTTCTCCGGCGTGATCCCGCCGATGGCGACACACGGGACTTCCATCAGCTCGGCCCACCAGCGGATCAAGTCGACGTCCGCCTTGGTCTTCGGCTGTTTGGTCCGGGTCGGGAAGAAGGCGCCAAAGGCGACGTAATCGGCACCCTGCTCGGCGGCGACCATGGCGAGGTGGCGGGAGTCGTGGCAGGTCACGCCGACGATCGCGTCCGTGCCGACTTGGCGGCGTGCCTGATCATAGGTCGCGTCCTCCAGACCGATATGGACCCCGTCGCATCCGGTTTCTGCGGCAAGGTCGGGGCGGTCGTTCAGGATGAAGGCGACGTCTCTTGTCTGCGCGACCGGTGCCAACGTCTCCGCCGCGCGCCGAATCGTATCGTCGTCGGCCTGTTTCAGACGAAGCTGGACGCAGGAGACCGATCCGGCGTCGAGAGCGCTGGCAAGACCGTACGCAAAGACCGCCGGCTCCAGGGCGGGCGGCGTGATCAGGTAGAGTTGGCAAGGCGGAACGTTCATTCCTTCGATATCCGGATCGCGCGTCGGTTTGTCAATCACCGGCGTCCATCGGGTCCGGGGCGCCCTTCAATATGCCGGCAGTGACGTCACCGGCCTGTCACGCAGTTGGGGCATAACGGGGACGCCCCTAGGGCGATCCAAATCCGGAAGTCTGGAGAAGAAACGATGGCACAGGTTGTATGTCGGGGCGCAGTCCCGGACACGGCCACTACCGCCCTGACGATCGGCCGCCTGCTGGAAGAAAGCCAAGCGGCACGCGCTCAGGCAGCGACCGCCAATCCCAACCATCTGCCGATGACGCTGATTGCGCTGGACCGTCTCGGTGCCTCCGCCGAGGTCTTTGGCGCCTATGCCGAACTGCACAGGCTGGACCATGCGCTGCCGCCTCCGGTCAGTCCCGGGTGGGTGACGCGGGACAGTTGGCGCAGCGCGCTCGGCGACCCGGCGATGGAGCAGGCGTACCGCGCCTATTTCGAGACCGAACTCGTGCGGCTTGGACGCGACGCAATGCTGCGGGAGTACCTCCCGGATCTCATGGAAGGATGCGGCGGGGCGGGGTTCCACCCGATGGTCCGGCTGGGTTTGGGGATTCAGCACGATGACGATTCGGAAATCGTGCTGGCCTTGGCCTATTGGGCGACCGCTTTTCTAAGACTGGGGCACGGGCAACATGAACGGGCCGGCGCGGACGATCCCCGCGCCGCCCTTGAGCGCCTGCGCCGGGACCTGGGCCCCGCCTTCGGCATGCGCGACGCCGTCCTTGAGGCCGGGATGTCCGTGGTCGGGGCGACGACTGCGTTCCGCCCGGTTTTGCATTGGTTGAAGCCGGACGACGAGACGCTGGCAAGGATGGCTGAGGCGGTGCTGGCGCTGTTCGCGGCGACCGGCGGCTTGCCGGCTCTGCACATGCTTGCGGCGACGCGCGCGCTGCGGACGATGTTGCCGTGGTTCTACGATCCGATGCCGGCGTTGCGATACCATTGGCAGGCGGTCGCGGCGGCCTACCTGGTGATTGGCGCGCCGCACTTGCCGTCGCCGGAGGCGTTGCGGGCAACCGCAGTACAGCCGGTGCCGCCTTGGCCTGCCTTGCGCCAGGCAGCGATCTCGTCGCTGGACGACCACGTCATCCAGGCTGTTTACAGTTGCGGTGAGGAAGAGCAGGCATACGGCAATCCTGTCTATCGGATCGCCGCGGCGCAATTCGTCGCTGCGGCCGGCTAGGGGCGCCTGCGCAGCACCACCGCATTGGTGGCCGCGGCAATTTGGCGGATCTTGGTTGCCGCGGGACCGGAATAGACGATTGTGCGCCATCCCGACCGCAGTGCCGCTAGTGCATCCGCCGGCCGTGCCCCGCAGTCCAGAACCGCATCCACCGCAACGTCCGGCCAACCGGCGCGGGCGGCGTCGACCAACGCCTTGAACCAGGCCGGCCCGCCGGAGGCCGCCGCCGCCGGAGCCGAGATCAGAGTGATCGGGACCCCGTCCCGGGCGGCCGCGGCAACCGCCGCGCGGGCCTCGTCAGGGTCGTGGACCGTGACCGTTCTGGTGCGCGGGCTGCTCAGCCAAGCGCCCCCATGGCGATGGCCGTGTCCGACATGCGGCAGGAGAATCCCCACTCGTTGTCGTACCAGGACATGACGCTGACGAACCGGCCTTCCACGACCTGGGTCTGGGTCAAGTCGAAGGTGGAACTGGCCGAACTGTGATTGAAGTCCGTCGACACCAGCGGCGCGTCGTTGACCTCCAGTATGCCCTTCAAAGCGCCGTTTGCCGCTTCCGTGATGGTGGCGTTGATTTCCTCGTTGCTGGTCTCGCGCCCCGCGTCGAACTTGAAATCCACCAGCGAGACGTTCGGCGTCGGCACCCGGATGGCCGTCCCGTCCAGCTTGCCGTTCAGGTCGGGCAGAACCAATCCGACCGCACGGGCGGCGCCCGTCGAGGTCGGGATCATCGAAAGGGCCGCACCACGGGCGCGCCGAAGGTCTTTGTGCAACGTGTCGACCGAAGGCTGATCGCCTGTGTAGGAATGGATCGTCGTCATGAAGCCACGTTCGATGCCGATCGAGTTGTGCAGGACGTGGGCGACCGGGGCCAGGCAATTGGTCGTGCACGAGGCGTTGGAGACAACGGTCATGTTGTGGGTCAGCTTATCGTCGTTGACCCCATAGACGACCGTGAGGTCGGCTCCGGAGGAGGGGGCGGAAACCAGAACTCGCTTTGCGCCCGCATCCAGGTGCACGGACGCTTTCTCTTTCGCCGTGAATATCCCGGTGCATTCCATCGCCACATCGACGCCCAGGTTGCCCCAGTCCAGTTTGGTCGGGTCGCGCTCGGCCGAAACTTTGATCTTGCCCTTGCCAAGATCGATCCAGTCGTCGCCCGATGAGATGTCGTGCGGAAACCGTCCATGCACGCTGTCATATTTCAGCAGGTGCGCATTAGCGGCCACAGATCCCAGATCGTTGATCCCGACAAACTCGATATCGTCGCGGCCCGCCTCGTACGCCGCGCGCAACACCAAGCGACCGATACGACCGAAACCGTTGATTGCAACTCGAACGGTCATGCTGCTCCCCTTCGCCTTTTTGCTGAAATGTGTGAAAACGCACGTGTTGTCTGTGCTGCTTGAACCGTGTCTTACAGCGTCTTTCCCACCGCTTTCAAGCGGCCATTATGCCGCCCCTCGGCGGATTTCGGTCGGCGTTTCGTTTGCTCAGGGAAGTTCCACCAACCACGCCGCGGCTTGCTCGCCGATCTCCTTCGCGGTGAACTCCATGGAAGCGCCGCTGGCGGAGATCGATACCCCGCCCAGCCGTTCTCCGGTCACGATGTCCGACAAGGAAACCGTTGCAGTCGATGTATTGGTGAATGCTTTGAAACCGCCGGATTCCTGCTGGCGAAGGTCGATCTCCACGTTCAGTCCCTGCTTCTGGCCTGCTGCCAGCGAACCGGCCACGACCAGGCGCCAACGGCGCGACCGTTTGATCGCCTGGACGGCTTCGGCTTCGACGGCGCGGGCGATGTCGCGGTCCACGCCGCGTTCCAGCGGCACCGTCACGATCACCGCGCGGTACGCTGACAGCGGAGTGCTCGGAATCTCGGTCGTTTCCACAGCGGAAGTTCCGCATCCTGCGAACGCGACGCACAATGCCGCCGCAGCCAGCACTCGGATGGAACCGCCAGGCATCGGTCAGCCCACTGACTTGGCCGCTGCGACCACTGCGTCGGCGGTGATCCCGAAATGCTCGTACAACTCCGGACCCGGCCCGGACGCCCCGAATCCCGACATGCCGATGAACCGTCCCTGCGGTCCGATCAAGGCATCCCACCCCTGTCGGACTGCGGCCTCGATGCCGACCATGACGGTGCCGGGTCGCAGCACCTCGGCGCGATAGGCATCCGTCTGCGCTGCGAACAACTCGAAACAGGGGGCGGAAACGACGGCCGTGGGAATGCCGTCTGCCTGCAGGGTTTCCCGCGCCGCCATTGCGATCGAAACCTCCGAACCGGTCGCGACCAAGGTGACCTGGCGGTCTCCGGCGTCAGCTTCGCGCAGGACGTAGGCACCGCGGGCACACAGGTTCGTATCGGTGTGTTCAGTCCGCAGCACCGGCAGGCCCTGGCGACTGAGCGCAATTGCCGACGGCGCGTCCTGGCGAAGGGCCAGCGCCCAGCATTCCGCGGTTTCGACGGTGTCGGCAGGCCGAAAAACGAACAGCCCCGGTATTGCCCGCAGGGATGCCAAATGCTCCACGGGTTGGTGCGTTGGGCCATCTTCGCCAAGGCCGATCGAATCGTGTGTCAGGACATAGACCACGCATTGTTGCATCAATGCGGCAAGGCGGATCGCCGGGCGACAATAGTCGGCAAAGACCAGAAACGTGCCGCCATATGGAATAAAGCCCCGATGCAGCGCGATCCCGTTCATGGCCGCTGCCATACCGTGCTCGCGCACGCCGTAATATATGTATCGGCCGTTCCCGTTGCCGGCTTTCACGGGCTCCAGCGTCGCGGTCCTGGTCAGGTTCGAGCCGGTCAGGTCGGCCGATCCCCCAAGCAGGTCGGGGACGGTCTCGTTCAGAACTTCAAGCACCATCTGGGACGACTTGCGCGACGCGACCTTCTGCGCCTCTTCCGAGGTTTGCCGCTTGAACGCGTTGACCGCATCGTCCAGGCCGTCGGGCAACGCACCGGACTGGGAAGCCAGGAACGCCTCCCGCTGCGTGGCCGCATCCAGGCGCGACTGCCATGCCTGCCGTTCCGCAGCGCCGCGCCCGCCCGCCGCCCGCCACGCCTGCATCACTTCGTCCGGAATCGAGAACGGGGCATGGCCCCAGCCCAGCGCCGCGCGGGCGCCCGCAATTTCGTCGCCGCCCAGCGGCGCGCCGTGCGACGAAGCGGTTCCCTGTTTGGTCGGTGCACCGAAGCCGATCACTGTCTTGCAGGCTACCAAAGCAGGACGGTCGGTGCCGCGCGCCCAGGCGATCGCGTCTTCGATTGCCGCCGGATCGTGGCCGTCGACGGCGCGGACATCCCAACCCGACGCGGCAAACCGGGCAAGCTGGTCGTCGGACACCGACAGGCTGGTCGGACCATCGATGGAGATCCCGTTGTCGTCGAACAGGACGATCAGCTTGTCGAGACAGTGATGCCCTGCCAGCGAGATCGCCTCCTGGCTGACGCCTTCCATCAGGCAGCCGTCACCGACAATGACGTAGGTATGGTGATGGACAAGATCGGATCCGAAGCGGGCCGCCAACAGGCGTTCGGCCAGCGCCATGCCCACGGCGTTGGCGAGTCCCTGGCCCAGCGGTCCGGTCGTCGTCTCGATGCCGGGCGCGTGACCGTGTTCCGGATGACCGGCCGTCTTGGACCCGATCTGTCGGAAGTTTTCCAACTGGTTGATGTCCATGCCCGGATAGCCTGTCAGGTGCAGCAATGCATACAACAGCATGGACCCGTGTCCGGCCGATAACACGAAGCGGTCACGGTCAGGCCAATCGGGCACACCGGGATCGTAACTAAGGAATTTCGTGAACAGGACCGTGGCGACGTCGGCCATGCCCATCGGCATTCCCGGGTGCCCGGAATTGGCTTTCTGCACGGCGTCCATGGCCAGGGCACGGATGGCATTTGCCATCTCGCGATGGCCGGCCTCGGATTCGATCAGGGTGGTCATGGGACATCGCTCCGGAAAGAGATTCTGCACAGTTCCGAGCCGCGGCGCCGGGCGGTCCGGGCCGCGGCAACATGCCGCTCGACATAGGCAGCGTCAATGTTGTTGTTGCGACTGATGCGTTCGGCGGCGCAGAGTCGCCGCCGACGGCAGCGCCAGCATGTTGACGCCTCGGCTTCCAGGTCATAGTTTTGCTTTTGCATAAGGCATTTCCCTGCCTTCGGTTCAAGTTTTACGTGAAGATGGCGATGTCGCGACTAGTGGAAGCGGAAAACCGGCTGGAACAGGTGATACAGCGCCTGGAAGCGACGGCCGACACGGTGGCCGCGGCGGGTGAGGCGCACAGGGCGCAACTGCAGGCCGTGACAGCGGAAAAAGACGAAGTGAAGACCCAGGCCGGTGATCTGGCCCAGCGTGTGGAAAACGCCGTTGCCCGGTTGAAAGGTGCGGCCAAAGATACCGTGCAGACGGGACAATGAGTCAACTAGCCGTAACCATAAATGGGCGCAATTACTCGATCGCCTGCGACGATGGGCAGGAGGCGCACCTGACCAAGCTGGCGGCCTATCTGGATACCCGAGTAGGCGAGATCGCGAAGACGATGGGCCAGGTCGGCGACGCGCGTTTGCTGTTGATTGCGGGCCTATTGATCGCGGACGAGCTGTCTGACGCGAATGCCCGGGTTGCGGAGATGGAACAGTATCTGGCTGAAGCAGACCATGCGGCAGAGGTGGCAGCCTCGGAGAAAAGCGAAAACGCTGCGGCTGATATCCTCGATCGCCTGGCACAGCGCATCGAATCGGTTGCAGCGCGGCTTGAACGGGCCTAACTAGGGCGCTGGGCGTGTGCTGCGTGGTGCGAGCCGTTTTACGTCCCGGGGGCTAAGTACATCTCCAGGGAGCTGTCCCTGCCGGGATTGCGGTCCCGGTACTACGGCGCCCACCTGCACTTGCAGGCCATCGGGAGAATATTCGGCTACCGGCCAAGGCGGCCACGCCCAACCCTTGTGGGGCCTTGCTCTACGATCCGCGGCGAATTGTCATGACTGAGCCTCCGGCGTCAAAACAGGCGCTGCGTCGTGCGGCGCAGGAACGCCGGCGGGAAGCGGCCGCGGCAGCGGCGCCGGACAATGCCGGTGCGCTGGCGGAGGCGGGGCTGGCGGTTCTCGCGGACAAAGCGCCCGGAACGGTGTCGGGTTTCTGGCCGATCCGAGACGAGATCGATCCGAGGCCGCTGCTGGGTGCATTGCGGGATCTTGGCTGGACAGCCTTGCTGCCGGCGGTAATGGGACCGGACGTGCCGCTTGAGTTTAGGATATGGCCGGCGGACGGCCCGCTGGTCAGCGCCGACTTCGGCATCACGCAGCCGCCGCTTGGTTCGCCCGTCCGGGATCCGGACGTTGCGCTAGTCCCCTTGCTGGCCTTCGACGGCCGGGGTTATCGCATCGGCTATGGCAAGGGCCACTACGACCGGACGCTCAGCCTGTTGCGCCGCCGCCGGACGGTCTTGGCGGTCGGCGTCGGCTTTGCAGCCCAGGAGGTGCCGCGGGTGCCGGTCGAACGGCACGACGAGCGGCTGGACGCCGTGTTGACGGAACGCGGATGGAGATGGACGGGTGGCGATGTCTGAAGGTGGACGATGAGACTTTTGTTCTGTGGAGACGTCGTCGGCCGGTCGGGCCGTACGGTCCTGATGGAAAACCTACCCCGCCTGCGGAGCGAGATGGCATTGGATTTCGTCGTCGCAAATGCAGAGAACGCCGCCCGCGGCTTCGGCATGACCGAGGGCATCTGCGAGGACCTGTTCGACGCCGGCTGCGACGTGATCACCGGCGGCAATCACACGTTCGACCGGCCGGAGATCATCACCTATCTGGAGCGGAACCAGCGCGTTCTGCGGCCCGAGAATTTTACGCCCGGGACCCCGGGCCGCGGCCATGGTGTATTCGATATGGCAGACGGTCGACGTATCCTGGTCGTCAATGTGATCTGCCGGCTGTTCATGGAGACCAGCGACGATCCGTTTGCCGTCCTGGAGCGATTGTTGCCGGACGGTGCGCCTGTGCGGTCCGGACTGGACGCGGTGGTCGTTGACGTGCACGGCGAGGCCTCGTCGGAAAAGATGGCGCTGGGCCATGTCGCGGACGGGGCGGCGAGCCTGGTGGTCGGAACGCACACCCACGTGCCGACGGCCGACGCCCACATCTTGCCCGGCGGGACGGCATACCAGACCGACGCCGGCATGTGCGGGGACTACGATTCCGTGATCGGAATGGAGAAGCAGGCGCCGATCGATCGGTTTCTCGGGCGCGTGCCACGGCCGCGTCTGGCGCCTGCGGAGGGTGCCGGAACCTTGTGCGGCGTGTTCGTGGAGACCGATGACAAGACCGGCCTTGCGAAGTTCATTGCGCCGGTGCGCACCGGGGGCGTCCTAAGCGAGGCTGCTCCCGAGGTTCGAATTCAGGCTTAATTACTGCTTGGCGTCTGGAACCGGTCGACGGCGAATTCCAGGCCCTGGGCGATTTCACGTCCGATAGCGCCGCCATCGCCCCTGACCCGGTTGACGATCACGGCGCGCATCGCTTCGACATGGGCGCGCACGACCTTCATGGCCTGCTCATCCGGGTTATTGAGGACCTCCGTAAAGCGGCACAGGGAACTGCCCACACGGGTCATCAGCGGATATCCGAAGCTGCCGCCCTGGCCGCGCATATCGTGGGCCAGCTTGAATATCTGTTGCAGACTGTCGATGCGGTCCTCGTCCGTCTGCTCGGCCTGTTCCATCAGGGCGCACAGCGTGTCGATGTCCTTCATCGCCCATTTCGGATAGTCGTCACTGAGGCGGCCGATTGCTTCTTCTGCGCGCTCCAGCATGTCCGGCGTGGGACCGCCACCGCCGCTGACCTTTGCTTTGATCAGGTTGGGCGGATTGATGACCTGCACGTTGTCTGGTTCGTTGGTTTCGTCCGTCATTCCTCAGCGTCTCCAGCTTGACTGCTGTGATACCCCTTTCAAGAGCCCTCGTGCACCAGCGACCCGACACGATCACGCACACCTTCCAGCGCGTCCAACGTCGACGATTCGGACGCGGCTGGCTGTTCTTCAGTTTTGTTGCCGTCGTCGTCTCCACCGACGATCCGCCGATCGTTGCCGGTGAAGTCGCCAATCCGGCGGCGGCGGTCCGGACCGAAATACGACCCGACTTCGACAAACGGCCGCGGTCCTTCGATGACCGAGGCAATCCGGTCATAGAGGCTCTGCGCAGACACGGGCTTGGCCATGAATTCGGTTACGCCGCAATCCCGCGCTTCGACCACGCGCTCCTTCTTGGTGTAACCGGTCAGCATGATGATCGGCACAAACTTATCCGGACTGTCGTCGGCTGTGCGCACCATGCGTGTGAAATCAATGCCGTTCAATCGGTCCATCATCCAGTCGACGATGATGACGTCTGCCTTTTTCTGTTTGAACCTCTCATAGCCCTTGGCGCCATCTTCGGCCTCGACGACGTTCCTGATGCCGTACGAATTGAGAATTTGGCGCAAAAGCGACCTCATATGTGGATTGTCCTCCACCAATAAAACGTTAAGAGCGGTCAGGTTGTAAGCCATTCAACCCTCTATCGACATCTCTTGTCCTCAATTCTGACCGTCGCCCCATGCGCAAAAGTCGGCGCGTCCTGGCCTGCCTTGCCCCATCGATCGAAACGGCTGGCATAACCCAGATGGCGTCGGCCGCAGTTGGCATGGACTATGGTCCAAAACGGTTACGAAAGGCTTTGCTTGCGGCAGATAGGGCCGTTATCTCTCGCCCGCGAAGACGACGGAGAAAAACGGCTGCGGTGAGCCGGCCCGGACCTGTCGCGCCCCATTGTCGCCATATTGCGCGACTATGAGGTGTGCCTCCGGCCTATGCTTCACCACAATATCTGGTATAGATTGCGGCGAATCCGCGCTGCATTTTGAGATCCTAGCGGTAGTCGGGGAAGAGTACGATGGCAGGCCATTCAAAATTCAAGAACATCATGCACCGTAAAGGTGCACAGGATCGCAAGCGGGCCGGCGCTTTTGCCAAGCTTTCGCGGGAGTTGACGATCGCGGCCAAGCTGGGCGGGACCGATCCGGCGGCGAACGCCCGGCTGCGGGCCGCGGTGGCTGCGGCACGGGCGGGCAGCATGCCGAAGGACCTCATCGCCCGTGCGATCGCCAAAGGCGGCGCGGGCCCCGGTGAAGGGGCCGATTTCGATGAAATCAGGTACGAAGGATACGGTCCGGGCGGCGTCGCCCTGATCATCGAGACACTGACTGACAACAAGAACCGGACCGCATCGGAAGTGCGCGCCACGCTGTCCAAGTTCGGGGGCAGCCTGGGCGAGACGGGTTCGGTCAATTTCATGTTCGACCGGGTCGGCGAGATCAGTTACGCGGCCGACACTGCCGACGCCGAGGCCATGTTCGAGGCGGCTCTTGAGGCGGGCGCCGACGACGTGGAATCGGGTGGCGACGGTCACGAGATACGCACCTCGCCCGAAGACCTTCATTCCGTGGCGGCGGCGCTTGAACAGCGCTTTGGAGACCCGCAGAGCGCAAAACTGGGATGGCGTCCGCAGAACACGGTGCCGTTGGACGAGGACAAGGCAATGTCTGTGCTGAAGCTGATGGATGCTCTGGACGATAATGACGACATCCAGTCGGTTGCGGCCAATTTCGACATTCCCGACGCGTTGATGGAACAACTGGCCGGGGGCGGCTAGAGCAGCGGATGCGAATTATCGGTCTGGACCCTGGATTGCGCCACACCGGCTGGGGGGTCGTCGACAGCATCGGAAACCGGCTGGTCTACATTTCCGCGGGGACGGTCAGTCCCGATACCCGTGGGACGCTGTCCCAACGCTTGTGCGCCCTGCATGACGGTCTTGAACAAGTGATCGATTCGTTTTCGCCCGACGAGGCCGCGATCGAAGAGACCTTTGTCAACCGCAACGCCGAATCCACCCTCAAGCTGGGCGAGGCGCGCGGCGTCGTGCTTCTGGTGCCGGCTCGATACGGCCTTACGGTCAGCGAATACAATAATGCCAGCGTGAAAAAATCAGTCGTCGGCACCGGTGGCGCAAGCAAGGATCAGGTCCAAAGCATGGTTCGAACGCTGTTGCCTGACGCGCGACTGCCGTCCCCAGATGCTGCCGATGCCCTGGCGGTTGCGATCTGCCATGCCCACCGGGCATCGGTAAACCGTGTCTGGGAACAGGCCGCCGGCACGGAGACCGTCCGATGATCGCGCGTCTGAAGGGACTCCTGGACGCGGTGTTGGAAGACCGGGTTATCGTCGACGTGGGCGGGGTCGGCTATGTCGTGTTCTGTTCCATACGGACACTGAACAGATTGCCCGGCATCGGCGAGGCGGTTCGCCTGGAGATCGAGACGCATGTGCGCGAGGATCACATCCACCTTTACGGATTCTACGAACCGGCCGAACGTGACTGGTTCCGACTTCTGACCACGGTGCAGGGCGTCGGCGCGCGCGTCGCGATGGCCATTCTCTCCACGCTGTCGCCCGACGACCTGGCCCAGGCCATCGCGGCGCAAGACAAGGCAGCGGTCAGCCGGGCGAACGGCGTCGGGCCGAAGGTGGCGGGGCGCATCGTGTCCGAACTGAAAGACAAGGCCGCAAACGTCTCGCTTGTGCAAACCGTGCATGCACCCGCAATTTCCGGCGCCGCGCAGCAGCCCGACATGATGGAAGATGCCGTCTCGGCGTTGGTCAATCTCGGTTACAGCCGCACCGAGGCGTTTGGCGCGGTGGCCCGTGCGGGCGGCAAGCTTGAGGACGCACCGGATATCGGTGCGCTGGTCAAGGGCGGACTGGCGGAGTTGAGCCAGTGACGGAGGGTCCGGACCGAGTCGTGGCGCCTGACTTCGGACGCAGTGATGAGGCGGAAGTATCGATCCGTCCGGCCAGGCTCGCCGATTTCGTCGGGCAGGGCGCCATCCGCGAGAACCTTGCGGTGTTTGTCGCTGCCGCGCGGGCCCGCGGCGATGCGATGGACCACACGCTGTTCTACGGCCCGCCGGGCCTCGGCAAGACGACGCTGGCCCAGATCATCGCGCACGAACTGGGCGTGGGGTTTCGCGCCACTTCCGGCCCGGTGATTGCGCGTGCCGGCGATCTGGCGGCGTTGTTGACCAATCTGCAACCGCGCGACGTCCTGTTTATTGACGAGATCCACCGGTTGAACCCGGCCGTCGAAGAGATTCTCTATCCTGCGATGGAGGATTTCCAGTTGGACCTGATCATCGGTGAAGGTCCGGCCGCCCGTTCGGTGCGCATCGATCTGCCTCCTTTCACGCTGGTCGGCGCGACGACGCGGGCAGGGCTGATCACCACGCCGCTGCGCGAGCGTTTCGGAATCCCGATGCACATGGACTTCTATACGGTGCACGAACTCACCAGCATCGTCACCCGCGCGGCGGGCATCCTGCGGGTTGGGATCGATCCCGACGGCGCGCGGGAGGTTGCCAGAAGATCGCGCGGCACGCCCCGGGTTGCCGGCCGTCTTCTGCGCCGCGTACGCGATTTTGCGTCGGTCGA
>CAJIAA010000082.1_pt1 | contig 38341 bp, 39 predicted proteins | sample 9199011 | NCBI WGS metagenome assembly CAJIAA01 (sample SAMEA7708266, study PRJEB35096) | sediment metagenome | biome: marine neritic benthic zone biome [ENVO:01000025]; feature: sediment [ENVO:00002007]; material: shallow marine sediment [ENVO:03000034] sea grass bed [ENVO_01000059] ...
CCGTCTGGTCCATGGCGCGAAATTATATCGGTTCCGAATTCGGAGAGAATACGGATCGCGTCCGCGTTCCAGTCGAACGCGTCTGTCGTCTTGACCAACCGGCTTTCGGATGTGGCGACCGACAAGCCCGAAACCCCCAAAACGTTAACGCCCCAATCAGCCTTGGACCCTAATTCTCCAAAGCATTACGAGTAGTTAGTCGACACCCTTATACCCCAGTCAGTCAAGTATTATTCAATCATAACGAGCAGGGCATCGAGCTGATCGGCCTCCGTGGCCGGCTTGTCCCACCGGATCCTATGGATTCGGGGAAACCGCATCGCAAGACCGGACTTGTGCCGCGAGGATTTATGGACGGAGTCAAAGGCGACTTCAAAGACAAGCTTGGGGGTCACCGAACGAACCGGACCATACCTGTCTATCGTGTTATTCCGGACCCATCTGTCAAGCTGTATCAGCTCGTCGTCGGTAAATCCGAAATAGGCTTTGCCGACCGGGACCAGCTCCAAGCCGCCGTCTTCGGCGGGCCGCCAACAGCCGAAGGTGTAGTCTGAATAAAAGGACGACCGCCGACCATGACCGCGTTGTGCGTACATCACCACGCAGTCCGCAACCAGGGCGTCCCGCTTCCATTTGAACCACGGTCCCTTTGGACGACCGGCAAGGTAGGCGCTGTCGCGTCGCTTCAGCATCAGACCTTCGATGCCGCCGGCGCGCGCGCCGTCGCGCAGCGCGGCCAGCGCGGACCAGTCGTCGAATGCGACCCTGTCGGAAAGATCCATCCGCTGTGGCGCCACCCGTTCGTACCATGCCTCCAACCGCGCACGTCTGTCCTCGTAGGTGAGCCCGCGCACGTCTTCGTCACCGTCGATCAGGATGTCGTAGAGCCTGACATGCGCCGGATGTGTCTGCAGCATCTTGGCGCTCACTTTTTTGCGTCCCAGCCGTTGCTGCAGGTCATTGAAAGATGCCACCTCTCCATCGCGCTTCACCAGAAGCTCACCGTCCAGCACGGCATCGAATGTGAGCAGTTCGGCGATATCCGGAAAGGCCAGTCCGATCTCGTCGCCGGTGCGAGAGAAGATCCTGCCGCGTCCGTTGCGGGCGGCAAGTTGGACGCGGATCCCGTCCCACTTCCACTCCGCGGCATAGGCATCGGGGTGCATGGTCTCCAACGCAGCGGCGTCCAGGGGATTGGCCAGCATCAGCGGTTTGAAGGTGATCCGGTCGCTGACGTCTGGAACAGGCGCCTTGCCATCCAGCCAGGCGAACAACTCGACGAATGGCGGTTCCAGGCCATGCCATAGTTCCTCGATCTGGTCGACCGGCTGGCCGCCGTAGCCGGCAAGTGCAAGTTTTGCAAGGCGGCTGGAGACGCCGACCCTGAGACCGCCGGTAATCAGTTTCAAAAGTGCAAAACGGCCCGGCGCGTCAAGCTGGTCCAGCCACCGATCGATCAGTCCCGGGACCTGAGACCGCCCGGCCATCGCCAGGGTCTCGACCACCGCAGCAATCCGCGGCGGCGGGTCGGTGCCGGCGGAACCGGGCCAGATCAGTGAAACCGTTTCGGCCAGGTCGCCGACAAAATCATAAGACCAGCGGAACAACTCCGGATCGACCCTGTCTTCGACCAGGCCGCGGATCAGCGCGGGTTTCGCCACACCCAACTCCAATCCGCCGGTCAGGGCTGCCAGGGCATAGCCCCGGTCGGGGTCGCCGACCTCGGCGAAATAGGTCTGCAACAGACGCAGCTTGCCGTTGCGCGACGGCATGAAGACCAACCCGTCCAGCAATGCCGCGAAGGCTTTCACGCGCCCTCCTCCTCGTATCCCACCAGCGACAAAGCCTCGGCATCAAACCCGTCCAGTCGGGCCTGACGCACCAGCGCCTCCTCGCGCCCATGGGTCACCCAGACCCGCGGCGCCCCCACATCGACCAGCGTCGTGCAAAGTTCGTCCCAGTCGGCATGGTCGGAGATGATCAAGGGCAGTTCGACCCCGCGCTGGCGGCCGCGCTGGCGCACGTTCATCCAGCCGCTGGCGAAGGCGCGCACAGGATCGCGGAACCGGCGCGACCAGCGGTCCTGCAATGCAGAGGGCGGACACAAGACGATCGCACCGTCCAGCGCGCCGGGCGCCTCGTCCGCGATCGGCCGCAGATCGCCCAACGGCACTCCCAGCGTCTCGTATAGTGCGCACAGCCCGACCAGGGCCCCATGCAGCCAGATCGGAGCGTCGTAGCCGGCCTGCCGCAACAGCGCGATCACGCGCTGGCATTTGCCCAGACCATAGACGCCGACCAGGTGACAGCGGTCGGGAAAGGTCGCGATCGACCGGGTCAGCTTGGCGATTTCACCATGGTCGGGCGGGTGCCGGAATACCGGCAGGCCGAAGGTGGCCTCGGTCACGAAGACGTCGCAGGCGACCGGCTGGAACCCGGCGCAGGTCGGATCGGGCCGGCGCTTGTAGTCACCGGAGACGACCACCCGACAACCGCGATACTCCAGCACCACCTGGGCGCTGCCCAGAACATGGCCCGCGGGGACAAGGGTGACGGACACGTTGCCGACGTCAATGGCCTCGCCATAGGCCAGCGGCTGCAGATGGGCGCCGGCATCCGCGCCATAGCGCGCGCGCATGATGGCCAGCGTGTCGGGGGTCGCCAGCACGGCGCCGTTGCCGGGCCGCGCATGGTCCGCATGGCCATGAGTCACCACAGCCCGCGTCCGCCCGCGGTGGGGATCGACATAGAAGCCGCCGGGCTCGCACCACAGTCCGTCGGCGGTGACCTTCAGCCAGGTCTCGGGTTTTGGCCTGTCGCCCATCCCCAACTATATAAGCCGCGTGACACGGCGCTTCTATGGCCACGGAACGGGGCCATGGCTATGGTGCAGCGCAATGGTAATGCAGATGCCCGACCCGACCATCGTCTGTATCGGCGCCGCAAACATGGACCGCAGAGCGCGCGTCCGCGGTCCCGTACGGCTTGCCGCCAGCAATCCGGTCACGCTTGACACCCAGGTCGGCGGCGTGGCGTGCAACGTCGCCCGCAACCTTTCCCGTCTGGGGAACCGGACCGCACTGATCGCGCCGGTCGGGCGCGACCCCGACGGCGACAGAGTGGCCGAGGCCGTCGCCGATGCGGGCGTCGATCCGTCCGGGCTGTTCCGGTCGGATCTGCCGACCGGGTCCTATGTCGTGGTCCTGGACGAGGACGGTGAGTTGGTGATCGGCCTTGCCGCATTGGAGCTCTGCGACGCGGTGGTCCCGGAGGTGCTGGCGGGCCGGCTCGACCGACTGAGCGACGCAGGCACCGTGATTGTCGACGCAAACCTGCCGCCCGAGACATTGGCCCTGGTGGCTGATCGGACGCCGTCGGACCGGCCGATATTCGCTTCCACGGTTTCGCCTGCCAAGGCGCCTCGCCTGAATGCGTTGGTCCCGCGACTGTCCGGCCTGTTCGCCAACCGGCGAGAAGCCGCCGTGCTGGTTGGCAAGGATCCGGATGATCCGATCGACCCGGTTGAACTGGCCGAGCGCCTGCTGGCAACCGGACCGGCCGCGGCATTTGTCACGCTGGGGCCCGGTGGGGCGGCTGTCGCCACCGCAGAGTTTCGCGGGCGATTGGCACCGCCGGCAACGCGTCCGGTGCAGGACGTCAACGGCGCGGGCGACGGCTTCATGGCGGGTGTGATCGACGCGGTTTTGCGTGGGCGCAGCAAAGAAGACGCGCTAAGACAAGGACTGGCCGTCGCCAGCCTGACCTGCGAAAGCAACGAGTCCGCCAACCCGGCACTGTCGCCGGCCGCGGTCGCCGCACGAACAGACACTCCATAAAGGAAAGAACGCCCGTGTCGATGAAACATATCCTTGTCCGTCCGGACGTTGCCAAGGCACTGCAGCAGGGACGCGCGGTGGTGGCGCTGGAATCCACGGTGATCGCCCACGGCCTGCCCCGGCCGGACAATCTGGAGACGGCGCAGGCGATGGAACAGGCGATTGCGGACGCGGGCGCCGTGCCGGCGACTGTCGGGGTCGTCGACGGGCGTATCAAGGTCGGGCTGGATGCGGACGAGCTTGCACGTTTCGCCGAAGCCGACGACATCGCCAAACTGAGCAGCCGCGACCTGGGCGCGGCGGTCGCGCTGGGCATCGACGGCGCGACCACGGTGGCGGCAACCATGATCGCGGCCGCCCGCGCCGGCATCCACGTGTTCGCAACCGGCGGCATCGGCGGGGTCCATCGCGGCGCCCATGAAAGCTTCGATGTGTCGGCCGACATCGTGGAACTGGGCCGCACGCCGGTCCTGGTGGTATGCAGCGGCGCCAAGTCGATCCTGGATCTGCCCAAGACCCTGGAAATGCTGGAGACCGAGGCGGTGCCGGTGCTGGGCTACGGGACCGACCGGCTGCCCGCCTTTCACGCCCGCGACAGCGGTCTGGCCGTGCCGACGACGGTTGCCGACCCGCGCACCGCCGCTGAGATCGCCGACACCCATTGGGAGCTGGGCCTGGGCGGCATCGTCCTGGCCAACCCGGTGCCCACGGACGCGGCGATCCCGCGCGGCGAGATCGAAGGCTGGGTCGAAACCGCGCTTTCCGAGGCGGACCGGTCCGGTGTGACCGGCAAGGATGTCACCCCCTTCCTTCTGGGACGGCTGGCGGTACTTTCCGGCGGCCGCAGCCTGACCGCGAACAAGGCGCTGTTAATCGACAATGCGCGGCTGGCCGCGCTTGTCGCCGTGGAAATCAAAACGCGATGAGCTTCGTCCTTCACGAACGGCTTGCCGCCGACACCGTGCTATTGCGCGAGCTGGCGCTTTGCAGCGCGCGGCTGATGAACGACAGCCGCTGGCCCTGGCTGATCCTGGTGCCGCGCCGGCCCGATATCACCGAACTGCACGCGCTGGACGATGCCGACCAGGTCCAGCTGATCAGGGAGATTGCGCTGGCGTCGCGGGTGTTGAACGCGGCGCATCGGCCCGACAAGATCAATGTGGGAGCACTGGGGAATCTTGTGCCGCAACTGCACGTGCATGTGATCGCACGCACCCGAACCGACCCGGCCTGGCCGGGGCCGGTGTGGGGCGTCGGCACGCCCCTTCCCTACGGCGAAGCGCTGAAAGCGACGGTCGCACGGTTGAGAGCGGCGCTGGACCAGGCGGATCCGCCGTCCGGCTGAGACCCATGGACGAAATCCATCCGCCGACTAGACTGAGTGGGATGGATCTCGTCGACCCTGACCTTGCGCAAATCAGCGGGCTGCCCGCCCCGTTCGCGGAATGGTTCGCCGCCCGCGGCTGGGGGCTGCACCCGCACCAACGGGCGATGCTGAACGCCGCGCGGACCGATGCGGATCTTCTGTTGATCGCACCCACTGGCGGGGGCAAGACGCTTGCCGGTTTTCTGCCGTCTATGATCGACGCTTGGGAGCGCAGACACGAAGGCCTGCACACATTGTATGTCTCGCCCTTGAAGGCGCTGGCCGTCGACATCCAGCGCAACCTTTGCACCCCGATCGAGGAGATGGGTCTGGACCTTGCGGCAGAGACCCGCACCGGCGACACCCCGCACGCCAAGCGGCAGCGACAGCGGGCGCGGCCGCCCCATTTTCTGCTGACAACGCCGGAATCGCTGGCCCTGCTGTTGTCCTATCCCGACGCGGAGACGCTTTTCGGTGGCTTGCGGCGGGTTGTTGTCGACGAAATCCACGCGCTGGCCGGCACCAAACGCGGCGATCAGCTTGCGCTGGCCCTGGGGCGGATCCAACGGCTGGCCCCTGCCTGCCGCCGCGTCGGGCTGTCCGCGACGGTGGCCTGGCCGGACGCGTTGCGGAAGTGGCTGTCGCGCGATGCCGACCCGGACGGCGTGCAGACGATCCAGGCCGGCAGCGGTCCCGATCCGAAGGTTCGGATCCTGACCACACGCGAAGTGATGCCATGGTCCGGCCATTCCGGCGTGCACGCGCTGGCCGAAGTCTACGAGGAGATCCGCAAGGCCAAGTCAACCATCGTCTTCGTCAACACCCGCGCCCAGGCCGAGATCGTTTTCCAGGAGCTGTGGCACCTGAACGAAGACGCGCTGCCGATTGCGCTGCACCACGGCAGCCTGGACCGGGAACAGCGCCGCAAGGTCGAGGCGGCAATGGCGCGCGGCGCGTTGCGGGCGGTTGTTGCGACATCGTCGCTGGACCTGGGCATCGATTGGGCCGCCGTCGACCTGGTGGTGCAAGTGGGCGCGCCAAAGGGCGTCAGCCGCCTGGTCCAGCGCATCGGGCGGGCCGGGCACCGCCTGGACACGCCCAGCAGGGCATTGCTGGTGCCCGCGAACCGGTTCGAGGTGTTGGAATGCCGCGCCGCGGTGGACGGCGTCCGCGAAGGCACCCTGGATGGCGATCCACCGCGGCCGGGCGGTCTGGACGTCCTGGCGCAACACTTGATGGGCATCGCCTGCGCCGGGCCGTTCCACGCCGACGAGGCCTACGCGGAAGTGCGGGCGACCGGGCCCTATGCCGGGCTGAGCCGGAAAGACTTCGATGACGTTCTGAGGTTTGTCGAAAATGGCGGATATGCGCTGCGGGCCTATGACCGCTGGCGACGGTTGGTCCGCCTGGGCGACGGCCGTTACGACGTCGCCAACGCGCGCCTTGCCCATCGCTTTCGCATGAACATCGGCACCATTGTCGAAACGGTCACGCTGAAGGTCCGTATGAAGCGCGGCCGCTATCTGGGCGAGGTCGAGGAATATTTCGCAATGAGCCTGGAGCCTGGCGACACCTTCATGTTCGCCGGGCGGCTGTTGCGGTTCGAAGGCCTGCGCGACATGACGGTCGAGGCCAGTCCTGCAACGGGCGACGCGCCAAAGGTGCCGGCCTATCAAGGCGGGCGGCTGCCGCTGTCAACGCATCTGGCCGACCGGGTGCGGACCATGCTGGCGGACCCGGGCCGCTGGGCCGACCTGCCGGGCCAGGTTGCGGAGTGGCTGCAGTTGCAGCGCTGGCGTTCGGTGCTGCCGGCCAGCAACGGGCTGTTGGTCGAGACATTTCCGCGCGGCGGCAAGCATTTCCTGGTCGCCTACTGCTTCGAAGGCAGGAACGCCCACCAGACGTTGGGCATGCTGTTGACCAAGCGGATGGAGCGGGCCGGTTTCGGGCCGCTTGGCTTCGTCGCAACCGACTATGTGCTGGCGGTGTGGAGCGTTCATCCGCCGAGCCGCATCGACGAACTGTTCGAGGAGGACATGCTGGGCGACGACCTGGAGGCCTGGATGGACGAATCCTCCATGTTGCGCCGGACGTTCCGCAACGTCGCCGTAATTGCAGGGCTGATCGAGCGGCGCCAACCGGGACAGCAGAAGACCGGACGGCAGGTCACCTTCAATTCGGATCTGATATACGATGTATTGCGGTCACACGAGCCGGACCATGTTCTGTTGCGCGCCACGCGGGCAGACGCAGCGCACGGATTGACCGACGTGGGGCGAATCGCCGATATGCTGGGCCGCGTGAAGGGCCGCATCAGCCACCGAGACCTGGACCGCGTCTCGCCGCTGGCGGTGCCGATCCTTCTGGAAGTCGGCAAGGAACAGGTTTACGGAACGGCGATGGACGAACTGCTGAACGAGGCGGCGGTAGACCTGATTGAAGAAGCGCTGCAGCCGGCGCAAGCGGCGGAACTGCCGCTTTGACCGCGGAGATCCCGGTCAACGGCGAACGGCTGCTTGCCGACCCCGACGGCGCCCTTGTCTGGCCGACGCGCCGCACGCTGGTTGTGGCCGATCTGCACCTGGAAAAGGGGTCCAGCTACGGTCGGCACGGCACCTTCCTGCCGCCGTATGACAGCCGCACCACCCTGAACCGGCTGTCCGCACTGACCATTCGGCACAAACCGCGGCGCATCATCGCGCTGGGTGACAGTTTCCATGACGCCGACGCGCCGCACCGGCTGGCGCCGGTCGACCGCGCGGCGCTGGAGGCGCTGACCCGCCGCCACGAGTGGATCTGGATCGCCGGCAACCACGATCCCGCACCGCCGGAGGACTGGGGCGGCACCGTCATGCCCGAACATACGGAAGGTGCGCTGGTGTTTCGCCACGCGGCCGAGCCGGGCCGCGTCGTCGGCGAGATCTCGGGTCACTTCCACCCAAAAGCCGCTGTCCGGGTGCGCGGCAGGCTGGTTTCGAATCGGTGTTTCGTCGGCGACGGGCGCCGCCTGATCCTGCCGTCCTTCGGTGCCTATACCGGCGGGCTGGACGTGTTCGATCCGGCCATCGCTTCCCTCTTCGAACGCAACTTTCAGGTGTACATGCTGGGCCGACGCAGTGTCCATACATTGCCGCGGTCCGGACTTCGGCCGTCACCGCACGTCGGCTCCGCGATCTGATGATTCGGCAAGGAAAAAGGGGCCGGGGAGAGACCCCGGCCCCTCAGCGACCGCGATAGCTTTGGGGGGAGGGTATATCGCGGTTAAGACGGACAATGCCAGCTATCCGTGTTCAACCTGTCCGCCAAAGCGGCAAGGTCGTGCAGCGATACTGTTATCCGATCCTACAAGTTATACAAGAAAAAACCTGCCGTTTTACACTGCAAATCCAAGCGCCGCGTGGTTGCGTAATTAAGCTAAGAAAATAACCGCGCCTCAAGCATGGGTTTGACGCGGGCCTGTCAGGAAAAGCATGTCACCCGTTATCCTCTGGTTCAGACACGATCTTCGTCTGCGGGACAACCCGGCGCTGTCGCGTGCCGCCGCCAGCGGTCGGCCGATTGTCGCGCTGTATGTCCTGGACGAGGAAACAACCGGCGTGCGCCCGTTGGGCGGCGCGTTGAAGTGGTGGCTGCACCACTCCCTCGCCGCGCTGGCGGCGGCGCTTGGGTCGTATGGCGTGCAGCTAGTGCTAAGGCGCGGTCCGGCGCATGACGCCCTGCTGGACGTGATCACGCAGACCGGCGCCGGCGCCGTCTTTTGGAACCGAGTTTACGGTCCGCACGAGATCGCCCGCGACGGTGAGATCAAGTCGGATCTACAGACGCGCGGACTGCAGGTACACAGCGACAACGGATCATTGATCCGCGAGCCCTGGGAGGTCGCCACCCAGCAGGGCAAGCCCTACTTCGTGTTCACTCCGTTCTGGAAAGCCACGCGTGCGAAAGGCGACCCGCCCGCACCGTTGGATGCGCCCGCCGACTTGGCGATATGCGACGCAAACGTTGCTTCCGATCGGCTGGAAGATTGGGCGTTGCTGCCGCACGGTCCGAACTGGGCGGCCGGACTTGAAAAGGACTGGCAGCCCGGCGAGGCCAGAGCGCGCGACCAGTTGATGCGGTTCCTCGACAACGGCCTCGCCCGTTACGCGACAGACCGCGACAGGCCTGCGACAACTGGATCGTCTCGCCTTTCGCCGCACCTGCGTTTCGGCGAAATCGGGCCACGGCAGATCTGGCATTGGACCCTGGATCACGCGCGCGGTCACGGTTTCGGCGAAGATGCGGCGTGGAGTTTCCTGCGGGAACTGGGATGGCGGGATTTCAACCACAACCTGTTGTTCCACCGCCCCGAAATGCCGGAGCGGAACCTCAAATCTCCATTCGACGCCTTTCCATGGCGCGACAATCGGGACGACTTCAAGGCCTGGCAACGCGGCATCACAGGCTATCCCGTCGTGGATGCCGGCATGCGCGAGCTATGGCACACCGGTTGGATGCACAACCGCGTGCGCATGATCACCGCATCATTCCTGATCAAACACCTGCTGTTGCCGTGGCAATGGGGCGAAGCCTGGTTTTGGGACACTCTGGTCGACGCGGACCTGGCCAACAATACAGGCAACTGGCAATGGGTTGCCGGCAGCGGCGCCGACGCGGCGCCCTATTTCCGGATCTTCAACCCGGTGCTGCAAGGCGAGAAGTTCGATGCCGACGGCGTTTACGTGCGGCGGTGGATACCGGAACTTACCGACCTGCCGTCTGCCTATATCCACAAACCCTGGGGGGCGCCGCCGGCCGTTCTGGCAACTGCCGGCATCGCGCTGGGCGAAACCTACCCGCTTCCCCTCGTCAACCACGCCCAGGCCCGGGCCCGCGCCCTGGCCGCCTACAACGATATCAAGAAAGGGGCTGCATAAGAAAATGCGGATTGCTGTCATTGGCGCAGGCATTTCAAAGCTTGGCCACGGCTCGTTATTGTCCAAACGTCACGACGTCACGGTGTTCGAACTGAACGGCTACCTGGGCGGTGATTCCAACACGGTCGATGTACCCCACGGCGAAGGCTCGATCCCGGTCGATACCGGTTTCATCGTCTTCAACGAACGGACCTATCCAAACCTGCTGCGCCTGTTCCGGCATCTCGACGTGCCGATCAAGAAGACGGAAATGTCGTTTGCCGTTTCGCTGGACGATGGCCGGCTGGAATATGGCGGCAAGAACATCTGGCAGCTGTTCGCCCAGCACAGAAACTGGTTTTCGCCCCGCTTTCACGGAATGGTCCTGGACCTTCTCCGTTTTTACCGGACGGCGGAAACCCTGTTGCACTCGCCGACCGCGCGCGAACTCAGCCTCGGCGACTACCTGAAGCTAGGGCGGTACAAGGACGCCTTCGTCCACGACCATCTGCTGCCGATGGCAGCCGCGATCTGGTCCTGTCCGGCCGAAACCATGCGCGCCTTTCCGGCCCAAAGCTTCGTGCGGTTCTTCGTCAATCACGGCCTGCTGGAGGTCGACACCAAGAACCGGCCGCAATGGTACACCGTCGACGGCGGCAGCCGCGAATATGTGCGTCGGCTGGTAGCGGATATCGAGGGCACGGTGACGCCGTCGCGCGCGGCGGCGCAGGTCCGCCGACGGGGCGGAAAGGCAATCGTGCGCGACACCCACGGGACCGAGCAGAGCTTCGACGAGGTCGTGCTGGCCTGCCACGCCGACGAGGCGCTGGCATTGCTGGCGGATCCAACCGCGGAGGAACGGCGCATTTTGGGCGCTTTCCGGTATTCCAAGAACTTGGCGGTACTGCACCAGGACAGGAACCACATGCCGAAACGGCGTCGCGTCTGGTCAGCCTGGAACTATCTGCACGACAGAAGCGGCTCCGACGGGGAGGTTGCCGTGACCTACTGGATGAACAGGCTGCAGTCGCTGGACCCGTCTTGTCCCCTGTTCGTGACACTGAACCCCGACCGGCCGTTTGCGCCCGGTACGGAGTTGCGGCGTTTCAGCTACGACCATCCGATCTTCGACGCAGCCGCGACGACGGCACAGGGCCGGCTGCCGTCCATTCAGGGGGTTCAGAACCTCTGGTACTGCGGTTCCTACTGCGGTTATGGGTTCCATGAGGACGGACTGGCTTCGGCGATCGCGGTATCACGCGCGCTGGGCGTCGCCGCACCCTGGGGCCACTATGATTCCCATGCTATGGCAGCCGTGGCGCCCGGGCCGACCGACCTGCCGCTGGCGGCGGAGTAGAAACATGACGTCTGACAGAACCGAAATTCCGGAACCGCAGATCTATATCGGCTCGGTCATGCACCGGCGTCTGAAGCCGATCTCGCACCGGCTCGACTACCGGGTCTTCTCGCTGTTTCTCGACATTGACCGGCTTGATGCGGCAGACCGGCGCAGAGGCCTGTTCGGCTACAACCGCCCTGCCCCGATCTCTTTTCACGACCGCGACCACGGTCCGCGGGACGGCACCGCGCTGAGGCCGTGGATCGATACGTATCTGAATAAGCACGGGCTGGAAACCGGCGGCCCGGTTCGGCTGCTGTGCTTCCCGCGCATCTGGGGCTACGTGTTTAATCCCCTGTCGATCTACTTCTCCTACCGGCACGACGGTGGATTGCAGGCGATCCTCTATTACGTCTCCAACACGTTCGGCGAGTGGCACGGCTATCTTCTGCCGGTTGACGGCAAGAACGGCGATGCAATTCTGCAGCGGGCGGACAAGCAGTTTTACGTATCACCTTTCAACACCGTGGACGGACACTATCAGTTTCAACTGAAAGCGCCGGGAGAGCGGTTGAAGATCCTGATCAGACAATTTGATGCAGACGACGAGGAACTGCTGCTGGCCTCGCACACTGCCCGGGGCGAGGCCCTCACCCAGCGAAACCTCGCCATGGCGCTGGCCAAACACCCCTTGATGACCTTCAAAGTGATCGGCGGCATCCATTGGGAAGCCTTGAAACTTTGGAAGCGGGGACTGAAAATCGTCGACCGCCCGTCACCGCCCAGTGACCGGGTTACGTGGCAAACGGGTGTGCAGTGACGCCACTGATGGTAAAATGTCAGGCAAACAGCCGGTGAATGAGTGAGTCAGTGTCCGGGACCGATATCAAACTGACAGGGCCGATGCGCCTGATCCTGGCACTTGTGCCGCGTTGGCAGCGGGGCACGATCCGGGTCCGCCTTCCCAACGGCGAAACGGTGGAACATGCGGGGCCGCAACCCGGCGGTACGGCGGAAATCATCATCAACGATCAGAAAGCGGCAAGCAGGCTGTTGAGCGGAGGGACCGTTGGCATCGCCGAGTCCTACATGCTCGGTGAATGGGACTCCCCAGATCTTCGGGAGTTTCTGACAGTGGCCGCCGAAAACGACGCGATCCTGACGGAAGCGATGCGCGGGTCGGTCGCCTATCGCCTGCTGTCCAGAATCCTCCATCTGACCAGGCGAAACTCCAAGCGCGGGAGCAAGCGCAACATCTCGTTTCACTACGACCTGGGCAACGATTTCTACGCGCATTGGTTGGACAACACCATGACCTACAGCGCCGCCCAGTTCGATGTTCGGACATCGCGCCTGGAACAGGGCCAAGAAAACAAATACCGATTGCTGGCCGAACGCATGGCGCTGCAGCCCGGTCAGCATGTGCTGGAGATCGGGTGCGGCTGGGGCGGATTTGCGGAGTATGCCGCCAAGACCTACGGCTGCCGGGTCACCGGCCTGACCATCTCGCAGGAACAGCACGCCTACGCTTCACGGCGCGTCCAGCGCGAGGGACTCAACGAGCGGGTTGAAATTCGCCTACAGGACTACCGCGACGTAGAGGGCACTTTTGACAGGATTGCGTCGATCGAGATGTTCGAGGCGGTTGGGCAGGCTTACTGGCCGCTCTTCTTCGAGACCCTGCGGTCCCGGCTGGTGGAGGGCGGCAAAGCGGCCTTGCAGGTGATCACGATCGACGACAGTTTTTGGGACGAATACCGCTCCAGACCCGACTTCATCCAACGTTACATTTTTCCCGGCGGCATGTTGCCCTGCCCGACGGAACTGAGGCGCCATATCCGGGACGTGGGCCTGGATATCGTGTCCGAGGACTGGTTCGGCGAACACTATGCACATACCATCGCCGAGTGGTACCGGCGATTCCAAGAGGCTTGGCCACGGATCGCATCGAATGGATACGATGCTCGCTTCAAGCGCATGTGGGAATACTACCTGGCCTACTGCGAAGCCGGGTTTCGTTCGCGCAGCACCGACGTGGTTCGGATAGCAGTGGCCCCTGCCTAAACGTTCGACGCCTTGATGCACCTCGAACCACCGCTCATTGCAAAGGCGGGACGGTTGCCGCGCGGTCTGCTGGCGGCAATGGCCGTTCCCGGCATTCCGTTGGCCGCATTCAGTCTGCCCGTCTATGTGCACATCCCAGCCTTTTACGCCGTGGACCTGGGACTGGGTGTTGCCGGAGTCGGCCTGGTCCTGCTGTTCGCGCGAATCTGGGATGTCGTAACCGACCCCTTGATCGGCTGGCTTTCCGATCGGACGCGCGGTCGCTACGGCCGCCGCCGCCCCTGGATGGTGGCCGGCGCACCGTTGACCCTGCTTGCCACCTGGCTGTTGTTTGTACCTCCAAGCGGAGTCGGGCTCGCATATCTGGGATTCACAACGTTTCTGCTTTATGTCGGCTGGACGATGGTCATCGTGCCCTACACCTCTTGGGGGGCGGAGATCACACCCGACTACCATCAACGCAGCCGAATAACGGCATGGCGTGAAGGTGCCGTGATCGTCGGTACGGTCCTGGCCGCAGCCCTGTTCGCCCTGCCACAGGCGACGGACCGGGCCGTCGCCCTTAAGCTGCTGGCCGCAGCGATCCTGGTGCTTTTGCCAATCGCACTGATTGTGATTCTGGTCCGAGTACCCGACCCAAAGGCGAACCAAGCGCCCCCTCTCTCATTCAGCAAGGGCGCCAGGCTTCTGCTGGAGAACCGGCCTTTCGCCAGGCTATTGGCCGCGTGGCTTCTCAACGGTATCGCTAACGGGCTGCCGGCCTCGCTTTTCATCCTGTTCGTGGAGAACAGGTTGGAGAGTTCCGACCAATCCGGATTGCTGCTGCTTGCGTATTTCATGTGTGGAATCGCTGGTCTGCCGCTGTGGCTGGCCGTCAGCAGACGATGGTCCAAGCATCGAGCTTGGTGTGTGGCAATGCTGTGGACATCGGCCTTTTTTGCCTGGGCCCCGTTCCTCGAACCCGGCGACGTATGGCCCTTCTTCGTAGTCTGTGTCGCAACCGGATTGGGACTTGGAGCTGACCTGGCACTACCACCGTCCATGCAGGCCGATGTGGTCGACATCGACACGGCCCGCGGCGGAGGAAGACGGACGGGTTTGTTTTTCTCTTTGTGGGGGATGGCGACGAAACTGTCACTGGCTCTTGCGGTTGGTCTGGCCTTCCCGTTGCTGGGGTGGGCGGGGTTCGACGCCACCGAGGCAAGACTGGCGACACAGGGTACAATGACACTGGCATTGCTTTACGGAGGAGCGCCGATTCTTTTCAAGCTTGCCGCGATTGCGTTGGTTTGGCGGCATCCCGTTGACATGTCGGTGCAGGAGAAGGTCCGTGGAGAAATCGAAGGTACGGTATGATCATGTTGAGAAAGTCGCCCAGACGGGCTGCGGCATGCGTGCTTGCGTGTGTCTTGGTGTTTGCGGGATGCGGTTCCATGAAGCCTGAAGACTTCAAGGACCGCCAGCCGACGTTCTTGCCCGAGGAATACTTCGAAGGCACGACGCAGGCGTGGGGGATCTTCGAGGACAGATTCGGCGACGTTCGCCGGCAATTCAGTGTCGATATTGTCGGAACCTGGGATGGCGCACTGCTGACGCTGGTAGAAGACTTCGTCTATGACGATGGGGAAACCGAGCGCCGGGTCTGGAAGATCCGCAAGACCGGCGAGAACAGTTACGAAGGGGAAGCCGACGGCGTCGTGGGAATTGCAAAGGGCGTGCAGTTTGGCAGCGCAATGAACTGGCAGTACGATTTCGACCTGAAGATCGGGGACAGTGTTTGGCGCGTGCACTTCGACGATTGGATGCTGCTGCAATCGGATGAAGTCATGCTGAATCGCGCGACGGTTACGAAGTTCGGGTTCACCCTGGGAACGGCTACCATTGCCTTCAGGAAGGTCCCTGACAGCGCCGCTCAGTCCCTGTCAATCGACCCGCGCCATCTGGCCGCCGCGGAATAACCAGCCAGCGGTTCAGGCGCCGACCGCCAGCCGGCGGCGCACGAGCCCGATCAGGCTACGCAGGACCGGCAGACGCGCATAAAACTGGGACGAAGCGTCCCAATGGTCCAAATGGGCGGTGACCCGCCCCTCGCCGTCGATCTGGATTTCGCTCATCCCTTCGATGCGCCACACCGGACCCGGAAAACGCCGGGGTTTGAACTCGAAGGTCCATTTGATGTAGCCCGCCCGGTCGCCCAGAGCGGTATCCAGTATGACGAAATGCGGGTCGTCACAGGTTGCAAACATGTCCTCGAACACACGCACCAGCATATCGACACCGCGCACATCGTTGAACGGGTCGCGAAACCGGACGTCCTGCACGCACAGCGGCCGCAGGTCTTGGACGGTGTCGGGCGTCAACGTCTCGAACATGTTCGCCCAGCGCGCCAACGCCGCCTGGCGTGGATCGGTCACAGCCCTGTCGCCTTGCGGATCATTGCGAAATAGGCGGCGTGCGGCAGTTTCTGCATCATCTTCAGTTGCCAGGCTAAGCGGCGCGGAAACGCAACCTCGAACTCGTCACTGTTCAGTCCGTTCCAAACCCGTTCGACCGCGTCGTCCAGTTCCATCAGATAAGGCATCGGGAAGTCGTTTTTGTCGGTCAACGGCGTGCGGACGAAGCCGGGGCAGATAACCTGGGTTTTGATGCCTTTGGGCCCGAGCTCGATATTCAACGATTCCGCCAGCGCGATCAGACCGGCCTTGGTGGCGCAGTAGCCGCCCGCCATCGGCAGGCCGCGATAGCCCGCCACCGAAGCCATGATCGCAAGGTGTCCCGACCCTTGGTCCAGAAACTGCCGCAGCAACGGATCGACGCAATTGACGACGCCCATCAGGTTCACGTCCACCAGGGTCTTCACCTGTTCGGCCTGGAAAGCCGTCGCCGGGGTCGGCATGTGGGTCCTCGCGTTCAGGACCGCATGCGCAATCGGACCATGGTCCGCGACGATGCTGTCCACGGCCGCGCGGCAGGCGGCCATGTCGGTGACATCGACCGCATAGGGCAGAATCCCGCCTTTTGCCTCCGCTACCAATTCGGCCAACGCTTGTTCGTTCCGGGCGCTGACGGCAACCCGGTAGCCTTGCGAAGCCGCCTTCAATGCAAGACTGCGCCCAATGCCGGAACTCGCGCCGGTAATCCAATAAAGCTCGCTCATGGCCTGGCAGCCTCCAACCGACACATCACAACGTCAACGTATGGTTATACGCAAGCGCCGAGCCCCAGTTCACAGCATTCCCCGGGCCGATCCAAAAGGAAACCGGGGCGACAACGTCGCCCCGGCCCCGGCAAACTCAAAAAGAGTGGTGCCTGGCTGAGTTCAACCGCCCTTGTGGTCCTTTGCGAACCGATCCACCAGGATGTCGATTCCCTTGAACACGGCATCGCGCGGACCGATCGCGGGACCGCCCGCGTTCGGCTGGCGCATCACTTCCGTCCCAATCACGCCGATCTCATACAATACGACGTTCACCTCCTGCAGACGCTCGATCGCCTCCATCGCCTGTTGTGGGATGTTCGTGAGATTGTCTTTGCTGAGCGTAGCCATGAAGCTCAGTCGCACGTGATAGGTGCACTGCGCCCTTAAAGGACCGAAGACCGTCCCGCTGATCCCGAGGTTCGCCGTCAACGCACTTTCGTTGCTTTGTGGAATGACCTTCCCCAATGACTCGGCAAGACGCTCTTCAAAGATGGCCGGGTCCTTGAGATTGCACCGCTCGGCATTCTGCGAGAAGGCCACCCGGATGCTGCTGTAACGTTCGATTTCTGTCGCGACGCCTTGGGCCTGCGCCCCGTAGGAAAGCAGGCACGCGACAAGCACAAATAGAATTGTTCTGAACATTCTCCGATCCCCTGTTGCCGGAATTGTTTGCGACCGTGCACCTGTACCAGCCGCACCGCAGGCGATCAATGCCAAGCTAGGCGCGGCCTACCACTTGTATCCGACCAGCACGCCGCCGAAGAACTGGTCTGCGGAACCGCGGTCGTCAACGATGGGACTGTCTTCCGCATCACCCAACAGACGGTCGTATTTGAAGAGGAAACTCGTTGCCCAGTTTCCTGCAAAGGCCCAGTCGACATTCACGTCGAAACCGACGTCCTTGAGCCCGGAATCCGCAGAAAACTGGTTCAGGCCGCTGCGCGCTGAATTGTTGGCGTCGACGCCGAAATACTCGTCCATGTAGTTGTTGTCAGCCCAAGAGCCGCCGGCCCCAATGCCCAGCCGCCACTTTTCGGCCAGCGGCATGCGGTACTTGCCGCGCAGATCGATCAACCACCCGCTGTGTCCGTTCGCAACGTCCTTGGATACCTCCAGATCGGCGCCGATCGTATAGCGTTTGTCCTGACCGTTCTTGATCCTGAATCCGCCGAAAGCGCCCAGTTCCCAGGCCTCGTCCACTGTCCTGAGGTCGTCGACCGCGTCGTCGTCCACGTTGTTGCGCTTGAACCGATAATTGACCAACGGTCCGGCACGGAAAATATCGGACGGGACCACGTTGGCGATGAGCTTGGTTCCCTGAAGCCGGGCGAAATAGGGGCCCTTCTCGACCCTGGCCGCAAGGAGGGGAACAGGTTCGTAGTCGTCGGAACCTTCATAGTCGGGAGCGACACCCGCACCGGCCCCTAGCTGGAACTTCCATTCGTCCGCAACGCCGAGCGCAGGCGTGCCGAGAACCCCCATAAGGCAAGCAGCCGCAATCCACCGGCTGAAGCGAAACAACATCCCCAATCCTCCGAGGCGAAATCCTCCGCAAGCCGCGCGTATCCGCCCCATTCTGAAAGCTATTGAAATGACATCGCAAACCCGAGCTGCCGGATCAAGCAGGTTTCAGGAGACATCCGCATTTACCGCGCCTAGCGATGCACAGATGTCACAGTCCCAAATATGCCTGGCGAACGCCATCGTCGCGCAGCAGATCCGCACCCGACCCCTGCAACACGATCCGGCCGTTTTCCAGCACGTAGGCACGGTCGGCGAGCCGCAGGGATACGGCGACGTTCTGTTCCACCAGAATCGCCGTGATCCCCTCCCCGTTGAGTCGGCGAATCGTCTGGAAGACCTCCTGAACCAAGGTCGGCGCAAGACCCAGTGACGGTTCGTCGAACATAATGAGTTCCGGTTCGCCCATCAGGCAGCGGCCAATCGCCAGCATTTGCTGTTCGCCGCCCGACAACGTGCCCGCGAGCTGCGAGGCGCGCTCGCTGAGGCGCGGGAACATGCCGAAGACCCTGTCCAGGTTGCGACCGCGCCCTGATCTGCCGCGCGGCAGATAGGCACCGATCTCCAGGTTCTCCAACACCGTCATGCCGGCAAAAATCTGCCGCCCCTCGGCAACTTGACCGATCCCCAGATCGCACGTGCGGTAGCTTGGCAGACCGGTGATGTCCAAACCACGGAAGGAGATGGAGCCGGCCGCAGGCACTTCGATGCCGGCGATCGCTCGGATCAGCGAGGACTTGCCGGCACCGTTGGCCCCGACAATCGCCACAAGACCGCCCTCCTCCACCTCCAGCGAAACACCGTCCAGAGCCTGCGCGTCGCCGTAAAACAAGTCCAGATCCCGAACGGTCAAAATCAAAGCGCCTCCTCCCCCAGATAGCACTCCAGCACCGCAGGGTCCTGAACCACCGTTTCGGGAGAACCATCCGCCAAAAGCTGGCCATGGTTGAGCACGATCACATGCCGGGACAGCGCCATCACCGCACGCATCACGTGTTCGATCAACAGGATGGTCATGCCGGTGTCGACGTTCAGCCGGCGCAGGGTCGCAACCATGCGGTCGGTCTCGGTCGGCCGCAGGCCGGCCATCACTTCGTCCAACAGCAAGAGCCGCGGATCGGTGGCCAGCGCCCGCGCAACTTCCAGACGCTTGCGGTCCGGAAGGGTCAGGCTGGCAGCCGGCAGATGCCTTTTGTCGGACAGTTCCAGCTGCTGGAGAATGTCGTCGGCCTTGCGCTGGGCGGCCGCGACGTCGCGTGCAACGCGCAGGGCACCCACGGTGACATTGTCCAGCACCGACAGCCCCGCGAACGGCTTGACAAGCTGGAACGTACGGCCGATCCCCGCATTGCAGATCTGGTCGGGCCGCAGCCCGGTAATATCGCGCCCGTCGAGCGAAACAGACCCTTCGTCCGGGGCGAACACACCGGCGATCACGTTGAAGCAGGTGGTCTTTCCGGCGCCGTTCGGCCCGATCAACGCGACCAGTCCGCCGGTTTCGACCTCGAACGAAACATCGCGCAGGGCTTTGAGTCCGCGAAAGCTCTTGGACACTTCCTTGACGGACAGGATCGCGGGCATCAGGCCGCCCTTTCCGGCGGGCGCTGGACAAACCGCAGGCGCGCCGCGAGCCACGGCCACACGCCGTCCGGACGGAACAGCACAATGACAATCACCAGCGAACCCCAGAACACCTGCTTCAGGCCCGGAATGTGCAGTTCTTCGGTATAGACAGTCAGCGCCTCGCCCACCGGCGTCAGGATGAACGAGCCGAGAACCGGGCCGATCAGGGTTCCAACACCGCCGATGATGGGCGCCAGCAACAACTCAATGGAGTTCTGGATCGAAAAAATCTGCTCCGGAAACAGGTTCTTGTAATAGAAGGCGTTGATCACGCCGGCCTGGCTGGTCAGGGCTGCCGACAGAACGACGGCGATCATTTTGTACCGGAACACATTGACGCCCAGCGCCTGGGCCGCTTCCTGGTCCTCGCGGATCGCAAGCCAGTAGTAGCCAAGTCGCGAGCGCAGTACCGCGCGGCTGATGGCCAGGACGGCAACGGTCATGATCAGCAACAGATAATAGAACATCTGCGGCGGACCGCTGAGCCGAACCAAGTCGACGCCGCTGCCCTGGGCCGGGATGAAGAACCCGCCCGAGCCGTTGACCCATTCCCAGTGATCGAACAGCACCCGGGTGAACTCTGCAAACGCGATCGTCAACAATGCAAAATAGACGCCGCGAATGGAAAAACGGAAACCGAGAAACCCGATCAATGCCCCCGCCGCACCGGCGACAACGGCAGCCACCGGCATCGCCAGCCACGGCACGATTCCGAAATGGACGTACAGGGTCGCGCCGGTATAGGCACCCAGGCCGATATAAAGCGCATGACCGAGGGACAACAGCCCGGCAAACCCCATCATGATGTTCCAGGCCAGCCCCAGATAGGCCAGGTACAGGACCAGCACCAGGACCGAAAGGATATAGTCGCCGGCGACCAGCGGTACGGCGGTCAGCACGGCAAACACCCCGATCAGCACGGTCATCGCCCTTGGCGGAATGCCCAAGATCACGATCCGGCCTTCCCCAGAAGGCCCTGCGGCCGCAACAGCAGGATGACGATCATCAATCCGAAACTGACGACGCTTTTCATCGACGGCTGCAACAGCAGGCCGGACATGGCTTCGGAGATCCCGATCAGCGTGCCGCCCAACAGCGCGCCGGTCATCGAGCCCAGGCCACCGATGATCACGATGATGAAGCCCAACAGGGTAAGTTCGGTCGCAAGGTAGGGGTGCACGTCGAACAGCAACAGCAGGATGCAGCCCGCGGCCCCGATACAGGCCGACCCGATCCCAAAGGTCACGGCATACAGGCGTTTGACGTCCAGCCCCACCACCTGCGCGCCCAGCCTGTTGTCGGCGCAGGCCCTGATAGCCTTGCCCACAGCCGTGTACCGGAAGAAAGCCAACAGCGCACCGGAGATCGCAATGGCCGCAATGGCCGCCAAGAGACGCGTTTTGTCCAGGATCAGTCCGCCGACCTCGTAGCTGTCATAGGCATAGTCCAGATCGACCACCCGCGCATCGGGGCCGAACGCCATCAGGCAGAGATGCACCAGGATCAGCGCCACGGACGCCATCAACAGGAACTGCATGTGTTCCGGCCGGTCCAACAGCCGGTTGATCAACAGCTTCTGCAGGCCGTAGCCCGCCACGAACAGCAGGGCCGCGACGATCGGGATGCTGAGCAGCGGATCGAGTCCAACAGACTGCGCCAGCATCAGGGCAACGAACATGCCCACCACCATGATTTCGCCATGGGCGAAATTGACCACACGGATCACGCCGAAGATGACCGACAGGCCGAGCGCACTGAGGCCGTAGACAAGCCCCGTCATCAGCCCCTTGACCGCGAAGTCGAGGACGATTTCGGCGCTATACATCCCCGTCGTCAGACCCGGCGATTTGTACCGTCAGCCCCGCTCGCCCCAGCCCGGTACCGGAATGACGGGGTCGGCGACTTTCGCCGCATCGGGCATCACCACCAGCGGCTTGCCGTCGCGGTTCTGGGTGACCGCATTGCCTAGCCCGTTGTTCTGGCCCTTCTCGTCGAACAAGATGCCGGGGCCAACCGAGACGTTGTCGGAGATGTCGGTCGCCTGGAGCGCAGCCTGCAGCGCGGCGGCGTCGGTGGATCCGGCGCGCTTGTAGGCGTCGGCGGCGATTAACATCCCTTCGAAGGTGTAGACGACGTTGGTGTCCACCGCGATATCCGGATACATCGCAATGAATTCAGCGCGCAGTGTCTTGGTCAACGCCTTGTTGGGTTCGTACCAGGGAACGATCGATATGACATAGTCGCCGCGCGGCCCAAGCGCCTTGAGGTACTGGTCTTCGTAATACCCCGGGCCGTTGGTGATGATGGCGGCTGGCTCCCAACGCTGTTTGATCATCTCCCGGGTTAAGCCGATCGCGTCGTTCAGGCGGCTGACCGGCCATACGATATCCGATCCCGTGGCCTTGGCTTTGGCGATCTCGACCGACAAGTCCCGGGCCTTGGGATCGTACGAGATGACCTCAGTCAACTCGTACGGCATGCCCATCTTGGGGAACAGCTTGGCGACGGCGCCGCTGACCGCCTTGCCAAAGGTATCGTTGACGGCCAGCATCACGCCTTTCTTTGGAGCATAGCCGGTCGCGTCGAACAGCGCCTTTTGGTATTTGAAGGCCTCTCCGACCAGGGTCCTGGCAGTCGGGAAATTCCGGAAGATGAATTTGTAGCCCTGCTCGGTAATCGGCGGGGCGGCGGCGATGTTGATAACAAAGGGTATCTGCTTCTGCTCGGCAACCGCGGCAATGGCAATAGTCGCGCCCGAATCGAATGCACCGACCAAAAGCTGCGCGCCATCGTTGATCAGGCGCTCGGCATTGACGCCGGCCTTCTTCGGATCGGACTCGGTGTCGCCTGGAATCACCTCCAACTGGGGGAATCCCATGTCGGCAAGCATCTTCAGGGCGACCTCGACGCCGCGCTGGCAACTCTCGCCCAGTTTGGCCTGATGTCCCGAACGGGGCAGGATCACGCCGACCTTCAGAGGGCCGGCCGCCAAGCCATGGCGCAGCGGATAAAGCGCTGCCAGCGATCCGGCCGCAAGCCCGGCCGTAAAAGTGCGCCGGCCGACCCGCGGTCCACCGGTAATGATCGATCGATTGGACATGAAGACCCCCCTTACTGTTTGTTTTGATTGACTAGTTGGCGTGAGACTACGGGAAGCGGATCAGCACGGCAAGCCGCCCCGCCGCAGGCAATACAATGCCTCAAGGAGGTAGAAATCGCCCCAGATCAGCTCGTGGCGGTCGGCGAACCGTTTGACATGATTGAAGCAGCCGTTCACCAGCATTCCCTTGGGACGGCGATCGTCCGGTGCGACCGGCGTCAGATGACGGCAAAGTCCTTCGATCAACGGCTCGCAGTAATCGGCGAAGTAACGGGCTGCCGGCGGCATGGACGGCAGCACCGTAAGCCTGGCCAGTTGCGCCGCTACAATTGCGGCGGCGGAGGTGTCCACCGGGTCACCGGCGCGCCAGCTTGGGTCGAGGAAGTCCCAGGGCGGAACGAAATCCGAACCGCTGCCCTGCAGATAGAAATCGAACAGGCGCCGCGCAGCATCTAAATATCGCTGCTCGCCCGTCTCTTCCCAAGCCCTGAGGAAACCGCCGATCGCCCAGGCCTGTCCGCGGCTCCAGCAACTGTCGTCGCCGGCGCCCAACAACGTGAAATGGCGCACGATCGCACCGCTCTGCCAATCGTACTCGATGAACTCCACCGTCGAACCATCGTCGCGGATGAAGTCGCGCAGCGTCAGGTCCAGGTGTCGGCAGGCACCGCGATGGAAGCGCGGGTCGCCGGTGACACGCGCCGCCCACCAATCCAGCATCAGATTGGGATGGACGTTGTCGACCGCGACGACATTCGGGCCCGAAAGGGTCGTGGTCAGCACCTGGACCTCGCGGCCGATCGCCATCCCGCCGTTGACCGGGATCGCCATCGCCCGCATGCGGTTGGCAACCGTCAGCGCCAGTTCCCGCATCTCGGAGTCCCCGATGGTTTCGGCAAGACGGGCGGCGGAATAGTAGAACTTGGGCGCGCGGAACATGTCGTGCCGGTCGGCTTTGGGACGCAAGGCGCGGGTCCGGCTCAACGCCTCGTCGATCAGCGAGTCCCGTCCAAGCAGTTCACCGGCAATCCGAAGACATTCGATCCAGTGGCCGGCGCACCAGTCACCGTCGGAGACGGTCTTCCATGTGCCGTTTTCCGGGTCGGCATAGTATGGCCACGCCGCACCGCAGGCATCTCGCGTGCCGAGGATTCGGTCCAGAAGGAAGTCGAGAGCGTCGTCGCGGGCCGCCATGCCTCACCCGGTCGCCGGGCTCGCATCACGCACAGCTGACCGCTGGTGCCTCACAACAGCGGGATCACCATGTTCTCGCGCGCCAGCACCGCGCCCGGCCACATTGCGCGCGCCTGGATCTCCAGATCCTCGAGGAAATCGTCCTCGTGATCGGGCTCGTGGTGGAAGATGGCCAGCATCTTGACGTTCGCCGCCTGGCAGAGCCTGACGCCCTCCTGCCAAGTGGAATGCCCCCAGCCGACCTTCGACTCGAACTCCTCGTCGGTGTAGGTCGAGTCATAGATGACGAGATCGGCGCCTTCGATTAGGCCAAGGATATGCTGATCCGGCCGGCCCGGTGCATGTTCCGTATCGGTTATGTAGCAGACCGATTTTCCCTTGTATTCGATGCGATAGCCGGTAGCCCCGTTGGGGTGATTGAGCGGCGCGGTGCGCACGAATATGCCGTCCATGAGCGGGAACCGGTCGCCTGCGCGGAAGTCGGAGAACTCCATGCGCGCCTTCATCGCCTCCAGCGGAACCGGAAAGAACGGCTGCGCCATCTGTCCGGACAGGACCTTCTTGATGCCGCCATCGTCTATCACGTGCCCCGCCATAATCTGGAAGGTGTTGGTATTAACGAAAGCAGGCTCAAAAAACGGAAATCCGTTGATGTGGTCCCAGTGCGTGTGCGACAGCAGCAGATGAGCCTTCTGAACCTCCCGCTTCATCATCCAGGCCCCAAGGCTGCGGATTCCGGTGCCGGCATCCAATATAATGCGCTCACCGCCGCACGAGACTTCGACGCAGCTTGTGTTGCCGCCGACACCGATATGGCGCGCAGACGGCGTTGCAATGCTGCCTCTGACGCCCCAGAACTTGACCTTGAATGACATATCAGCGTTTCGTCAACCGCCGTGGGCGATCTCGGTTTCCTTGTCTGTCTTTGACATGTTGGTGCGCTCCTTGACGGAAACAATACCTTATTTCTCGACCGACGGGAGAGCGCTGTGCGGCCGCAAAGGCAGAATTGCCGGAAAAACCCGCCATATTGCCGGGCTTTGGCCACGGTTTTTGCACGCTGGCGCCCCGGTTTTAACCAAGGCTTTCCGGAGCGGCCGCCGCCGTCCTCACGCCACCGGCGCAGCGCTGCAATCACGCGATTCCACGGACCGCAGCAGGGCCGGATACTGGAGGAACAGTGTCCCCGCCCGCAGCGCCATGAAGATCGCCAAGGCCGCCCAAAGGCCGTGGTTTCCCCATAACCGAAGGCCGATATTGGCCGCGACCAGATAAAGCACCAGCGAGACCAGCATGCCATTGCGCAGGGCGCGAGTCCGGGTCGCGCCGATGAAGATACCGTCGTATGCGAAAGCCCAGACCGAGACCAGCGGCAGCGCAACGGCCCAGGGCAAATAGTCCGCAGCCAGTCGGCGGATCTCGGGCAGGTCGGTCATCACGGCGACGATCAAATCGCCCGCCGCCCAATAGACCAACGCGATCAGCGCCGCGCACAGACCGGCCCAGATCATCGACACCCTGGCTGCACGCGCAAACGCGGCCCGGTCACCGGCGCCCATGGCACGGCCGACCAGTGCCTCGGCGGCATGGGCAAAGCCGTCGAGTCCGTAGGCCGCAATGGCGTTGAAGTTCGCCAGGACCGCATTCACCGCCAGGATCGTGTCGCCAAGCCGCGCGCTTTGCGCGGTCCAGTAGGCAAAGGCGAAGATCAGGCACAAGGTGCGGACAAAGATGTCGATGTTGATGACCATCATCCGACTGATCTCGCGGCCATCGAAGACCGCGGCCCAACCGACGCGCCATTCGCCACGACGGCGGACGCGCGACAACACGAGAACCGCGCCAAGCACCAGGCCGGAATACTCCGCCAGCACGGTGGCCGCCGCAACGCCGCCCACACCCCAGCCAAGACCAAGCACAAACCAGAGGTCCAGTACGATATTGACGCCATTGGTGAAGACTTGCAGCGCCAGCGGAATTCGCGCGTTCTGCAGTCCCAGAAACCATCCCAAGATCGCATAATTCGCCAGCGTCGCCGGCGCGCCCCAGATCCGAATTCTGTAATAGGTGCCCGCCAACGATTCGACGGCGGGACTGGCATCGACCAGGCGAAACGCGCACCAGGCAATCAGCACCTGGGATATCAGGATCACCGTCGCGATCGCGGCAGCCAGAACCAGGGCACGATAAAGGATCAACTGCCGGGCGCCCGGAAGCGATGCGCCCACGGCCTGGGCCGTCAGACCCGTCGTCCCCATACGCAGGAACCCGAAGCCCCAGTAAAGAAAACTGAAGATCAGCGCGCCGATCGCGACCGCGCCCAGGTATTCGGGTCCTGGCAGGTGGCCGACGACGGCTGTGTCCACGGCACCCAACAACGGCACCGAGATGTTCGAAATGATGATCGGCCCGGCCAGGCGCCAAATGCGCCGGTGCATGTCGCGGTCAAGGGAGTGGCGGTCAGCCATCCGATGATATCTAGCCGCAGGGCGGACCGCGGTCCACGCCCGGACGGTCGGCGTGTCTAGCCGTCCGGATCGGCGCCAGGAAGTTTCCGCCGCGCGAGACGCGGCAGCATCGGGTCGATATTGATTTGATTGACGAACTCGGCCGTCATCTTGTCATCCGAAAGAACAAAATCCAGGACGCCGGCCAGGAATGCCGGATCGCCAAGTCGACCCGAAACATCCTGCTGCTCGATTCCGCTGGCCGCAAGAAAGCGGGTCAACCGACCCTCATCTTCGGCCACGTAGGCCAACGCGCGCATCGCGATGGCCTGTGCGTCTTCTTCTCCAATATCCATGAAAGCAATGACCCCTGCTGAAACGATGACCGGTCCGGGCCCCTCTTACCTGACCGAACCTATAACACACCCTTATTAAAGGGCGTGACCCGGTACTTCAAATTGCTTAGCCAACCGGCGGTTGCGGTGGTGCGTTCGTAGATTACCGCGAGACCAGCCGAAACAGGATCGGCGCTCCCAAGACAACCAAAGCAACCCGCACCATGTGATGTACAGCGACATAGGCGACGTCAACGCCGCGTGTCAACGCAATCAGGTTCATTTCCGCCTGGCCACCCGGCGTGTATGCCAGAACAACCGACATCAACGAAAAACCCGTCACCAAATGGACACCGGCAGCAAAGACCACCGTCAAAGCCAGCATTGCCGCCACCATTCCAATTGTCAGGACGATGATACGAACGATTTCGCGGACCAGCACACCGACAAACGCGGCTCCGATCGCGGTGCCTATTACCAGTTGCGCCAGCTTGATCAATTCGTCGGGCGGTTTGGCATTGGTCAATCCGGTCATATGCGCGGCGGCGCTCAATATCATCGGACCGACGATATTGGCACCGGTGAGCCGCAGCTTCACCGCACCCCACCAACCGACAAGGCCGCAGGACAAGAGAATTGCGACGTCGCGCATCGGCAGGTCCGTCAGTTGCGGTCCGAACCGGGCACGGGCCGAAAGGTCGATCGATTCCCCCAATCCGATCACAAACGGTGTCACAAAGACGATGATCAGCACCCGGGTGCTGTGGACGAGCGCAAGCTTGCCCTCGTCGCCGCCCATTTCCTTTCCGAAAAGGGTCATGTCGGCCAATCCGCCGGGCATCGATGCGAAATAGGCTGTCGGCAGGTCGTAGCCCGCAAACCGCCGCAGGTAAGGGACTCCGATCAGCCCCAGCAGCGCGACATAGGGAACGACGAAAACGAGACTGAGCAGTATCTCGGGCAGGACCGAAACGACTTCGGGCGTAAATGCCGACCCGATCATCACCCCCAGCACCATCCGCATCGGCGAGACCAGTATCGACGGCCGCCCCTGCGGGACGCCAGCCAACGATGCCGCAAGCGTCGCCGCCATGGCGCCCAGCATCCAGGGCAACGGCAGGCCGGCCGCCGCAAAGATCAGCGCGCCGACGGTTCCGATCGCCAGGGCAACCCCCGGCCGCAGGACACGCCCGGCCAAGGCGGACGCTGCGTTCACGCCGGCCCGGCAGCAAGCCGGCCGGCCACGGCCTCTGCGAAGGCCAGGGTCCCGAGACGCCCGCCCAGATCGCGCGTTCTTTCCTCGGACACCGATAACTGGGCGTCGACGGCCGCATCGACCAACGCCTCGTCAATCTCAATCGCGGGAAAGTTCTCCGCCACCCAGTATGCAGCATGATAGAATAACCCGTCTGTCCGCTCTGGGGCATTTTCCATGTGAACGACGACCAGATCCATGTCTGAAACGGCTGACTCGACCGCCAGGCGGCAGCGCGCGGGACGGAGATTGGCATAAAGGTCCAGTTCCTTGCGGAACGCGGCAGATGCGTTGATACCCCCGTCGCTCGCCGGCGGATAGTCATAGGTCGACAGCGGGCCCAGGACGATACCGTCACACCCCCGCGCGTCCTGCATAACCGTCGGCGGCAAGGTCGTGCCCGTGTCCGTCAGGGCCGCAAAGCCGACGTCGGCCGTTTCAAGGGAAAGCTCCGGCCCAAAGCGGTTGTCTGCCGCGGCCAAGACAGGCTGCAAGCCGGCACAGATCTCCGGGCCGATGCCGTCACCGGGCAAAAGTATAATCTTCATAAGGGATTTTCTCTTTCGATGGATGCTGGCGAACAACGCGGCCGGTCTATCGCGTCAGGTAGCGGTTCGATAGACCAGGATGGCCGCGGCCAGGTCCTCCAGCGCCGCGCCGACCGACTTGAAGAAGGTGATTTCCTGGTCCGATTCACGACCGCCATGCTGGCCGCGGACAAGGCCGAACAGGTCCGCCTCGATCGAGGTGTGGTCCAGGATGCCGGATGCCATCGGCTGGACTATGTCGCCGGCCTCGGCGCAGGCGCCGGTGAAGGTGTCGACGAAAACGGAACTGCAGTGGACCGCATCGTCGTCTGCTTCGCGCATCTCGGGTGTGAACCCGCCGACCAGGTCCAGATGTGTCCCCGGTTGCAGCCACCTGCCCTGAATCAGCGGCTGATGCGACAGAGTGGCGCAACTTACGATATCCGCCTTGGCCACCGCGGCGGCGAGATCGGTGACAACGTGGATCTCGGCGCCGCCAACATCCAGGCCATCGGCCATATCCTTGGCCTTCTCCACATGCCGTCCCCAAATCGAGATCCTGCGCAACGGCCGCACCGCGGCATGGGCACCGACAAGGTTACTGGCCACCCTGCCCGTCCCCACGATCAGCAGGTTTTCGGCGTCTTTACGGGCCAGGTACGACGCGGCAAGGGCCGACGCGGCGGCCGTACGGCGCGCCGTCAGTTCGCCGCCTTCGATCAGGGCCAGAATTTCGCCGGAGCTGCCGCTCATCAGCATGTAGGAGGCGGCGATCGAGGCGAGGCCCTTCTCCGTATTGCCCGGAAAGACATTCAGGATTTTGACGCCCAGAAACTGCCCGGCGGTCCAGGCCGGCATCAGCAACAACGTGGCGTCGGGCGCACCGGGAACGGGCACGGTGTGGTGATGGCGCTGCGGCATCTCGCAGCCGTCGTGGAACATCTCGCGAAGCGCCTGCAATAGGGGCTGCCAGCCCAAGGCGGCGCGCGTTTCGTCTGGTCCGTAAGTCCGCATCTTCGACTCCCCCCAGGCTGTAACCGGCCTTATGGTAACAGCGTCGAGACAATCCGGCAGCCCACCCCGTCGACGCCGAGGCAGGAGACCCGTTCCCCATGAACAGGGACCAGCAAGATACATCCGGCCACTTGCCGACAATACCCTTGATCAAGATCGGCAACGGGTCGATGGCGGAACTGGCCGAAGAAGAACGCGAACGGGCCGTGGATCTGATGCGGTCGGGCCGCCGCATGCTGACGCCGCCGGGCCTCTTCCTGCTGGACCAGATGTCGAAATCGTGGGCGCACAGAGCGCGCTCTCCCTACCTGCAGGAGATCCGGCAGATCGCCGCGCAGCTTCCCTACGGGGCCTGGTTCATGAACGTCGCATACGAATGGGGCTGCAGCACCGGTGTCGGCCCCAGCGGCGACACAAGGGCGCCGATGATGTTGCGCACCCTGGACTGGCCGTTCCACGGAATGGGCCGCAACCTGGTGGTGGCACAGCAGGAGGGTCCGGCCGGCGTCTTTTTCAACATTACCTGGCCCGGCTTCACCGGCGCGATCACCGCAATGGCGCCCGGTAGATTCGCGATTGCGATCAACCAGGCCCCGATGGACAGGCGCCGTGGATTGTCCAGGCCGGTCGACTGGCTGCTGAACCGGGCAAGTGTCCTGCGCACGCGGAACATCACGCCGGCGCACCTGGTGCGCCAGATCTGCGAGCGCTGTCCCGATTACGAGAGCGCCAGGCGCAAGCTGATCGAAACACCCCTCGCAACTTCGGCTTTCTTCTCGATCGCCGGCACCTGGACCGACCACAGCGCGGTGATCGAACGACTGCCGACACAAGCTTTCGTGCGCCCGGGCCCGGCCGCCATCACCAACCACTGGCAGGAAGTCGACCGTCCCGCCTGGCCGCGCGGCTACAAGAGCGAGCAGCGGCTGCCGATGATGGAGGAATGCCTACGCCATCCGATCGACGGTTTTGACTGGCTTGCCGAGCCTGTACTGAATCCGGACACCCGATTGGCCGCCGTGATCCGGGCATCGACCAGCGAACTATGGCTTAGGGGATACGAACACGACGGCGTTGCGACCGAAGATTTCTACGTCAGCGCCGCGCGGCTCGCCTGACTGCCGGCAGGCATAGGGGCGGAGCTCCCATTGACTCAATCTCCCGCCGGGCTAGAACAGTGTCCGGCCGCCGGACGCGCGGTCCGAAACACGAGGCACGAGAGGAGACCAGCCATGGCGATCGCCGACACGACCGAAGGTGACGTTGCCGAATCCCTGACCCTGAAGGACAGCGCGCTGTTTCGGACCCAAGGCTATATCGACGGGGGCTGGGCCGACGCCGAAAATGGCATGACCTTCCCGGTGGTCAATCCCGCAACCGGAGCCAAGATCGCGGACGTGGCCAGAATGGGCCAGAACGAAACACGACGCGCAATCAAGGCCGCTGAACGGGCACAGCCGGCATGGCGCGCCAAGACCGCCAAGGAGCGTGCGCAGGTGCTGCGCCGGATGTTCGATCTGATGATGGCGAACCAGGACGACTTGGCCCGCATCATGACTGCAGAGCAGGGCAAACCCCTGGCCGAGGCGAAAGGCGAGATCGCCTATGCGGCGTCTTTCCTGGAGTGGTTTTCCGAGGAGGCACGGCGGATCTATGGCGATACGATCCCGCAGCACCAGCCGGACAAGCGCCTGATCGTGGTCAAAGAACCGGTCGGCGTAACCGCCGGCATCACGCCTTGGAACTTCCCGGCGGCAATGATCACCCGCAAGGCGGCGCCGGCGCTGGCGGCCGGATGCGCGATGATCATCAAGCCGGCCTCGATGACGCCGCTGTCTGCACTGGCCCTGGCTGAGTTGGCGGAGCGTGCAGGCATGCCGGCGGGTATCCTGTCCATCGTCACCGGCGGTCGACCTGAGTCAAAAGTGATCGGCGGCGAGCTGACCTCCAACCCGATCGTGCGCAAGGTCGGCTTCACTGGCTCGACGGCCGTGGGCAAGCTGTTGATGGAACAGTGCGCCGGCACGGTCAAGAAAGTCAGCCTGGAACTTGGCGGCAATGCGCCCTTCATCGTGTTCGACGACGCCGACCTGGATGCAGCGATCGAAGGGGCGATGCTGTGCAAGTTCCGCAACGCCGGGCAGACCTGCGTATCGGCCAACCGGATCCTGGTCCAGGACGGCGTATACGACGCCTTTGCCGACAAGCTGAGCGCAGCGGTTCGCGACCTGCGGGTCGGAAACGGCATGGAGGATGGCGTAACGGTCGGCCCGCTGATCGACGACGACGCACTAGAGAAGGTCGACTCCCACGTACGCAATGCCCAGTCCAAGGGTGCGACGACCGTGCTGGGCGGCACGCCACACGATCTGGGTGGCTCGTTCTACCGGCCGACAGTGTTGACCGGAGTGACGACCGACATGGACATGTGCAACGAGGAGACATTCGGCCCCGTGGCAGGCCTGATGCGTTTCGCGCAGGAAGATGACGCGGTCAGAATTGCCAACGACACGCCGTTCGGCTTGGCGTCTTATTTCTACAGCCGCGACATCGGCCGGGTCTGGCGGGTTTCAGAAGCGCTGGAATACGGCATGGTCGGCATCAACACAGGCTTCGTGTCGACCGAGGTGGCACCATTCGGCGGTGTCAAGGAATCCGGCATCGGGCGCGAGGGCTCGCACTACGGGATCGAGGAATGGGTGGAAATCAAATACCTATGCATGAGCGGCCTGTGACGTCCGCCGACGCGCGGACTGGCGCGCAACTACTGGTCGAGTGTTTGCTGACGCACGGCGCCGACACCGCCTTCGGCGTTCCCGGAGAGAGCTATCTGGCGCTGTTGGACGCACTGCACGACGTGCAGAACCGACTGCGTTTCGTAATCTGCCGGCAGGAAGGCGGCGCGGCCAACATGGCCGACGCCTATGGCAAGCTGACCGGCAAGCCGGCCCTTTGCCTAGTCACCCGCGGGCCGGGTGCAGCAAACGCGGCAGTCGGCGTGCACACGGCATTTCAGGACTCCACCCCGATGATCGTGCTGATCGGTCAGGTCGCACGCCATATGAAAGGCCGGGAAGCGTTTCAGGAAGTGGATTACCCGAACTTCTACGGCGAACTGACCAAGTGGACGGCGGAGATCGACGACCCCGACCGGATCCCGGAGCTGGTCAGCCGCGCCTTCCACATTGCCTGCACCGGAAGGCCCGGCCCGGTGGCCTTGGCCCTGCCCGAAGACATGCTGGTGGAACTGACCGAGGCGCAGCCGGGAGATCCCTACGAGCCAGCCCGAAGCTGGCCCGGCGGGCCGGACATGGAGCGGTTGCGCACTCTGATGGGCCAGGCGAAACGGCCCCTCTTGTTGATCGGTGGCGGCGGCTGGTCCGCCGAGGCCAGCAGGGACATCACCACGTTTGCGGAAAACAACAACCTGCCGGTGGTCTGTTCGTTTCGCTGCCAGGACTTCATCGACAACACGCACAGGCTCTACTGCGGCGACGCCGGCGCCGGCATGAGCCCGATCACCGGCAAGCTGATCAGGGAAGCCGACCTAGTGATCGCCGCCGGTCCGCGCCTGGGCGAAATGACAACCCAGGACTATGGCCATGTAAAAGCACCGCGGCCGCAACAGACTCTGGTGCATGTGCATTCCTCGGCAGAAGAGCTGGGGCGCGTCTATATGGCCGACCTCAAGATCCATGCGGACCTACCGCTATTCTGCGCTGCGGCGGCGGCTTTGCCACCCGTGGACAGTACCGCCTGGGCCACGTCCTGGGCCGTGGTGGCGCACAACGACCACCTTGCCGATTTCGAACTGCCCGACCAGCCGGGCGCGGTCGACATGCGTGCGGTGATGAAATGCCTGCGCCAAACTCTGCCGCCGGACACCGTCGTTTGCACCGGCGCCGGCAACTACGCAATTTGGGCTCAAAAGCAGTGGCTTTACAAGCCGTACCGGACCCAGATCGCCCCCACCAGCGGCGCCATGGGCTATGGCGTGCCGGCGGGGGTGGCCGCAAAACTGGTTCATCCCGACCGCACCGTGCTGTCCTTCAATGGCGACGGCTGCTTCCTGATGAACGGACAGGACCTGGCGACCGCGGTGCAGTACGGGCTGGACCCGATCTTCCTGGTCATCAACAACGGCATGTACGGCACCATCCGGATGCATCAGGAACGGCACTATCCTGGCCGCACCTTCGGCACGGAACTGGCCAACCCCGACTTCGCGGCGCTCGCGCGGGCCTACGGGGCCCATGGTGAACGGGTCGAAAAGACGGAGGAATTCGCGCCGGCGCTGGAAAGGGCCCGCGCCGCGGGCAAGGCGTCACTGATCGAAATCGTGATCGACGGCGAGGTAATCACACCCCGCGCAACGCTGACCGGCATGCGGGAGGCCGCGCTGCGCCAGCAGGTCGGCTAGACCGCGTCATGGCCGTCACGATCCGTGTCATGGACAGAACCGATCGCGAAGCCTGGACCGACATGCGCGCCGCCCTGTGGCCGGAGGACACTGCGGCCCAGCACATGGCCGAGATCGACGAGATCCTCGCAGCCGAGGAAGCGTGGGGCCTTATTGCCGAAAGCCCTGAAGGTCCGCCGGCGGGGTTCGCCGAAATCTCGATCCGGAAATATGCCAACGGCTGCACCGATCGACCGGTGGCCTTTCTGGAGGGCATCTGGACCAGCGCCGACCACCGCCGCACTGGTGTCGGCGCGGCGCTGCTGACACATATCGAGCGGTTCCTGACCGCCAGGGGCTTCCAGGAACTCTGCTCGGACGCATTGGCGGATAACGCCGTATCGCGGGCGGCACACGGCCGTTGGGGGTTCGCCGAGACCGAAACGGTCGTCTATTTCCGGAAGCCGCTGGATGGCGACAGGCAAGGATGACCGGTCACTGGGCCCCTGCCCGCTGTGCGGCCGGGAGATGATCGACGGCCCATCGGTGAACCGCCACCACTGGGTCCCCAGGGGCCACGGCGGAGGCGAATGGTCGGTCCTGCACGTGATCTGCCACAAAAAGATACACAGCGTTCTGACCGACCGGGAACTGGCCGCCGCTTACGCGACCCCTGAAGCACTGCGCACTCATCCGGAGATCGCCGAGTATATCCGCTGGGTCCGCCGCCGGCCGGCTCAATACATGAACCGGCACGACCGAAGACGAGATAGTTCACTCTAGACCTTTCCGTTTAGTTTGATCTCGTTTATCGGATAAGTCTGTCTTTCCGGCATGAGGGATTGCGCGCCCCGCACGCGGCAGAATAAGATGGCAAAAAGGCCGCAGGGAGGCCCCAACAATGAAATACGCGCTTGCAGCGTTTCTGTGCGTTCTGCTGGCCGGCTGTTCCAGCGGCCCGCCCAGTCCCACGCCGAACCAGAAAATGTTTGTACTGGCCGGCCATCTGTCGGTCGCGGAACTGCCGACCGGCTGGACTCTGACCCGTTACGGCCTCAGGGCCGGCAATGGCTTTATCGACGCCAAGCTCGATTTCGAGGCGCGTTTGGACGCACTGGCAATTGCGCCCAACGAGCGGTACCTCTATTTCACCACGCCCTGCCCAGAACAGGACAGCCCGGCCTGGCGAGTCTTCGACGCCCATGAGGACGTGTTCATCGCCGTCACCATCGACGGTCGGCATCGATTCCTGGTGTCCTGCCGGTCGGCGATCTAGCCGACCGGGCGCAGCGGTCCTATGCCCAAGGCCGGATCTGCGCCGCCATCAGTCCAGAACGAACGTGATCTCCAGCGTCGCGCGGAACTCGGTAATTCTGCCTTCTTCAACCTTAGCCTTCTGTGAAACCACCTCCAGGCCGGTGATGTTGTGCAAAGTCGAGGCTGCGCGGTCCACCCCCGACTCGATGGCATGCTGGAATCCTTCCGTGGATGACGCCGTGATCTTCGTAACACGTGCAACCGCCATGACATCCTCCCATGATTGCGCGGGCGAAGGGATTTCCACCCGTGCCGTATGAATTCTGAAGGCTGGCAGGAACCGGTGCAAGCAAAGGTCGCGTAATCGGCCGGCCGGTCAGGGAATCAATGTCATCCGGACGTCGAACGCGCTGTCCAGATGGCAAGTGTCATGATCGGCCTGGTTGGTGTCGCTGAGTTCCAGATTGAGAAAGTCCATCCGCGGCGCCGTGAAGTATGGGCCGGCGTGCCAGGTGCCCCGGTGCAGTTTGACCGCCACGGACCCGGGGATCCGGAACGCGGCGATGGCGCGCGGATCGGGGCGATGGTCCTGATCGTCGGGATCGCCGGGCGGTGCGACGGCCAGCAGCCACTCCATGCCGCCCATCGCGGCCAGGCACTGTGTCACTCTGCGGTGACGGGTGATTGCAGTGAACGCCAGGCCGCGCGCCTCGAGCGTCATGATGTAGAGCCGCGGCCGCCCTTCACCGAACTGAAGGTCGGCATCGCCCGGCCCGAAGGGGCGTCCATCGTCAGTCGGTACAATCAAATCGCCGAAGGGGCGGAAGGCCTCTGTGGAGATGGGATGGCAGGGCAGCCGCACCGTTTCCGGCTCCCGGCGGACGGGCACGGTCCGGCCCTCAGGCGACCCGCCTGCCGGCACGCCAGACGGCGCGCACCAGAGGCTGGGGTCCGTGCCGGTGCACGCGGATCACGTCGGCCCTGGCGCCGGGCAGGATTTCGCCGCGGTCTTCCAGTCCGACCGCACGGGCCGGGTTGCGGGTGACAGTCGCTACCGCCTCGGGCAGGGAATAGGCGCCGTCCCCCTCTGCCATCATCAGAGCGGCGCGCAACAGCGCGACCGGGACATAGTCCGACGCGATCACGTCGATCAGGCGCTCGGCCGCCAGATCAGCGACCGAGACGTTCCCGGCCTGTGAGCCGCCGCGCACCATATTAGGCGCGCCGGCAACAACCACCTGACCGGCCGCGCGGGCCTCCCTTGCCGCCTCCAACGTCGTTGGGAACTCGGCGATTGCGATGCCCAGAGCCGTCGCCTCGCGAATATGCTCCACCGTCTCGTCGTCGTGGCTGGCGACAGGCAAGCCGTGTTCGTGCGCCATCGCAGCCATCCGGGCCCGGTATTCCGGCGCGAAGGTGCGCGACGCCTCCCGGTCATCGGCCATCAGCCGGTCCACCTCTTCCTCGCGCTTGCCGTAGCGTTTGACCAGGAGTTCCCGGTACTTGGCCTCGTTGGCGAATTGCCGTTGGCCTGCGGTGTGCTCCATCACCGACACCAGCCGCAGCGTCGGCTCCCTTAGGAACGGCACCACCCGGTCGAACAGGTTGGGGTCCGTCAGCTCGCAGCGCAGGTGCAGCAAATGCTCGGCCCGAAAAAGACCGTGTTCCGCGCCGCCCCGCAGCGCCGCGACAAGCCCGTCAAGCAGATCGTGCCGCGCCTTGTCTTCATCCCGCAGACCGACGACCAGCGAATCGAAGACCGTGGTGATCCCGACGCTGGCGATCAGTCCGTCATGGGCGACGGCGGCTGACACCGGATCCCAGTAGACGCCGGGCCTTGGGCGGGCCTGGCTCTCCAGATTGTCGGTATGCAGGTCGACCAGACCCGGCATTACAAGGTCGCCCGCGCAATCCACCACACCGGCACCATCCATCGTCCCTTCGCGAACCTCCGCAATCACGCCGTCACGCATGACGACGGAGCCCCTGAGTGTCGCCTCGGGCATCACGACCTGTGCGTTGGTCAGAACGACCGGAGCGTCGGCCGCGTCGCTGTGGCGGTCGGCCGCCGTCGGCATGGTCTGGTTCGGCATGGTCTGGTTCGGCACCGTCGTTGGCATTGGAGGCCGTGTAAGGACAACCTGTTAAGAGTGAAAAGCGAATTTGCAGTCAAGCCGGCACTGCGGCTTTGTCGCGGGCCGCGAGACCTTTGTATACTGCGCGGCACGGCCGATCACCAGAGCGGACAAGACCCATTCCCGACGCCTTCACGCCCGAAGAGAGAACCCGTTTCCTCAACCTGTTGAAGTTGGCCGCCGACAGCCCGTTCGCGGGCGAGCGGGACAACGCGCTGGCGGCTGCCGAACGGCTGGCGGCGCGCAACGGGATGACCCTGGACGAAGCGGCGACCGGCGGCCGCCGGCAACGCCCGCGTCAGGAAGAAGCGTTCACCGCCCATGACGGTTTTGCACGTGCCGCCGAACGCGACCGGTCGGCCCGGGCGCCGACCTGGATGGACGTCATCGACCAACGGATCTTCCTGGAGAAGGCACGACGGGAGAAGGCGCTGCAGGCGGCGATGGCGCGCGGCCTGGATGCGGACGAAAGACGGGCAAAGGCGCAGGGGCTTCAGTCCCCGACCCGCAGCCGGCGGCGGCGCGACCCGTGGAGCCACGCCCGGGCTTTGCTGTCGGAAACCTCGCTGCCCTTGAGCGAAGTGGTCGACATCACCGGCCTGGACATCTACCAGGTGGCCGGATTGAAATTAAAGATGCGCGGCAGCGGCTGAACGCCGCCTGCGCCGGGCTCAGCGCGCGGTCCAGCCGCCGTCGACGGGGATCGACGCGCCGGTAATCGAAGCCGCGCCGTCGGAACACAGAAATACTGTCAGTGCCGCAACCTCGTCGATCTCCACGAACCGTTTCGTCGGCTGCGGTTCCAGCATCACCTCGCGGATCACCGTTTCGCGCG
>CAJIAA010000072.1_pt1 | contig 36644 bp, 37 predicted proteins | sample 9199011 | NCBI WGS metagenome assembly CAJIAA01 (sample SAMEA7708266, study PRJEB35096) | sediment metagenome | biome: marine neritic benthic zone biome [ENVO:01000025]; feature: sediment [ENVO:00002007]; material: shallow marine sediment [ENVO:03000034] sea grass bed [ENVO_01000059] ...
AAAAGGCGTCCTGTGGAAAATGGCCGCCTTAATGCGAGGAGCAGGAGTAAGGGCATGGCTACGGAAGTAGCGATCACAGATCCACGTTCGGTCCTGGTTGGCGACGAAGAACAGTTGGTCACGATGACAATCGACGGCCAGCTCTACGGGATTCCGATCCTGAACGTGCAGGACATCGTCGAACCCGAGCAGATTACGCCCGTGCCACGTTCGCCGAGCGCGATTGCAGGAGTACTGAACCTGCGTGGCCGTATCGTGACCGTTCTGGATCTGCGCAAGTGCTTGGGCGATCTGACGGACGAAGGTCCCGGCAGCCAGATGGGCGTCACGGTCGAACACAAGCATGATCTGTACACATTGCTGGTGGATTCAATCGGAGATGTGCGGCACCTTCCGCGCAAGGATTTCGACAAGCCGCCGGTCACGTTGGCCGAAAGCATCCGGCGCGTTTGTTCCGGCATTTTTCAGCTTGAAGATGATCTGTTGGTGGTTCTCGACGTTCAGAAGATCCTGGAAGAAGAGACCATCATGCGGACGCCGATCATGACCCGCAAACGTCTCGTCTTCAACCGGACGCAGGAAAAAGCAGCCGCCGGTTTGGCAGCCAACGACGCGGAAGCCGCAACGGCCGAGGAAGCCCCAGCGGCGGACGAGGACCACGTCGATCAGGCGCCTGAAACGCCGCCGGTTGCGGAGGAAGCGACGACGCAAGCCGCCGATGACCCGGACACCAAACCGGTCGACGCGCCGGATCCTGCGGCAGAGCCAGACGCGGAGGACGAGCCGGAAGCAGCGCTGATCAGCGCCAAGGTCGAGACGGAGCCGCCGGCAGGGTACGAAGTGATGGAAGAGGGCGGCGTGGTCCTTTGACCGCGCCGGGACGGTAGACCAGGGGCCGGCGGCTATTGTCGCCGGCCCTTCTCTTTTTTGGCGCGGTCAGTCCGAGGGATTGACCATGTCCTGCGGCCGAACCCATTGTTCGAACTGCTTCTCGTCCACCAAACCCAGTTTTGCGCCCGCCTCCTTCAGCGTGGTCCCGTCGGCATGGGCCGTTTTCGCGATCTTGGCGGCGTTGTCGTAACCGATGTGCGGGTTCAGGGCGGTTACCAGCATCAAAGACTGCTGCATAAGTTCTTCAATACGCCGTTCGTTGGCTTCGATGCCGGCCAGACAATTGTCGACGAAACTGTCGAAAGCGTCGGACAGCAGCCGCGCCGACTGAAGATAATTGTAAATCATCACCGGTTTGAACACGTTCAGCTCGAAGTGGCCGTTGGATCCGGCGATGCTGACGGCGACATGGTTGCCCATCACCTGGGCGCAGACCTGTGTCAACGCTTCGCACTGGGTCGGGTTGACTTTGCCCGGCATAATCGACGAGCCCGGTTCGTTGGCAGGCAGCACAAGCTCGCCAAGGCCGGAGCGCGGACCGGACCCAAGGAACCGGATGTCGTTGGCGATCTTCATCGCACCGACGGCCAGTACGTTCAGCACGCCCGACGCCTCGACCAGGGCATCGTGGGCGGCCAGAGCCTCGAATTTGTTCGGTGCCGTCCGGAAGGGCAGGCCCGTGATCTTGGCCACCTCCTCGGCGAATCTTTCGGCGAACCCCTTCCTGGCATTCAGGCCGGTCCCGACGGCGGTGCCGCCCTGGGCCAATTCCAACAGGCGCGGCAGCATTCCTTCGATGCGCGCGACGCCGTAGCGCATCTGCTGGGCATAACCCGAAAATTCCTGACCCAGGGTCAAGGGTGTTGCGTCCTGGGTATGGGTCCTGCCGATCTTAATCACGTCGGCAAACCTGTCAGCCTTGGCCGCAAGGTTATCCGTCAGCCGGCGAACAGCCGGCAACAGCCGATTGTGCGTTTCTTCGGCTGCCGCGATGTACATGGCGGTCGGGAAAGTGTCGTTGGAGGACTGGCCGCGGTTGACGTGGTCGTTTGGATGGATGGGGTCCTTCGAGCCGATCGTCCCGCCCAGCATCTCGATTGCACGGTTGGCAATGACCTCGTTGGCGTTCATGTTCGACTGCGTTCCCGATCCCGTCTGCCAGACGACAAGCGGGAAATTGTCTTCCAGCCGGCCGTCGATCACCTCGTCTGCCGCCTTGACGATGGCCTCACCCCGGGTCTCGTCCAGTTCGCCCAGCGCCATATTCGCCTGCGCTGCCGCCTTCTTCTGGATGCCCAAGGCGCGGACCAGTGGGGTCGGCATACGTTCTTCGCCGATCCGGAAGTTCTGCAGCGACCGCTGGGTCTGTGCGCCCCAATAGCGATCCGCCGGAACCTCGACAGTGCCCATCGTGTCGGATTCGATGCGTTTGTCGGTCATGCGATGCGTACCTTCTGAGCGGGAATGGAGGGGTGGTGGCGGTGTTCTATACGGCTGCCGCGACGGTGGCAAACGCAGTCGGGGAGACGTTCCGGGGCTATTTCTTCCGAAACGTGTCCAGCGTGACGATGTTGTCGCTGCCGTCGGTCGCCTCGCGGCTGGCCCCGTCCTGCTCGATCATCGGTTCGTCCATCTGGATGATCTCCTCGACGTCGATCTCGGGGTCCGAGGCGACGGGTTTGGCTTCCCGTGCCGATTCGTCCTCGCCCGGATCGACGTGGAACTGCAGGCCGAAATTAACGCTGGGGTCGGCGAAGGTCACCAGAGATTCGAAGGGTATGCGCAACCGCTCGGGCTGTTTGTTGAAGCTGAGGGTGACTTCGAAGCCGTCGTCGTCGATTTCCAGTCCCCAGAACTGATGCTGCAGGACAATGGTCATCTCGCTGGGATACTGTTGCCGGAGGTGATCCGGCATGCCGACATCGGGATGGTCGGTGTTGAACGTCACATAGAAGTGGTGGTTGCCGGGCAAGCCATTTTCCGCGGCGTGCGTGAGGGCTTGCCGGACGACGGACCGCATGGCCCGCTCCACCATTTCATTATAGCCCAACAGATCCTGCGTCATTGCCGCCTGCCTACCTCCACGGCACGTACTTTAACAGTGGATCCCGCGTGCCGGTACCGCAGAATTCCGCTTTTTGACCTGGGCCGAGTGGTTGTGGGAAAGGTGCCGGCCTTCTGTTGCTAGGCGGCCGGCGGCCCCACTACACGGCGCTAACCGTGGAGAATCGATAGAGGTTACCGAGCTGACTAAGCAGCCAGGCGAGCCTCAGCATAGTTGTCATTCGCAACTATTATGATGGCCCGATAACGGCGGTACCATGCCGGGCACCGACAATGTCTTTACCACGCGCGTCGATCCTGATTCGCCCCCGAAACCGAAGGCCCCCTTTGACAAAGGCGGGCATCGAAACTGGTGGAGGCGCCGGGTACTGCCCCCGGGTCCGCTGCGCTTATTCCACAAAGCCGTTTAGCGCCGTAGTCGGTTTCCCGACGCCCTCAATATAAGATCTGCTCCGGCCAGTTGAAAGGGCCAAAAAGGCCGAAATCCGCGCGGAATTGAAGGCCCGTTAACCAAGAATCCCGGCGATCCTGGCGGCGAAGGCCGGCATCTCGTCCAGATCGTGGTAAACGCCGAACCCGAAGCGCAGACGATCGCCGCGGCAGTCGGTGACGATTTCGGCGTCCATCAGGCGCCGGTTGAACTCCGCCGCCCGGGAGGTGCGATAGACCAGAAACTGCCCGCGGCCAGGTTCGTCGAGCGGCACGACCAGGTTTTCGCTGCCGAGACCCGGCACCTGGAAGGCGTCCAGGGCCTGGACAAAGGCGCGCTGCAGGTCATGCCCGCGCCGGTGAATAGCGGCCGGAGTCAGGCCCTGCTGGACCGCCCAATCCATCACGGCAACGAAGCGGTAGATGGCGGTCTGGTCGAAGGTGGAGCCGATAAACCGCTGGCCGTCAGCGCCGTAGGGGACGGTCGCGCCGCCAGCCTCGGAAAGCGCCGAAAAGGCCGCGTACCACCCGGTGTTGACCGGGCGCGGACCATAGCCGTGCGGCACGTGCAAAAAACAGGCACCTTCGCCGGTCATGGCGTATTTGTAGCCGCCGCCGATATAGAACACCCGATCGGCGATCGCGCCGATGTCGACCGGCAGGGCCATGAAAGCGTGGTAGCCGTCAATGACGACATAGGTGTCCGGATTCCGCACCGCGCGCACCACGGCCTCCAGCGACGGCACCTTGAAACCGGAATTGAAGAACACGTGACTGAGAAAGACCAGGTCGTGAGAACCGGCGCCGACAGCGGCGGCAAAGCGGTCCGCGAAAGTGTCGAAAGGTTCGACCGGCACACGGTCGACGGTGACCCGGCCGGTCTCTTCCAAGCGCGCCATCTGGCGGGTGAAGCTGTGAAACTCGCTGTCCGTCGACAGCACAGACAGGGGGCCGGGCCGCTCGTCCATGCAGGACAGGATCCTGAGCAGGAAATCGTGCGTATTGGGCCCGAAAACCACGCTGGTGGGGTCGCCCAGCCCGAGCAGCCGGGCCACGTGCGCTTGGGCCGCCGGCCAAAGCTCTCCGAAAATCCGTTCCCACTTGCGGTCGGCCAACGCCGCGGCGTCGGTCCAGGCCCGGCAGTGGGCGTCGAAACTGACATCCGGCCATAGATGGTGGCTGTGCGCGGCGAGGTGAATCCTGTCCGGCGCCGCCGACAGGAAACGCGTGAACTGGGATTTGTAGCTCTGCATCGCGGTCAGTCCGCAACGACGTCGTAGGTGAAACCCATGCGGGCGCGCAACCCGGCGGGCAGGTGCGGCAGTTGCGAACGCGGCACGAGATAGGTCGACAAAGCAAATAGGTCGCTGAAGACCTGATGGCCTTCTGCGGTCGCCTTGAGATAGTCCCCGCCCGAGGAGCCGCCGGTTCCAAGCTTCAGGCCGATCATGCGTTGGACCATCAGGGCGTGGCGATGGCGCCAGGCGGTCAGCGTCTCGTCGATATCCATCAGATGGCTCAACAGGCGGAACGGCAAATGCAGCACGGGTTCGTCGCGGTACAGCGTGATGAAAAGCGCCGCCTGCAACGCGCGGCGCGAGAACCGCCACTGCCCGGCCGCCTGGGCGGCGGCGAAGGCACTCTGGTCGAACAGCGCGTCAAACCGGGTGCGGGCGGCCTCCAGCCGGGCCAGTTCGGCCTTTCGCTGGTCGGAATCCAGGTTCGGGTTCGTCCGCACATAGGCCATGTCGGCCTCCAGCGCGGCGCCGACGGTGCCGCGAAACGCGCCTTCGAAGCTCCAGCCCTCGCTGTCGACGAACGGGGTGCGTTCCAGCCAGGCCTGGACCTGGCCGGCAAGTGTGGGCCCGGTTTCGGCGGCTGCCAGGGCCTTTCGGTCGGCCTCGTCCAGACGCTGGTCGAAGGACTGCTGGTCGAATTCCAGGCGGCTCCGGCGCGGCAGTCCCAGGCGCGTTTCGATCATGCGAAACTGCAGGCTTTGGAATCCCGATGCGGGGTACAGCAGGTCCCTGAAATCCAGGAAGTCCAGCGGCGTCATGGTCTCCAGGATCTCGATTTGGGACACCAGAAGCCGCAGGATTTCCTGCACCCGACCGAGACCCCGGTCTGCCGTGGCAATAGCACGGTCGTCCACGCGTTCGGCCGAAAAGACGGCATCAACCGCATCAAGCTCGAACAGGATCTGTTTAAACCAGAGTTCGTAGGCCTGGTGGATGGTGATGAACAGCATCTCGTCGTGCGCCGGCCGGTTCTGCCGTTCGCTTTCGCGGGTCTGGCTGGAGAGCAGACGGTTCAGCTGAAGGTAGTCGCGGTAGTACAGCCCGGCGGTGCGGTCCTTCGCAGCCATTGTCGGTCTCCTCGATGCGATGCGGGGCAGTGTAGTCGGGATTCGCAATTGGTTGCATCAGTGGTAATCTGGCTGTTCCAACGATGCAGCAATACCTCGACCTTCTCAGACGCGTTCGCGACACAGGTGTGCGCAAGACCGACCGAACGGGCACGGGCACCCTGTCGTTGTTCGGTCACCAGATGCGGTTTGACCTCGCCGACGGATTCCCGTTGGTCACCACGAAGAAGCTGCACCTGCGGTCGATCATTCACGAGCTTTTGTGGTTCCTGGCGGGCGACACCAACGTCGCTTATCTCAAGGAGAACGGCGTCAGGATCTGGGACGAGTGGGCCGACGAGAACGGCGAACTAGGCCCCGTATACGGCCATCAATGGCGATCCTGGCCGACGCCGGACGGCGGGCACGTGGACCAGATCACGCGACTGGTCGAGCGCATCAGGACCGATCCTGATTCGCGCCGCCTGATCGTCAGTGCCTGGAACGTTGCCGACATCGACCGCATGGCCCTGCCGCCCTGTCACTGCCTGTTCCAGTTCTACGTGGCCGACGGGCGGTTGTCCTGTCAGTTGTATCAACGCAGTGCCGACCTGTTCCTGGGCGTGCCGTTCAACATTGCGTCCTATGCCCTGTTGACGATGATGATGGCGCAGGTCACAGGCCTGAAGACCGGCAGCTTCGTGCACACGTTCGGGGACGCGCATCTTTACCTCAATCACCTGGATCAGGCCGACGAGCAATTGACCCGCAGCCCACTGGCGCTGCCGGAGATGCGGATCAACCCCGATGTGGACGATTTGTTCGGGTTTCGCTACGAGGATTTCGAACTGATCGGCTATCAGGCGCATCCGCACATCAAGGCCGCGGTTGCGGTCTGACCGACGGTCACAGGGGGTGCGGACTTCCATCATCGTCGCGCGGGCGGAGAACGGTGTCATCGGCATCGGCAACCGAATGCCCTGGCACCTGCCCGAAGACCTGAAGTTCTTCAGGCGCGTCACCATGGGTAAACCGGTCATTATGGGGCGCAGAACCATGGAATCGATCGGGCGGGCACTGCCGGGCCGGGCGAATATCGTGATTTCGCGCCAGCCCGATCTGGCGCCGGAAGGGTTCACGGTCGTTCCTTCGCTGGATGCGGCGTTGGACGCGGCGCGGGCTGTGGGGGCGGACGAGGCGATGGTGATCGGCGGCGCGCAGATCTACGCCCAGGCGATTGACCGTGCGCAAAGGCTCTATGTGACCGAGGTGCACGCCTCCTACGAGGGCGACACGCGTTTCGAAACGCCGGAACCTGCGGACTGGCGGGAAGTTTCGCGTGACCGCCAGCCGGCGGCGGAGGGACGGCCTGCCTGCAGCTGGGTGATCTATGAACGGCGCTCGGTCGGCGCCGCCTGAAATTCCACGCCGCGCGGGCCACGGCCCTGGCCGGTGCAAGGGACTGACGTTATGGCGCGCAAGCTGACGGACTTTTCCGCGGTGTCGGGCGCGTTCCGGCACCGAAATTACGCGCTGTACGCAGCCGGCAACGCGGTCTCGCTGATCGGCTTGTGGGTGCAGCGGGTCGCCGCAGGCTATCTGGCCTGGGAACTGACCAAGTCAGGGTTTTGGCTGGGCGCCGTCGCCTTCGCCGACCTCTTCCCGGTGGTGATTTTCGGACCCTTCGCCGGCGTTCTGGCCGACCGGCATAACCCACAACGGATCATCCTGATCTGCCAGGTGCTGGCGATGGCGCAGGCCTTAACGCTGTTCGGGCTGACCGCGTCGGGCGTGATGACGATCGAAATCCTTTTCTCGCTGACGCTGTTCCTGGGCGTCGTGGTGTCGTTTCACCAGCCGGCTCGGATGACATTCATTCCGCGCCTGGTGCCGCGCGCGGATCTTGGGGCGGCGGTCGCGATCGGATCGGTGATCTTCAATGGTGCGCGGTTCATCGGCCCCGCTGTGGCGGGCGGCATCATCACGGCGTTCGGCGTGGCGCCCGCCTTTCTGTTCGATGGGGTCAGCTATCTGGTGATGATCGCCGCTTTGCTGGCGATCCGGGTCGCCGCACCCGCGCGCACGGGAAAGGTGCGGCAGGGGATGTTGAAAGAGGTGAGCGAAGGCCTGGCTTACAGCGCGCGAAGCGGAGCGATCGGACCGTTGATGCTGATCCTGATCGCGATCTGCGTTCTGGCCCGGCCGGTATTCGAACTGTTGCCGGGGTTTGCCGACGCGGTCTTCGACCGCGGCCCGTCAGGTCTGGCGATGCTGACCTCTGCGGTCGGACTGGGCGCGATCAGTGCAGGCGTGTGGCTGGCCCAGCGCGGCCGGATCGAGGGCCTGACCCGCATAGCGCTGTTCAGCGGCGGGATGGCCGGCGTGGCGGTCGTGGTGTTTGCGGCGACAACCTGGTTTCCCCTGGCGCTGGCCGCCATGGCCGTGGCCGGTTTTTCGATGGTCGCCTGCGGCGTCGGAACCCAGACGTTGCTGCAGTCTTCGGTGGACGAGGCGATGCGCGGGCGGGTTCTGGCGCTGTGGGGCGTGGTCTTTCGGGGCGGTCCGGCGGTCGGTGCCCTGGTCATGGGCGCCTTGTCAGGGCCGTTCGGACTTGCCCCGCCTTTGGTGGTCGGGGGCATCCTGTGCATCGGGTGGTCGGCCCTGATGGTACGCCACTCTCGAACGCTGGCGCGGCGGCTGGAGACGGCGCAAGCCGTCTAGGCGGACCCGGCCGTTCAGGACCCGTCTTGGCCCGTGTCGGCAACCGACGTGTCGACGCGGTTGATCAGCCGTGTGCCCTTAAGATTTGCGCCCGCAAACCGTGTCTCGCGGATGTCGATGTTTCGCGTCTTGGCATGGCTCAGATCAGCGGCGCTGAGATCGGCGTCGCGCAGGCTGGCGCCACGCAGCACGGCGGAAATCAGCAAGACCTGACGCAGGTTTGCGCCGGAAAGTTGGGCGGCCTCCAGTTTCGCGTGGCTGAGATTGGTGCTCCAGCTTTTCTGTATGTCGCCGGAGATCTGGACCGGGTCCAGCCGGGCGCCCGTGAGGTTGGCGCGCCCGAGATTGGCGCGTGTCAGCGAGGCCCCGCGCAAGTCTGCGCCGCTGAGATCCGCTTCGCGCAGGTCGGCAAAGGCGAGATTCGTCATCATCAACTGGCAGTCCCGCAGTTTGGCGCGGCGCAGAAGGCAATAGCTGAGATCTGCGGCGGCCAGGTTCTCGCCGACCAGTCCGACGCCGGTCAAATCGACGCAAGTAAAGGCAGCACGGGCACCTTCGCGGCCCTCGGTCTGCAGCCACAGTCTGTGGTTCTCCATCATTGCGAGCAGATTGGTGCCCAGTTCGTGCAAGGGCCGTGGCCGCTTGGCGCGGGACATGTCGACATGGCGGAGGTCGACCGCGTCCATCACGGCGCAGACCAAGTCGGCGGCGTCCAGATCGGCGCCGCCGAGCCGTGCCTTGGTCAGGTTTGCGGCGCTGAATGTGGTGTTGCGCAGATTCGACCCTGACAGATCGGCCCCTTTCAACGACGCGCCGGTGAAGTCGGCGTTGTTGAAGTCGGCCCGCATCAGTCGGGCATCGTCGAGCTTCGCATCGGTCAGGTCCGTCCGGACGATGATCGCGTCCTTGATCGACGCGCCTTGCAGGTTGGCGCCCTTCAACACGGCATCGCCAAGATCGACCCGTCCGCGCGCGCCCGGCAGGACCATGAGATTGCCGTCCTCGTCGGGCGTGAATAGCTTGCCGGCCCGCAGATCGGCCTCGATCAACGACGCCTCGGTCAGATTTGCCGCGCGCAACGTGGCCCCGCGGAGATCGACCCGGTCCATGGAGGCCCGCCGAAGGTCCGCGCCGCAGAGATCGGCAGCATAAAGGACGGCGCCATCCAGCGTGCAACCGGCCAGATTGGCCTGGTAGAACCGGCCGCCGGTCATTTCCGCACGGGTGAGGTCTGCGGACTTGAAGTTCAGCCCACTGGCATCGCACAGCTTCAGCCGGGCCCGGACACCGCCGCTCTTGTTCTCGAGGTGGCGGTGGTGTTGCTCGATGATGATATCGAGCTCTGGTTGGGTAAGCCTGCGTCTTTCGATCGTCAGGCGCGCCGCGGGCAGCATCGACATGTGCGGTTCCGATCGTTCGCTCTATGGGCAAAATCCAAGAAGTTAAGACAACCTTTCGGATTATCTTGATGGGTCCTTAACAAGCGGTAAAGACCTACCGCGAGCGCGGGAATCAAGGGACTTGAACCCGTGCCGATGGCACGCTAGGTGATCGGTGAAAGGGCATTTCCGCCCCACGCCAGGTATGGATCGCCTCTTATGACACAGCACCACCACAGCAAGGTCCTCATCATCGGGTCCGGCGCCGCCGGCTACACGGCCGCAATCTACGCCGCCCGGGCCAACCTCGAGCCCGAAATCGTCGCGGGCCTGCAGCCAGGCGGGCAAATGACGATCACGACGGACGTGGAGAACTATCCGGGTTTCGAAGAAGTGATCCAGGGGCCGTGGCTGATGGAGGAAATGCGCAAGCAGGCCGAGAACGTAGGGACGAAAATCCACCACGACCTGATCACGGAGATCGATCTGGCCCGGCGGCCGTTCCAGGCCAGGGGCGACAGCGGCGACACCTATTCCGGCGATACGGTGGTCATAGCAACCGGGGCTCAGGCACGGTGGCTGGGGCTGGAAGGCGAGCAGAAATTCCACGGGCGCGGTGTTTCCGCCTGTGCGACCTGCGACGGGTTCTTCTACCGCGACCAGGAAGTGGTTGTCGTCGGGGGCGGCAATACGGCGGTTGAGGAGGCGCTCTACCTCGCCAACATCGCCAGCAAGGTGACACTGGTGCATCGCCGTGACGCGTTGCGGGCGGAAAAGATCGGTCAGGACCGTTTGTTTCGGAACGAAAAAATCTCGGTGGTGTGGGACAGCATCGTCGAGGAGATCCTGGGCGGCGACGGTCCCATGGCGGCGGTAGAAGGTGTGCGCGTGCGCAACGTCAAGACCGGTGAGGCAAGCGACATTCCGTGTACCGGCTTCTTCGTCGCAATCGGGCACGATCCCGCCACCGCCGTTTTCAAGGACCAGGTGGAGATGGATGATGAAGGATATGTGGTCACCAAGCCGGACAGCACGCTGACCAGCGTGCCGGGCGTGTTTGCGGCTGGCGACGTTAAGGACAAGATTTATCGCCAGGCGGTGACCGCCGCAGGCATGGGGTGCATGGCGGCCCTGGATGCCGAACGATTCCTGGCCGAGATGGAAGACGCTGCCGCGGCCGCCGCCGCGGAATAGAAGGCTGGCCGCCTGCCGGCGCGGATTCGGAGGAAACGGTTGTCGCGTCCGGCCATGTTGCGTAGCATGGTGGTTTAGGAGCCATTGGGCTCCGACGCAGCTTCGGGGGCGGGACAGTCATGTTCAACAACAAGGCAAATACCGTGGACGGCGAAGATACACCGAAACCGGTACGGAATCCCTCGGTGGTCGGCACCGACATGCGGATCATTGGCGAGGTGATCTCGGATGGGGAAGTCCGAATCGAAGGTCGCCTGGAAGGCGATATCAACTGCAAGAGCGTTACGATCGCAGAAGACGCCGAAGTCCGCGGCAATGTGGACGCTGAAGAGCTCATCTTACACGGGGCGCTGATCGGCAGTGTTCGAGCAAAAGTTGTGCGCCTGATTGCGTCTTCCCTGATGATGGGTGACGTGGCGCACGAGGTGCTGATGGTCGAACCCGGCGCCAAGATCGAGGGCCGGTGCCGTCCGGCGCGTTATCGTGAGGACGTCAAGGTGCCGCGCCCGACGGTGAAGCCCGAGGGTCCGCCCAAGGGACCCACAGAGAAGGTCGCCGCCACGCCGGCAAAGGGCGCAGAAAAGAAGCCCGAGCCGGCGCTGGAAGGAGCCGGAGCGCCGACCGCGCTGCAATAGTAGATAACAGACTTGGCCGTCGCTTAGGCGGCGGAGCGTGTCGGATTCCGGATTTCGTTGCCGGCGCGCCAGGCACAGATCATCAGGGCCATGTCGTCCTCGGCTTGGTCGGCCAAGCGGCCCGATCGCAGGATCCGACGGATACCTTCGTGCGCCTCGGTGTCACTGCGCGTCGTGGCCATATAGTCGTCCAGTTTCCTGAGAAAGGGGTTCTCCGGCCTAACCGGCGCATGCTGATTGGAGGCGGCGCCCATTCCGTCGGTGCCCGCGCATATGAACTCCACGGGGCATGCCATCGCCTTGGTGGCGTCGATGCGCACGGCTTCTGGGCTGGTGATGTATGTGCGGGCCCGATCGCGGCTGACAGTAGGCTGGAACAGATAGTCGTAACCGTCCGCCTGGGTCCGGCACGCCAGAAAGCTGTCGCCGATCTGCTGGGCGGCAATGCCTGAAGGGCCGGCGATGAAGGCAAGCAGGGTGCAGGCGAGTCCTTCCGGGCGTGCCTCGACCTGGTCAGCCGAGGTTTTCAGCGCCGCGCGCACCTGTTCCAGCATGCCGTCGAACAGACCCAGTGAATCCGACAACCGCCGGGCCGCCCCCGGATCGGCTTCGACCCGCCTGGTCAGGTAGTTCATCGCCGAACGGACGACCGCCGTTGTGCCGAGTTGTGCCAACGGGGCCTCTTCAGAGCCGTCCGACAGGACGCCGACAACAAGATCGTCACCGATCTTTCTGAGCTTGCCATAATCCTGGCAGGGCAGCCCACGGTTTTGTCGCAGGCTGCCGCGTCGATAATCGACCGCCGCCACCCAACTCACGGCGCTGTTCCCGCATGCCGCATGACGGGGCGCACGCCCCGTGCAGGGGAGTCATCATAAATCCTGACCGGTCCAGTCAGGACAATTGTATGAAGTGGGAAATCGATCTGCATTGACAGGCCTTTCTGGCCAGAGGATTCAGGATCCAGGGAGAAACAGAACTGTCACGTGGAAACCGACAGGATTGTACTCGGTTCCTGTGTGAAGATCAATAAGGAGACAGAGACAGAGTGGTATATCAAAGAAAAGGTGAAAGATAAAATTCGACATGTATTGCAAACGAGCAGGCTATAGGTCGGTCGTTTGCTTCCGCCGCAATCCATGTCGAGGTTCGGTCACGCACGTGGATGGATTCAGGTTCGCCTTTCCGGATCCAACAGACAGACTTGGATACGGTCCCGAATTGAGTCGGGATCCGGACAGTCATGCTGCGCGATTCTTTGCGGCAGCGCCGGCGGCGATCGGTTTCACAGTGCGCCGTACCTGAACCAGTCGCAAGACGCGCCGCCCGGTGGGGTGTATGCAATGATGGGGTTTGTGCGATGATTGGGTTGCGCAATCGGGCAATGGAAATGACGGAGAACGTAAAACGACGACTGACCACGGTCATGTGCGCGGACGTAAAGAGCTACACGCGGCTAATGGAGGTTGATGAGGCCGGTACGCTGGAAACGCTGCGCCGCTATCGTGATGCCATGTCCAGGTTTGTGCGGCGGCACGACGGCCGGGTCGTCAATACGTGGGGCGACGCGATCATTGCGGAGTTCGACAGCGTCGTGGAAGCGGTGCAATGCGCGATCGAGATTCAGACGGATCTCAAGGGCCGCAACCAAACGCTTCCCGCCGATCACCAGATGTGGTTCCGCATTGGCATCAACCTGGGCGATGTCATGGTCGAAGACGGCAATATCTACGGCGAGGGCGTCAACATTGCCGCCAGACTGCAGGAATTGGCGGATCCGGGCGGAATCCTGATTTCGCGGCCGGTTCACGATCAAGTCTTTCGCCGGCTTTCTGTCGGTTTCGACTATCTGGGCGAACAGGCGGTCAAGAACGTTTCCGACCCCGTCATCAGCTATCGCGTTGCGTTGGACGGCACCCGTGCCCGTGGCGCACCGCGGCAGACGCAGCCCGGTCATATGTCAGGGAAGGCTCCGGTGGCTGGATTCCCGCGACACTGGGCCGGGTTCATGGACTGGTACGCGACGCTTCCGCGAACGATTGCATTCGGGCTGACCCTGGTAGCGTTTTTGTTTGTGATAAACCTGTTCTCGGGCATGGGCACGATATGGTTTCACTGGCCCGCTGCGCCCATCATGTTTGTCGCGTTCTGGTACTTCCTGCGAAGCAAAAGGGGCGCCCGCCGTCGTTCGGGCGACCGTCACGATGGACCCGGCAGAGACCATTGAATGGTCGCGAGTTTGTGACTGCGGTCGACGGACGTTGTGCGTGGCGGCGGGAGCGGGGGGCGCTAGTCTGTCGGATCACCCATCGCGCGGGAGATGTAGAGGTGGTCCTGATATCACGAAGATCCTTGATCGTTGTGGGCGGGGCCGCGCTGTGCACGGCCGCATCGCCGACGATCGCCGCTTTGAGGACTCCGCGCCAGTCCCTCGGGCCGTTCTATCCCGACCGCCTGCCGCTGGATACCGACAACGATCTGGTCCGTATCGCCGGCCGCGGGGCTCGGGCCCTGGGCGACATCTGCCATATTGCCGGTCAGGTTATGCTGATCGACGGAACGCCTGTTGCGGGCGCGACGGTCGAGATCTGGCAATGCGATGCGAACGGCCGTTATCTTCATTCCGGGGACGGCCGCGCGGTCAGCCGCGACGGCAATTTCCAAGGCTACGGACGATTCGTCACCGGACCGGACGGTGCCTACCGGTTCCGCACCATCAGGCCGGTTCCCTATCCGGGGCGGGCGCCGCACATCCATTTCAAGGTCGGCAGCAGGTCCGTCGCGACCCTGATCACTCAAATGTACGTGGCGGGCGCGCCTGAGAACGCGCGCGACCGGCTGTTGAATAGCGTACGCGACCGCGCTGCGCGGGCGCGGTTGATCGTTGACCTTCAACCGGCGCCCGAGATCGAGGCCGGGGCCCGTGCCGGCCGTTTCGACATTGTGCTTGCGCCGGTATGAGCGTTCGTCGCATCGACGCCGCGCGCAATGTTTGTTGTAGAATCGCTTGAGTTTGCTTTTCTTATGCCGGATCGTTTCACGAGGAGAGATCGTGCAGTTCCTGTCCGCTGTTTAAGCGGTCGTTAGCCGACCTGTGGTACGGGTATCTGAGCGATCGGTAGAGTGGTCCGAGCGGGCCGGATTGAGACCAAGAGATGCAGGAATTGGCTGCGTTTTTTCCTATGGAACGTGTGGACGTTACATGTTCAGAGGATGTCCGGTCGGATTACCTCCGGGGTTTGTACGAATACTGGCGTGAAAAGGCGGACGCGCGGTGCTGTCCGTCACGTCAGGATCTGAGCCCGCAGGAGATGGTCCCGTGGCTGGGGTCGATCTCGCTGTTGGATGTGATCGACGATGGCGCCGACATGGTTTACCGGCTGGCCGGCGTCGATGTGGTCCAAGCCTGCGGAATGGAATACCGCGACAGGCGCCTGTCAGAGGTGGATTGGGGCGGCCTTCGCGATCGGATCGTCGAGGAGTACCGACACGTGGCGCGAACCGGCCGGCCGCTGTTGGTTCGCAGCCAGTTGGTGAGTCGGGACACGCTGTTTCAAACACGCATGGTGCCCAAGCTGATGCTGCCGCTGAGCGACGACGGCGTGCGGAGCGACAAGCTGATGACCTGTTTCGACCTGAACGCCGATTGCTGAACCGGCAAGAGGGCATGCGTTTGCCCGCGGCGCCCCTGTTTTGTTTTGTACCCCGCCCCTGTGACCCGCCATAATGCGCGGCCGTCGAAAGGCGGCAAGGCTATTGGGGAGGCGACATGATCAAGGCGATCATACTGTTGAAACGTCGCGACGACCTCGAATTCGAGGCGTTTCGCGATTGGCTGCTTGGCGCTCATGCGCCGAAAGCAACCGGCCTGCCGGGTATCAAGGGGTACCAAGTGAACATGGCCATGACTGGCGACGGCCCGTACGACGCGGCCTCCGAACTGTGGTTCGACAGCGAAGAGGATCTGGCCGCGGCCTACGCTTCCGAACACGGCAAGGCGGTGGCTGCGGATTCGATGGCGCACGTGTCGCGCAGGGACCGGTTGATCGTCACCGAAAACCCATTCCAGATCCCGCCGGGATAGTATAGGTACAGCGCCGGTAACCGGTGGCGTACCGCTGTCAGGCGGTGGCTGCAACAATGGGCTAGGAAGATAAGCCGGCGGGCGAACCGCCGGCGGCAATTGAGGGGATAAACCGATGGCAGAGACGCTGTATCACTATATCGGAGGCGGCCGCAGCGCCGGCGCCAACGGCCGACTGGCGGAGGTGTTCAACCCTGCTACCGGAGAAGTGAGCGCTCATGTGCCCTATGCCACCGCGGCCGACGTCGATGCCGCCGCCCAGGCGGCGATGGCGGCCTTCGACGAGTGGTCGAACATGTCCGCGCCTCGGCGTTCGGGCGTCATTTTCAAGTTTCGCGAACTGGTGATCGCCAACCGCGACAAGATTGCCGAGCTGGTGGGCCGAGAGCACGGCAAGACCATTCCCGATGCATTGGGCTCGATCCAACGCGGCATCGACGTGACCGAGTTCGCGTGCGGCGTCCCGCATCTGATGAAGGGCGAATTCTCGCTTAATGTGGGCGGTGGCATCGATTGTTATTCATTCCGCGAACCGGTCGGCGTGGTGGCCGGGATCACCCCGTTTAATTTCCCGGTCATGATTCCCCTGTGGATGGGCGTGATGGCGGTTGCCTGCGGCAATTGCTTCATCAACAAGCCCAGCGAGCGTGACCCGTCGGCGCCGTTGTTCCTGGCCGAACTCTGGAAGGAAGCGGGTTTGCCCGACGGAGTCTGGAACGTGGTCAACGGCGACAAGGAGGCGGTCGACGCCCTGTTGGCCCACCCGGACATCCCGGCGATCAGCTTTGTCGGGTCGACACCCGTTGGCGAGTACATCTACCAGACAGGCACGGCGCACAATAAACGCGTTCAAGCCTTCTGCGGCGCCAAGAACCACATGATTGTCATGCCGGACGCGAATATGGACCAGGCTGCTGACGCACTGATGGGTGCCGGCTACGGCTCGGCCGGCGAACGCTGTATGGCGATCTCGGTTGCCGTACCAGTGGGCGAGGAGGCCGCCGAGGCGATCCGCTCCCGGTTGGAGCCGCGGGTCAGGGCACTGAAGATTGGCCCCTACAACGACCCCGAGGCCGATATGGGCCCGCTGATCACCGCACAGGCCAAGGAAAAGGTCGAGGGCCTGATCGATACCGGCGTTGCCGAAGGCGCGGATTTGGTGGTCGACGGCCGCGGTGCGTCGCTGCAAGGGTACGAGAACGGCAACTTCGTCGGCGGAACCCTGTTCGATCGTGTCACGACCGACATGGAGATTTACAGAACGGAGATCTTCGGGCCGGTGTTGTCAATGGCGCGGGCGCAGAGCTTCGACCAGGCCGTGGACATGGTGAACGACCATGAGTACGGCAACGGCGTTGCAATCTTCACCCAGGACGGCGATGCCGCGCGGGAGTTCACCCGTCAGGTCGATGTCGGCATGATCGGCGTCAACGTACCGATTCCGGTGCCGATGGCTTTCCACAATTTCGGCGGCTCGAAACGGTCCAAATTCGGCGACACCCAGATGCACGGACCCGAATCGATCCGGTTTTTCACCAAGATGAAGACGATTTCGTCGCGCTGGCCCAGCGGCATCCGCGCCGGTGCGGAGTTCACCATGCCGACGAACCGATAACGTAGACCGGGATCCCCTCATCCGGCCCTTCGGGCCTCCTTCTGCCCGCGGGGGAGAAGGGAACGAAAGCCCGTCTCCGAGGCGGGTGAGGGGATGTAGTGAGGGTACTACCGTTTTTCGCCCCCGCGCATGACCGCTTCGGCGCCGGTTACCACGTCCAGCATCTCCTCCGTGATGGCGTTCTGGCGCAGGCTGTGTTCCTGGCGGGTCAGGGCTTCCAGTTTGTCGCCGATGTTACGGTCGGCCGCCTCCATGACGGCCAGGCGGGCGCCGTTCTCGCTGGCCAGCGACTCCATTACAGCCGCCGTAAGTTCGGCAAACAGGTACTCGCTGGCAAGCCGCTGCAGCAACAGCGGCGGCGGCAGTTGGTGCAGCGGCCGGCCGGTGTTCCGCCTGCCTTCGAACAAGGCCGGGTCCAGCGGTAGGACGCGTTTCGTGGCAATTCGGAAACGCCCGCCGCGGCGATGGGCGGCAAAGACGATATCGGTGCTGGCTGCGGTGGCCAGATAGTCTGCGGTCCTGCGGGTCAGCGCCAGAACGCCGCCCACATGGGTCGGCATGGGGAAGCGCCGGGCGACGGACAGCTTGCGTTCCTCCGCCAGTACCGCGCCGCGCCGGCCGACGATTACAAGCTGCCGGCCGTCGTCGATCTCGTCGCCGGCACGGTCCAGGATCAGTTCATTAAGGGCGCCGACGAAACCGTGTTCCGAGCAGACGGCGATCACAATTCCCGGCCCGATCGCCTGCGGCACGTCCCCACCGTCTTTTGCGGCGACCAACAACCCCAGTGCGTCGGCGATGGAGTCCTCGATGACATCGGCATATTGCCGCATTCCGGCCAATGCGTCCTGGGCCTCCTGCACATGCGCGGCGGCCAGTGCGCGTAGCGCCCGCATCAGATCGCGCATCTCGTGCAGACTGGCAATACGTGCCCGCAGTCGCGGCAGTTTCTCCATGTCAGCCTTTCCCGCCGGGTCCGGCCACGATTACCGCCAGGCAGCCGTCGATTGCGTCCAGCAGGTCGTCGCGGTCGCCGTCGGTCAGGGTCCCCGTCTTCTCCAGCCGCGCGGCTGCGTGGGGGCATCTTTCCGCAAGCGCGGCGGCGATCGACGCCTTGAAACGCTCGACATTCGCCAGTGGCACGGCGTCGAGCCTTCCTTCGCTGACAGCCAGCAACAGGGCCACCTGCTGTGGCAGCGACAGCGGGCGGTATTCGGGCTGGGCCAGGATTGCCCGGATCCGGCGGCCGTGTTCGATGGTGCGTCGGGTGCGCTCGTCGGTGATCGCGCCGAACCGCGTGAAGACCTCAAGCTCCAGGAATTGGGCGTAGTCCAGCCGCAGCGTCTCGGCCAGGCGCTTGACCGCCGGCGCCTGGGTTTGGCCGCCGACCCGCGACACGCTCAACCCCACGTTCACAGCGGGCTTCTGGCCTTCGTGGAACAGCTTGGGTTCAAGATAGATCTGTCCGTCGGTAATCGAGATCAGATTGGTCGGAATATAGGCACTGAGGTTGCCTGCCTGGGTCTCTGCGATTGGGAATGCCGTCAGCGAGCCGCCACCGCGGTCCTCGGAGAGCTTGGCGGCCCGCTCCAGCAGGCGGGCGTGGATGTAGAAGATGTCGCCCGGATAGGCCTCGCGGCCCGGCGGGTTGCGCAGCAGCAGCGACAGCTGCCGGTAGATGATCGCGTGTTTCGTCAGATCGTCGATCACCAGCAGTGCGTCACGTCCCCGATCGCGGAAATACTCGGCGATCGTACAGGCGGCATAGGGCGTGATCCATTGCATCCCCGGCGCCGAATCGGGCTCGCCAACGACAAAGATGCACCGATCGACGGCCCCGTGTTCGCGGACGGCCGCAATGACCTGCCCGACGGTCGAGGACTTCTGCCCGACCGCGGCGTAGACGCAGATCACGTCCGACGCGCGCTGGTTGATGATCGCGTCCACGGCCAAGGCGGTCTTGCCGGTCTTGCGGTCGCCGACAATCAACTCCCGTTGCCCGCGGCCCAGCGGGATCATTGCATCGACGACCGTCATGCCGGTCATCATCGGCTGGGTGACACGGTCCCGGTCGGCGATCGCGGGCGCCGGCCGGTCGATCGGGGCGGTTTCCAGTGTCTCGACGGGCGGACCGCCGTCCAATGGCCGTCCCATCGGATCGACTGTGCGCCCCAAGAGCGCTTCGCCTACCGGCACGTGAGCGAAGCCGCCGCTGCCCGAAACCCTTGTTCCGGCGACAACAGTGTCGGCATCGCTGAGAAGGACGCATCCAAGTCGTTCCGGGTCGACCCTGAGAGCGAGACCCAGTGCGCCGGTTTCGAACAGCAAAAGCTCGTCGATGCAGGTCCGCGGCAGACCCGCAACCGACGCCACACCGTCGCCCACGTTTTCCACCGTTCCGACATGCTCCAGTGTCGGCTCGACCTGCAAGTCCCCCAGGCGACCCTGTGCCTCGAACAGCCAGCTGCCAAGCGCGTCACGGAGCGTTGTCATGGTTCCCCATCAGGTCCTTTGCCTTTTCCAACTGATCGGCCCAACTGAAACGCAGGCGAGCATGCGGGAAGTGCAGTTCCGCGCCGCCGACCAGCGCCTCATCCGTTGCGAATTCCACGGTTGCCGCCTTGCCCAGGTGCGGCGCCAGGCGCACCTCCCATTGGTGCTGCGCGTCCGCGCCCAGCGGCATGGCAGTGACGACCTGGACCCGCCTTCCGTTGCGGGACAGGTCGTCCAGCAATTGTGACCGCTCGTCCGCTCCCAGGCCGTTGAGATGGGCATCGATGCGGTTCAGCGTGGCCGTGTAGAAACTCTGATCGTCGGTTCGTCTCAGCATTGTCGCCGCAATTTCCGTCGCCAGCGCGATCACCTCACTCCGGCTTTCCGCAATCGCCTCGGTCCGCTCGTCGGCCAGCGTGGCGCGGCCCTCCGCAATGATCGTCTCGGCCTCACGTTCGGCTTCCTGACGTATCGCCGCGCGCTCACGCTCCAAGTCGGCATGCATGTTCTTCAGCATGGATTGGCGTTCATCGGCCAGCGCGGCGCGTTCCGCCTCCAGGCCTCGGCGCTCGTCGTCCGCAGCCTGCGCCCGCGCCTCGGCCTCGCGCACCGCCGCATCAGCCAGTCCCCGGCGCTTTTCGATCACCTGGCGCACCGGCCGGTAAAGAAACCGCCACAGCAGCCAGACCAGAACCAGGAAGTTGACCGTCTGCAGGGCCAGTGTCCACCAATCCAAATGCATGTTCAGCCGGCGAACGGGTTGGCGTACAGCAGCAGCAGGGCAACGACCAGGCAGTAGATCGCCATGGTCTCGATCATCGCCAGCCCTACGAACAGCGTCCGGGACAACGGCCCTGCCGATTCCGGTTGGCGGGCGATCGCGTCCATGGCGGCGGCGATTGCCCTGCCTTCACCCAGCGCCGGACCGATGGCGCCGAAAGACACCGCGACCGCCGCGCCGATGATGCTCCAGATTTCAATGCTCATGTCCATTCTCTCATTCCACGTCGATGCTGCCGACGGCGGCGCCGATGAATACGGTCGCCAGGACCGTGAAGATGTAGGCCTGGATGATCCCGATCAGCATCCCCAAGGCCATGAACGGGATCGGCAACAGCAGGCCCGCCAAAAAGACGACGATGGCCAGCATGAATTCGTGGCTCATGATGTTGCCGAAAAGCCGAACCATCAGGGAAAAGGTGCGCGTAATCTCGGCCAGCACGTTCAGCGGCAGCAAGGCCGGATTAGGCCGGATGTAGCGACGGAGATAGGGGCCGAGACCGCGCGCTCGGATGCCCAGGACGTGCACCGCAAGAAAGACGATTGCGGCCAGCGCCGCCGGCGTTTCGATATGGCCGGTGGGCGGCTTGAGTCCGGGCAGGACCGCCGTCAGGTTGGCGCACAGCAAGAAGATGAAAAGCGTGCCCAACAGTGGCATCAGCGGCCAGGGGTCTCGCCGGATGATCTCGCGCACCTGATCGGCGATGGTCTGAACCAGGATTTCCAGAATACTTTGCAGGATGCCGGGCCGGACGGCGGCGTGCCGCATTCCCAGCCACGAGACCAGCGTCAGGACCGCCATCAACGCCCAGGTGGTCGCCACCTGCTGGGCGATGGGCACTGGGCCCAGGTGAAAGAGAATTGTCGGGGAAAGCGGGCTGATATCCATCACGTCCCCCGACGGGCGATCAGTAAGATGGCCGATCGTGCGGCCAGGAAGCCCGCGCCGGTCGTCAACAGCGGCCACAGACCTGTCCGCGCAGCGAACCAGAATACCAGCAGCACGGCGCCGGCGCGGACCAGCAGCATGGGCAGCGCCTGCAGGGCTGCCCCATGCCGAACAATCCGGTCGACGGAATAGCGCAACAGCAGGAAATAAAGTGTGCCTGCGCCCAGTCCCAGGGCGAGGAAGCCTGTCATTTCCAAAGCCTGCGGCCCATTCATTGCCGATGAATCCTCTGCCATGCCAGGACGCAGCCCGCTGCCACGCCCACGAAGATCAATGCGCCGGAAAAGAAGATCCCGGTTTCGAAGGTCCGGTCGAGCCACCGGCCCGCCAGAATCCCCAACAGGATGGGCGTGACGATCAGCCAGCCCAAGGCGCCGATCATCGACAAGTTCTGCCAGATCGACCGTTCCGCCTCTCGCTGTTCGCGCCGGCGCGCACGGCGGCGTACGGCATGATGCATCTGGCGGTGGCCGTGATTGATATTCGGATCGCTCATGACGGAGGCCATTCGTCGTGCGGCCCAAGGCCCGCCGGCGGCGCGCGACCAACCGAGGGATGTCCCTGGGGTATGGGGTTGCGGCCCGCTTCAAGATAGCGCTGCATCTGCCGCATGGCCGCCAGATGCAGCCGGGTCGACGACACGCGCGATTCCGTTTCGGCCCTTGCATCGGCGCGGAACCGCGCCAAGACCGCGTCGCCCAACGCCCGCAGCGTATCCTCGCCGACCGCGTCGCGCGTGGCGACCTCGACCAGCGATCCGCCGCGCACGGTCAGGACGCCGCCGCGTACTGCGACGTGGTGTTCGTCGCCGTCGTGGTTCAGCCAGCTGATCACCGAAACGGTCAGAACCGTCACCAGGTCTGCGTGACCTTGTAAGATGCCGAATGCGCCGGTTTCGTCTTCGGCACGGATGTGGGTCACGTGGTCAGCGTCGACGACAACTCGCAGCGGTGTCGTGACCATCAACCTCATGACGCCATGTCCCGGCGCGCAACCAGTTCCTTCTGGTGCGCCTCCTGCAGCGTTCCAACCATGTACAGCGAACTCTCCTCCCAGTTGTCCGCTGCGCCGTCCAAAATTGCGCGGCAACCCGCGATGGTTTCGTCCAGCGGGACCGTGGCGCCAGGTCGGCCGGTGAACTGGGACGTTACGGAGAACGGCTGGGTCAGAAACCGGACCAGGCGCCGCGCCCGGCGTACGGCCGCGCGGTCGTCGGACCCAAGCTCCTCCATTCCCAACAGGGCGATGATCTCCTGCAGTTCGCGGTAACGCTCAATCAGGCGGCGCACCTGGTCGGCGACGGCGTAGTGGGGCGGACCGACCATGCGCGGATCCAGCATGACCGACGTGGAAGCCAGCGGATCGATCGCCGGATAGAGTCCTTCGGACGCCATGTCGCGACTGAGGACGATGGAAGAGTCCAGGTAGGTGAATGTTTCGGCGACCGCCGGATCCGTAAAGTCGTCGGCCGGCACGTAGACAGCCTGAATTGACGTGACGGCGGCGCCGCGCACCGATGCGATCCGTTCTTCCAGTTCGGCAATCTCCGTTGCCAGTGTGGGCTGGTAACCGACGCGCGAGGGCAGCCTGCCCAACAGGCCGGATACCTCGCCGCCGGCTTGGACGAAACGAAAGACGTTATCGATCAGCAACAGCACGTTGTCGCCCATCACGTCGCGGAAATGCTCCGCGATCGCCAACGCGGTCATTCCCACACGCCAGCGCGCCCCCGGCGGTTCGTTCATTTGGCCGAACACCAGGGCGGTGCGGTCCAGGACGCCCGACCGTTCCAGTTCCAGCCACAATTCGTGGCCCTCGCGCGACCGCTCGCCAATGCCGGCGAAAACCGAGATGCCCTGATAGTGCGCCTGTGTCGCCCGGATCAGCTCCATGATCAGAACGGTCTTGCCGACTCCCGCGCCACCGAACATCGCGGCCCTGCCGCCGCTGGCCAGCGGCGCCAACAGGTCGATTACCTTGATTCCGGTCTCGAAGATGGCTCGGTTTCCGTCCTGCAGCCTGAACGCAGGTGGTTTTCGGTGGATCGGCTGGCGCGGCACTTCGCTGCCGAAGGCGGGGCCGCGATCGATCGGCGCGCCCAGCACGTTGACCATCCGCCCCAGGACGGCGGGTCCCGCCGGCACCATAATCGGGGCGCCCGTATCGCGTACCTCCAGGCCGCAGCGCAGCCCTGCGGTTTCCTGCATGGCGACGCACCGGACGGTGGCGTGGTTCAGATGCTGCTGGACTTCGGCCACGACATTGCCGGAACCATCCCGCGCGATCTCCAGGGCGTTGTTGATCGGCGGCAATCGATCGGGCGGGAAGCCAATATCGACCACCGAACCGCCGATGCGCACGGTGTGTCCAGAACCGAAGGGCGCAGCGTCCGGCTCGCGGCCGGTGTCCGCATCAGGTGTCTTTATCTCGGCCACGGCGGTTGGCCTCTGTGGCGGCGTCTGCGGCAGATTATAGGTCGCCGCACCCGGTCGCCGACTTGATCTGGGTCACGCCGGTTGCGCGGCTGGATCGGGCCGGTCAAGGGCCTGCCACGGCAGCGAAAATGCTCAGCCCGCGGGCATCCGTCCCGGAAAGTCGCTGAACACCGAGGCGACGCCCAGCCCGAACAGTGCTGCGGCCCGGTCGGGGTCGTTGACCGTATAAGCCCGCAGCGTGTAGCCGGCATCGATCATGGCCCGCGCGGTTTCCGGGGCGAGAAAGTTGTGGTTGGCGTGGATGGCCGTACAGCCGTGGCGTCTGGCCTTCACGTCCCAGTCGGGAGGCACTTCCCAAAAACTGATGCCGCGTGGCAGGTCGGGCGCAACGGCCGCACAGGCGGCCAGGACATCGTCGGAGAAGCTGCACAGGACCGGCGTCGGCAGGGATTCAGGCCAACCGGCCAGAAGGTGTCCCGCAACGGCCTTTGCTACCTTGACCGGGTCATTGTTGCCGGCCTTGACCTCGACGATCGCGCCCTGGCCGTTCTTCTGCATAACTTCGACTGCTGCCTCCAGCGTCGGGATCGGTTCACCCGCAAAGGCGTCGCCGAACCAGGCGCCGGCGTCCAGGCCTTGGACCTCGGCAAAGTCGACAAGATGCACGTCGCGGGGGTCGCCCGTGGTCTTGGCGAGATCTGCATCGTGCATCAGCACGATTCGGCCGTCGCGCGTGAGCTGACAATCGACTTCCACCCATTTGCAGCCCAGGTCGGCCGCGCGCTGCAGGCTGATCAGCGTGTTTTCGGGGCAGTCGCCCGATGCGCCGCGGTGGGCGATGACCGGGTCGACCGTCGGTTGTCTGGGCCCAGCCGCAGCCACTAGAACCCCGGCACCCGTGGGCCCATCGAGCCGATGTAGATGCAATAAAGCGCCAGCATGGCTCCCCCTTCCAGGCGGCTGATGCGGCGATCCCACCATAGCAGCGGCACGAACAGCAGGGCGGTTGCCAGCATCACCCACAAATCGACGTTCTGGATATCCTCGGCGATCGGCAGCGGCGTCACCAGCGAACTGATCCCCAGTATCGCCAGCACGTTGAACACGCAGGATCCCATCGCATTGGCGATCGCCAGCTCCGTATGTCTTCGGATGGCGGCGATGATCGTCGCGGCCAGTTCCGGCAAAGATGTTCCGATGGCGACCAGGGTAAGCCCGATGACCGATTCGGGGATGCCGGCATCCCGGGCAATACCCGTGGCGCCCAGAACCAAGATATGCGCGCCGCCGACCAGGCCGACCAGACCGCCAAGCACGAACAGGGCGATGAGCCAGTTGTTGTGCGGCACCGCTTCGGGCTCGTCGATGACCAGATCGTCGTTTTCCAGGCGGCAATACCGACGGTCGTGCACGTAGCTTCCGACGATGAATCCAATCAGCAGGACCAGCATGATGACCCCGTGCCACCGCATGATCGAGCCCATCATGCCCAGGCCGCTCAACAAACCGATGGACAACAGCATTGCCAGTCCGTCGCGTAACGCCGCGCGCGGATGGCAGGTCATGGGATAGATCAGACCCCCGATCCCCAGGATCAGAAGAATGTTGGCGATGTTGCTGCCGACGACGTTGCCGATGGCAAGGTCCGGTGTGCCCTGCAGGGCGGCGTTCAACGTGACCACCAGTTCGGGCGCCGAGGTTCCGAAACCCACCACCGTCAGCCCGATCACCGCCGGCGTGACGCCCAGGGCCTGGGCCAGGCCCACGGCGCCGCGCAGGGTCGCCTCACCGCCCACAAACAGGACAATCAGGCCAAGGGCGACAAAAAGCAGGTCCATGAATCAGCTCATCCAGACGACATCGCTGGTCGGCGCTCCATGCGGGTCCGAATTGTCAGGCAAGCTTCGGCATGAGACCGATGCAACGGGCGCAGGGCGCGTTTTGCGGACGGCCGGAGAAAGCCAGCACACTGCGGGGTAAATGGCGCTATTCGCCAGGAATTCCAAGTAGAATTTCCTAAAGAGGCTTGGGAACCGGTCCTCAGCCGGCGCTGCGGGTGCGCCGGACCGCATCGCGCCAGCCGTCATACAGCGGCTCGCGGGTGTCCTTTCCCATGACCGGGCGGAACGTCGCTTCGACCTGCCATTGCCGGGACAGTCCCTCCATGTCGGGATACAGTCCCGCCTGCATGCCGCCCAGGTAGGCCGCGCCCAGCGCCGTCGTCTCGGTGATCATCGGCCGTTCGACGGTGATGCCGATGATGTCGGCCAGGAACTGCATCGTCCAATCGTTGGCGACCATACCGCCGTCGACGCGCAGGGCCGCGGGCTGGTCCCCCCCGTCGGCAGCCATTGCCTCGAGCAGGTCGCGCGTCTGGAAGCACACTGATTCCAAAGTCGCCCTGGCGATCTCGGCAGGGCCGGTGCCGCGGGTCAGGCCGAATATGGCGCCGCGGGCGTCCTGGTCCCAATAGGGCGCGCCAAGGCCGGTGAAGGCGGGCACCAGGTAGACCCGGCTTTGCGGGTCGGCGGCACGCGCCAGGTCTTCGGTTTCCGGCGCCGAACCGATCAGCTTGAGTTCGTCGCGCAGCCATTGGACCGCGGCCCCGGCAATGAAGATGCTGCCTTCGATGGCGTAGGTGACCGCGCCGTTCAGGCGATAGGCCACCGTCGTCAGAAGCTGGTTTTTCGACGTGACCGCCGTCTCGCCGGTGTTGATCAAGACGAAGCAGCCAGTGCCGTAGGTGCTCTTGATCATGCCGGGATTGAAACAGCATTGGCCGAAGGTTGCCGCCTGTTGATCGCCCGCCATGCCGCGCACCGGGATCGCGCCGCCAAACAACGCCGGGACCGACGTTCCGAACTCGCAGGCATTGTCCATGACCGCCGGCATCAGCGATCGCGGGATGTTCAGCAGCGCCAGCAGATCCTCGTCCCAGTCCTGGGTGTGGATGTTGAACAGCATGGTGCGCGCGGCGTTGGAAGCGTCGGTTGCATGGACCGCGCCGTCGGTCAGCTTCCAAAGGAGGTAGCAGTCGATGGTGCCGAACCGCAGCTTGCCAGCCTCCGCCCGGGCCCGCGCACCGTCGACGTGATCCAACAGCCAGGCGACCTTTGACCCGGAAAAATACGCGTCGATGACAAGGCCGGTCCGTTCCTGCACCATGCCTGCATGGCCTTCGTTCTTGAGCCGGTCGCAGAGGCTGGAGGTCCGACGGTCCTGCCACACGATCGCGTTGTGAATCGGCGCGCCGGTCTCGGCGTCCCAGATGACCGCCGTCTCCCGCTGGTTGGTGATGCCGATCGCCGCCACGCCGGCGGCATCGATACCGGCCTCTCGCAACGCCTCCTGGCATGTCCAAACCGTGTCCCTCCAGATCACCTCGGGCTCGTGTTCCACCCAGGCCGGTTTCGGATAGTGCTGCGTGAACTCCCTGTTGACCTGCGCAACCGGCGTGCCGCTTGCGTCGAACACCATGGCACGGGTGCTGGTGGTGCCCTGGTCGATGGCAAGCACGTGGCCCGGCTGACTCATGTCTTCTTCCTCCCCGAAAATCCCGACCCGTTCTATTCTTTTTGCCCGCAGATCGTGCCTGGGATGCGGGCCCCGGTCCAGCGGCAATATCTTTCTTTGCCATGCGGCATGCGCTAGTGATTGCCGATAACACGGATGGCAATCACCTGGCGGGGAGAATGGCAATAATGAACCCGGGCGACGTAAAAACCGTGGCGGATGCCGCGCGTATCGTGGCGGAACGCGGCCTGGATCACGTCAAGATCGGCGTCTTCGACAATGACGGCGTGTTCCGCGGCAAATACATGGCGGCGCCGAAGTTTCTGTCCGCCCTGGAAGGTGGGTTCGGGTTCTGCGACGTGGTCCTGGGCTGGGATATGCAGGACCAGCTTTACGACGCCGTCGAGTTCACGGGCTGGCATACCGGTTATCCGGACGCCACGGTGCGGGTGTTGCCGGAAACGTGCCGTTCGATCCCCTTCGAGAACGACATGCTGCTGTTCCTGGGCGAGTTCGAAGGGGCGGCCGAGACAGTCTGTCCCCGCGCGACGCTGCGGCGAGCCTTGGAAATGGCCGATGCAATGGATATGGAGGTCACCGCGGCGGTCGAGTACGAGTTCTTTCTGTTCGAAGAGACGCCGCACAGCGTGCGTGAGAAGGCCTATCGGGATCTGCGCAACATCACGCCCGGCTTCTTCGGCTATTCGATGCTGCGCAGTTCTGTGCACGCGGAGTTCTATCACGAGCTGTTGCAGACATGTGCCGTGATGGACTTCCCGGTTGAAGGTCTGCATACCGAAACCGGGCCGGGCGTTCTGGAGGCGGCGCTGGCGGCTGACGGCGCGCTTGCGGCGGCCGACAAGGCGGCGCTGTTCAAGACCTACACCAAGATCCTGGCACAGCGGCGCGGCTGGATGGCCAGTTTCATGGCCAAATGGTCGCCCGACTGGCCTGGCCAGAGCGGCCATATCCATGTCTCGCTGAAGACCAAGAACGGCGCCAGCGTGTTTCACGACCCGTCGCGCCCGGACGGCATGACGGACGCCATGCGGTTCTTCATCGGCGGCCAGCAGAAGCTGATGCCCGAGCTGCTGGCGATGGTGGCGTCCACCGTGAACAGCTATACCCGGCTGATTCCCGGTTTCTGGGCCCCGACCGATGCAAGCTGGGGAGTGGAGAACAGGACCTGCGCGCTGAGAGCGATCACAGGGTCGGCCAAGGCGCAGCGGGTGGAGTACCGGGTGGCGGCCGCCGACATCAATCCCTACCTGGCCCTGGCGGCGGCGGTGGCGTCCGGAGTGTATGGCATTGAACACCAGATCGAGCCGACCGCGCCTGTTACCGGCAATGCCTACGATCAGGATTTTCCGGCGGAACTTCACCTGCCGCGCACCCTGTCGGCGGCCGCAGAGCGGCTGCGGCTGAGTTCGGAAGCCCGCACGCTGTTTGGCGATGCCTTCGTCGACCACTATGCCGCCAGCCGCGACTGGGAGGAGCGTGAGTTCCGCAAGGCGATCACCGATTGGGAACTGGAGCGGTATTTTGAAATCATCTGAACGCCGCCCCGCCCGGGGGAGGGGCTGATGGGCCACCCCATGGAACTGAGTGGCAACTGGAACTATCCGACCCGGATCCTGTTCGGGGCTGGCCGGATCGACTGCCTGCCGCGCCTGGTGCGCTCGGTCGGCATGCACCGGCCGCTGTTGGTCACCGACCCTGGGCTTGCAACCCTGGCGATGGTGCGCGACGTCGTCCAGAACAACGAAGCCGCAGGCTTTGCGACGCATGTCTTCTCGGACGTCAAGGGCAACCCGGTCGACAGCAACGTCAACGACGGCATCGCCGCGTTTCGGGCCGGCGGCCACGACGGCGTCATCGCTTTCGGCGGCGGCAGCGCACTGGATGCAGGAAAGGCCATCGCTTTTATGGTCGGCCAGGACCGGCCGATCTGGGATTTCGAGGATGTGGGCGACAACTGGCGCCGGGGGTCGACCGACGGGATCGCGCCGGTCATTGCCGTGCCGACGACGGCCGGCACCGGCTCGGAAGTGGGCCGCAGTTCGGTGATCGCCAACGCGGCGAGCCACGAAAAGAAGATCATCTTCCATCCGTCGATGATGCCGGCGGCGGTGCTTTCCGATCCGGAACTGACCGTCGGGCTGCCGTCGCATATCACCGCGGCGACCGGCCTTGACGCCTTCACCCACTGTTTCGAGGCATTCTGTGCGCCGGGCTGGCACCCGATGGCGGATGGCATCGCGCTGGAAGGCATGCGCCTTGTCGCCGATGCCCTGCCGCGGGCCTATCGCGACGGTGCCGACATTGACGCGCGGTCGCGGATGCTGGCGGCTGCTTCGATGGGGGCGACGGCGTTCCAGAAGGGGCTGGGCGCCGTTCATTCCATCAGCCATGCGGTGAGTGCGCTTTACGACACCCATCACGGGCTGACCAACGCGGTGGTGCTGCCCTACGTCATGCGCCACAACGAGGCGGTGCTGGGCGAGAAAGCGGCCGTGATTGCCCGGCTGCTGGACCTGCCCGATCCGGGCTTTGGCTCGCTTTTGGACTGGTGCCTGAAGCTCCGGGAGGAGGTGGAAATTCCCGCAGATCTTTCCGCTATCGGTGTCGCCGCCGACCGTGCCGAAGAAATCGGCGAGATCGCCGAACGCGATCCAACAGCCGCCTTCAACCCCGTGCCGGTGACGGCCAAGGATCTGTCGGCGGTGTTCGAGTACGCGGTCGCGGGGCGGCTGTGATAGGGAACGCTCTGTGCAACCACGGCCGCCGCCGCTATTCTCTGTATCCCGTCTGTTTCCATCCACCCATTCCCACGGAGAGCCCATGTCAGGCCTGATGTTCTCGCTTCTCACCGTGACGCTGGCGGTCGGCATTGCCGGCGCGGCGGCGGCGCAGACCGGTGATCCGGAAAACACGCTTTATCTCGAGCTCAAGGACGGTCGCGTCGTCATCGAATTGCGGCCCGACCTGGCGCCGCAGCATGTTGCGCGGATCAAACAGCTGACCCGCGAGGGTTTCTACGACGGTTTGACCTTTCACCGGGTCATCGACGGCTTCATGGCCCAGACCGGCGATCCCGACGGGAACGGCACCGGCGGCTCGGGCATCAAGCTGCCGGCCGAGTTTTCCGACGAGCCGCACGAGCGCGGCACCCTGTCGATGGCCCGATCACGCAGCCCCGACAGCGCCGACAGCCAGTTCTTCATCGTGTTCGATCGCGCGCCGCATCTGGACCGCCAGTACACGGTCTGGGGAAAAGTCGTCGAAGGCATGGAACATGTCGACCGGATCAAGAAGGGCGACAGCCGCGACAACGGTGCGGTTGACGATCCCGATACCATCATCCGCATGCAAGTAGCGGCAGATGTAGCGGAATAGGGCGTCTCAACTACTACATCTGGTAATATCGGGTATTCGGCCTTTCAGCTTTCGTTAGGGGTTGGACCGCACAATAGGGGCAGTGGACGCCGCAGAATCGCGGCGGCCGGCCCCGCCGGGCGGGGCGAAACGCAACGGACAGAAGGTCACGAGCCCATGTCGGACATTGCATCTGCGGTCGTCTCTCAGGTCACCAATGCCAAGCACGATCTCCTGATCGGCGTGGTGAAGCACACTGCGCGCCGGGAGCAGGACATCGTCAATATGATCGAGAAAACCGTCGGCAGCGGTTCGCAGCCGCTAAATGCGTCCGGTCGGGGCAGCACCGTCAACAAGTTCGCCTGACGGCAGCCGCGCCTGCGGGCACTCGGCTTTCTTTTCAGACCTGATCGTCGGAGGGCACCTCGGTTCCCTCCGTTTTTATGTCAGTTGGGCCCTTCGGATCGATCATGCCATTGCGACTTCCTCCGTGGTTCGGTATCGCCGTCAAGCTGTCCTTGACCGTCGTCCTGGTGGCGTTGATTGCGGCCAAGGTGGATCTGGGCGCGGCGCTGGACCGTGTGCAGCAGCTTCCGCTGTGGGCTGCCGTCGCCGCCCTGTCACTGGCAATGGCGCAGGTGGTCCTGAATGCGTGGCGCTGGCGTGTCGTCGCCGCGGCCGAGGGCGGAAGACTGGCTCCGGCGAACGCCCTGCGCTCGGTCTTCCAGGGTTTGTTCTTCAATCAGGCGCTGCCATCGGTGGTGGGGGGCGATGCCCTTCGGGTTTTGCATGCAACGCGGTCGGGTCTGGATCCGGGCCCGGCGGTGCGATCCGTTATCCTGGATCGGATCGCCGGCATGGGTGCGCTGGTCTTGCTGGCGGCACTGTCCCAGCCGATGTTTCTGGCGCGCGTCGACAGCGTCGCGGCGCGCGGCGCGACACTGGGCGTGGTGGCGCTGGGAATCGGCGGTCTGGCGGCCATCCTGGCGCTGGCTTCCATGCCGATGGACTGGCGCCGGTTCCGGCCGGTCGCCGCCGCGGTCACGCTGAGCCGCACCGCCCGGTACATCTGCGCGCGGCCCGCCTTGTTGGTGCCGGTTCTCGGCCTGTCGCTGGCGGGGCACGTGTTATTTCTTTTCGGCGTGATCTGCCTTGCTGACGGTCTGGGTCTTCGCATCGGACTTGCCGACTGTCTCGCCGTCGTGCCCGTCGCCCTGTTGCTGGCGATGGCGCCGGTTTCGATTGCAGGCTGGGGCGTGCGCGAAGGCGTCATGGTCGCCGGCCTCGGCCTCATGGGCGTGAACCCGGACGGTGCGTTGGCGCTGTCGGTTCTGATGGGCCTGGTGGTCCTGGCGACCAGCTTGCCGGGTGGCGCAACATGGCTGGCCGACACCGTTCGCCGGCGCGCAGCGCTGCACGATCCATCGGGCGCGCAGGAAACGGGGGCCTAGGGCCGTCATGTCGATCCACCGGGCGAGACTGAAGCCGCTGTCGTCGCGCAAGCAGGTCATTGTCCAGCATTCCGATGCGACGGCGGCGGAACGGGTCCGGTGGATAGCGCGCAATGAAGCCTATTACGACGACGACCGGCGCACCATGCGGTTCCTGGTCCCGCCAGGTGCCCGGGTGCTGGACCTGGGCTGCGGCAACGGCGATCTGCTGGCTGCGCTGAGGCCGTCGCTGGGCGTGGGTGTCGACTTCTCCGAAAAGCGGATTGAATTTGCGGCCCAGGCGCATCCGGCGTTTCAGTTCTTCGTTGGCGATATTGAGAACCTGGAGGCGCTGGCACCCGAACTTTCCGGCCCGTTCGACTATATCGTTCTGTCGGACAGCATCGGCGATCTGGACGATATCGAAGAGGCCCTGAAGGGACTGCATCGCCTGTGCAACAGCGAGACGCGGATTGTCGTTGCATACTATTCCCACCTGTGGGAACCGATGCTGCGCCTGGGCGAGCTGATCGGCCAGAAGATGCCGCAGCCGGAGGTGAATTTCGTCTCCCCTGCCGACATCGCCAATGTTCTGCACCTGGCCGATTTCGAGATGATCAAGACGGAGTGGCGCCAACTTGTGCCCAAGCGCCTTTTTGGTCTGGGTCCCTTCCTCAACCGCACCATCGCACCGCTGCCGGTGATCCGCGGCCTTTGCCTGCGCCACTATGTTGTGGCGCGCTCGGCCCGCAAGACTGAACGCCCGGTCAAGTCCGTCAGCGTGCTGATTCCCTGCCGCAACGAGAAGGGCAATATCGAGCCGGCGATCCAGCGTCTGCCGCGCCTGTGCCGTGACATGGAAGTGTTGTTCATCGAGGGCAATTCCAGCGACGGCACCTTTGAGGAGTGCCAACGCGTGGCCGAGGCGTTCGGGGACCGATTGGACATCAAGGTCGCCAAGCAGGACGGTAAGGGCAAGGGCGACGCGGTGCGCATGGGCTTCGACATGGCCCGCGGCGACCTTTTGATGATTCTGGACGCGGACCTGACCATGCCGCCGGAGGAACTGCCAAAGTATTTCGACGCCTATTGCCGCGGCAAGGGAGAGTTTGTGAACGGTAGTCGCCTGGTCTATCCCTTCGAGAAGGGAGCCATGCGCTTTCTGAACTACTGGGCGAACCGGACCTTTGCGGCAATCTTCTCCTTCCTGTTGAACCAGCGCTTCACCGACACCCTGTGCGGCACCAAGGTTCTGGGACGCGACGACTATCGCAAAATTGCTGCGAATCGGGCCTACTTTGGAGAGTTCGATCCATTCGGCGATTTCGACCTGATCTTCGGGGCGGCGAAACTGAACCTGAAGATTGCGGAGGTGCCGATCCGGTACATGGACAGGACCTATGGCGAGCCACAGATCTCGCGGTTCCGCGACGGGTTCCTGCTGTTGAAGATGGTGATCTTCGCGTGGCGCAAACTGAAGGCGCTGTAACAGGCGGTGACAGCCGGCAGACGTTGGACCGGCACCGCGCCGCGTGGCAGGCCAAGGGCGCCGTCCGCGCCGTCTACCAGGACTACCACCACCGTCTTGTATCCGCCTGTCCAAAGGGTCGCATCCTGGAGATCGGCGGCGGTTCCGGCCGTCTTGCCGAAACCGCCGGAGAGACCGTCTCGATCGACATCGTACCGACACCTTGGGTCGACGTGGCGGCGGATGCCCATGCCTTGCCATTTGCCGGCGAAAGCTTCGACGGCATCGTGATGCTGGACGTTTTGCACCACCTGGAACGCCCGGCGCTTTTCTTCGGCGAAGCCGCACGGGTACTGAGGCCGGGGGGCCGTCTGGCCATGATCGAACCGGGCATCACACCGGCAAGCTGGCTTTTCTATAAGCTGTTGCACGAAGAGCCAGTCGAGATGAGCGCGGATCCGTTCGGGCCGGCCGAACCCGACCCCAATCGCGACCCCTTCGATTCGAACCAGGCCGTTCCGACCCTTCTGTTCAAGCGCCAGGAACATCGAATCGCGTTTTTCGAGCGCTGCCCGGACTTCACGGTGACGAAGTCCGCCTGGCTCAGCCTGTTCGCCTACCCGCTGTCGGGCGGGTTCCAGTCCTGGACGTTGCTGCCCGGGGCGCTGGCCGACCCGCTGCTGTCGCTGGAGGATGCGCTGATGCCTTTCCTGGGCCCGTTGATGGCGTTCCGCCTCTTCACGGTGCTGGAAAAGAAACCGCCCCACGGGTAGCCGCAGGTCCGGCGCAGGCCGCAACGAACCGTTAACAAACCGGGTGATCCCGTCCAATTTCGCCTGGAATCCAGCGCTCTTCACCGTTTCCTAACCGCGCCGGTGTTGGATCGTATCCGGTCCGCGCCCTTGCCGGCGCGGCGGAGATTCTCGTCCCGCGGCGGCTGCGGTATCGCCCGGACGGACCCCGAACGGGTTGGAGAGCGGTATGAGCAAATGCGCGTTGGTGACCGGGGCGTCCGGCCAGGACGGTTCCTATTTGATCGAGTTCCTGCTGGCGAAGGGCTACGAGGTGCACGGGCTGATCCGTCGCGCCAGCACCTTCAACACCGAGCGGATCGATCACCTGTACCAGGATCCGCACGAGCGGGGCACCCGCCTGTTTCTGCATTACGGCGATCTGGCCGACAGCTCTGGAATGCGGCGGGTGATCGGCAAGATCCAGCCGGACGAGGTCTACAACCTGGGCGCCCAGTCCCACGTGCGGGTCAGCTTCGACCAGCCGGAATACACCGCCGACGTAGTCGGCACGGGGACGCTGCGTCTGCTGGACGCGGTGCGCGACTTCATTGCCGAGACGGCGAAACCGGTGCGGGTCTACCAGGCCGGCTCGTCGGAGATGTTCGGCGCTTCGCCGCCTCCGCAATCGGAAAAGACCCTGTTCTATCCGCGCAGCCCCTATGCCGTGGGCAAGGTCGCGGGCTACTGGTACGCGGTGAACTACCGCGAGGCCTACAATATGTTCGTGACCAACGGGATCCTGTTCAACCACGAAAGCCCGCGCCGGGGCGAGACCTTCGTGACCCGGAAGATCACCCGGGCGCTGGGGCGCATCAAGATGGGCCTGCAGAGCAAGCTCTATCTGGGCAATCTGGATTCCGAGCGTGACTGGGGCTTTGCCGGCGACTATGTCGAAGCGATGTGGATGATGCTGCAGCATGACAGCCCCGATGACTTCGTGGTGGCGACCGGCGAGTCCTATTCGGTCCGCCATTTCCTGGAGCAGGCCTTCGGCTATGCCGGGCTTGACTGGAAGGACTTCGTGGAGTTCGACCCGCGTTACCTGAGACCGACGGAAGTGGACGCGCTGTGCGGCGATCCGTCGAAGGCGAAAAAGGCGATGGGTTGGAGCCCGCGCACTTCATTCAACGCGCTGGTCGAGATGATGGTGGACCATGACATGGAGCTGGCCGACCGCGAACGTACGTTGCGCGACGCGGGCCACAACGTGGCCTTTGCCCAGGGCTGAATTCGATGCGGCATGACGCGCGGGTCTTCGTTGCCGGCGGCCGCGGCCTTGTCGGCTCGGCGATCGTACGCGGACTTGCACGCGCCGGCGCGGGCACGGTGCTGACCCCGACAAGGGCCGACGTCGATCTGCGCGACCGGGTTCAGGTGGACAGGTTTATGACCGCGGAAAAGCCGAGCCACGTTTTTCTGGCCGCTGCGAAAGTGGGCGGGATTCACGCCAACAACACCTACCGGGCCGAGTTCATGTACGACAACCTGGCGATCCAGAACAACGTGATCGACAGCGCCTACCGGCACGGCGCGCAAAAGCTGTTGTTCCTGGGCTCCAGCTGCATTTATCCCAAGTTCGCCGACCAGCCGATCGCCGAAGAGGCGCTGTTGACCGGCGCCTTGGAGCCGACCAACGAGCCTTATGCGATCGCCAAGATTGCAGGGATGAAAATGTGCGAGGCCTACCGGCACCAGTACGGTTTCGGCGCGATCTCGGCGATGCCGACCAACCTCTACGGGCCGGGCGACAATTTCGACCTGGAGAACAGCCACGTGATCCCGGCGCTGATGCGCAAGGCGCACGACGCGAAGGTGACAGGCGCGTCCGAGATGACGGTCTGGGGCAGCGGAACGCCGAGGCGGGAGTTCTGCCATGTGGACGACCTGGCCGAGGCCTGCCTGTTCCTGATGGAGCACTACGACGGCGCGGCGCCGGTCAATGTGGGCGTCGGCGAACTTGGGATAAATGCAGCTGGAGCCCAGGAACAACAGCTTTCGCGCGCCGTGCCGGTAGGCGCTGTCGATCACGTTGTTCTGGATCGCCAGGTTGT
>CAJIAA010000063.1_pt1 | contig 36634 bp, 30 predicted proteins | sample 9199011 | NCBI WGS metagenome assembly CAJIAA01 (sample SAMEA7708266, study PRJEB35096) | sediment metagenome | biome: marine neritic benthic zone biome [ENVO:01000025]; feature: sediment [ENVO:00002007]; material: shallow marine sediment [ENVO:03000034] sea grass bed [ENVO_01000059] ...
ACGATTACAGTGAGATAGTTTGGACTAGAGGTCCGAGACCGCCTTGAAGTCGCGTGCCGTTCCGCGTGGAGTGCCAGACCACCGACGGGCGACATTTTGGCCGCGCATTTCAATCGTAATATGTATTCCGCCCGCGGATGATCGGATTTGGAGTTCCGACTGATGTGCGAGAGAATAGGTACAAACAATTGACACTCAGGATTCCAGCGATGACCCGCAAAACGCATTTATTGGTGAGCGCGTTCGCCGGTTTGGCAATCGCCGGCTGTGACCCGGCAACGCGATCCATAACACCGGCGTCTTTGCATACGGACGCGGCACCACTCTACAGGATCGAGCGAGAAATCCGCGACGGGGCGTTCACGGCGTCGCCACGGGCCGTAGCGGAACCCTTGGGCGGCCGCGTCGCTTTGGTGATCGGCAACTCGGCCTACGCCAACGTCCCGCCGCTTGATAATCCGCGAAGTGATGCAGTGGCGATGGCGGCCCTGCTGGAAAAAAACGGCTTTCAGGTGATCCAAGGGTTCGATGTCACGAAACGGTCCTTCGAAGGTCTTCTGCGCGACGCTGCCGTGCTTGGTGGCCCGGGCGCCGAGATCGTCGTTTTCTATGCCGGGCACGGGCTTCAGATCGGGACGCGGAACTATCTGTTGCCGGTTGACGCTAACCTCAGCACTCCTGATGAGCTCCCATTCCAGACCGTGAGATTGAACAGTCTGCTCGATGTTCTCGACAATCGGTCGGCAGCCCATTTGTCATTTCTCGATTCCTGTCGGAACAATCCGTTCGTCGGCAAGCAGGCCAAAACCGGCATCACACGGGGTTCCTCGCCGACTCTCGAAGGATTTGCAGAACCGACCGTTCCCGCGGGCGCACTTGTCGCCTATTCGACAGAACCGGGAGCCTTGGCGCTTGACGGCGAAGGCTCGCCCAACAGTCCGTACACGGCGGCCTTGCTGCAAAGCGCCAGGTCCAACCCCAATCAACGCGTGGAATCGTTGTTGCGTCAGGTGCGAGGTGCCGTCCGAAGATCGACCCGCGGCGTGCAAACGCCAACCTGGACATCGCGCCTGGAGGATCGGTTCTCGCTGAAACCTGCAAACCAGGACGTCGCCAAGATCTCACCCGCCGAAGCCGCCTGCCCCGATGCAACTGTTGTCGCCGCTGCGATCGCAGCGAATTCTACGCCGCCTGACTGCGCCGTCGCGCCGGTCGCCGACGCGCCCGTGCCGGCGTTGAAGCCTGAGGTCTCGATCACCGCACCGCTGGAAAAAGCCGTGGCGATCGGGGGGCGCATTGCCGCGGAGTTGCGCCTCCCGCCGGAAGCGAAAATCGCAGTCTCGAAGGCTCCAGAAGCCGGGGACATCGCGCTTGTCACTACGGACGGGAGACTTGATGGCGATACCTCGAAGGACGTGACCGGCGCCAGCATCGGCTCGCTGGTCTATATGTTGCCGCCCAAACAACGCCCGGCGCAGGGTCGCATAAACCAAAGCGTACATAAGGAACGCATTCGAGTGGATGTCGAGCTTCCGGGGCAGGCCGCCCAATCAACTGTCTTCGATATCAGCTTGGTGCCTGATGCTTGTGATTTCGAGGCCGGAGAATGGTTCGATCTGCAAGGTGTCGGGGTTTATCGCGAACCGGGCGATGTTTCCGCTTCGCGCGCACTGAAAGCTTGCTCGGACGCGCTCCGCAAAGATCCGTCAAACGCACGTTTTCACTTCCTTTACGGGAAGGCGCTCGAACAGAGCGGCCGGTTGCAGGAAGCGATGAATGCCTACCAGACAGCGGCCAGTCTCGAGCACATCCGGGCCTGGCATGCGCTCGGTCAACTTTCACTGAGGATGGGTTTGCCGGATAGCGTAGCGATGCAGCATTTTCGTCGCGGCGTCTCGTCGGGTGATCCGTTGGCGATTCAGGCCGCCGGGGTTCTTGCACTGGAAAACGCCGTCACCGAAGCGGAGCGCGAGGAGGCCTATGAACTTCTCGGGTACGCGATCGACTTTGGGCTAACCGGCGCGATGCGAGCGCTAGCAGAGTACTTTAACGATCCAATGTCTCCGGATCATGATCCGGTCCGCGCAAAGGTCTTCGAGAGAGAGGCTGACGCGCGAGAAACCAGGAGCATCGAGATTGAAGAATTTGATAGTGGCGAGGACCGAGGTGGCGGCGGTGACCCTGCCGGACCCAACGATCCGTCCTGAACAGGCGGGCTTTCCGGATAGAAACTGCACGGTCGATTTTGAGCAATCACGATCGTGGGTGGCGCGCGCTCAGCACGCCTCGCCTACCTGCTGAACATGGCGCCGCGTAGCATGCCAGCGCGAAGGACTGGGTGGTTCGGATCGTCCCAGCTGACGTGCTCAAATTCCTGTGAGGGTTCGATCTCAAGGTCGACGTGAATTTTCTCTTTACCCGTATGGATGGTCACATACTCCAATGGCTCTTCGTTGGAGAGGTTGATCTCCTGATGGGGCACAAAGGGAGGCACAAAAATAAAGTCTCCGCCAGTTCCATCGGCCGCGTATTGGAGATTCTCGCCCCAGCGAAAGCGGACATCTCCCTTCATTACAACGATTACAGTCTCTGACTCTCCGTGGTGATGAGGCGCCGTGGTCACGCCGGGATCGACGTGAACAGCTCCGCCCGAGATCTCCTTGGCGCCCGTTCGCGCGAAGGTTATCGCGGTCGCATCGGACACCCCATCGATATTCGATGCCTCGACCCGTTGCATCGGCGATCCTAGGATGCGCACACCATGTGTTCGCCAGATTGAACGACTACCGGTCATTGAGCGCCTCGCTCTATGGTTTAACGCGTTGAGTTTAGCACGACCGGCCCGCCGGCCCCCAGCAATTCCTTGATTCTCTTGAACGCCGCATTCGATTTGCGTCCTGCATCAAATCTTGCCTTGCGCGATCCATTGATCGAGCAATTCGCGGCTGACCTCAAAATGCATGCTGTCTTCGCGCCCGAACGACGCCCCCCAAAACCAACCTTCGCGCTGAAAGATATCCGCAAGGATGGTCAGACCAAGCTGTGTGCGCCCGTCGCCAAGCGTGTCGAGTTGTCCGTCGACATTGAGGTCAATCGCCAGACCGTAAGCATGTGTCGACACCGCGCCGCTCGATCCGCGAATGCGGCGCACGCAAAGGGCCCCGGACGACCTCACGCGTTCGTAAAGGTCGTCGTCGATTGCACGGATTTGGCTGAATATCCGCCGTAGCGAGTCGACAGCTGGCTCGAGCAACCGGGCCTTGATTTTACCTATCTCCGCCAAGACGAGCTTTGAAGAGAGCTTCGCGTTCGTTACCTTGCCACAGGTGTCCGAAAGATTTTCATTAGGCAGACCGAATACCTGTTTGAGGTACGCCGAGGACGCGAGTGTGAGGCCCTTGTTGAGCCTTCGCCGGTTCTCGATCAGAACCACTTTCGGATAATCGTCCGCGATGGTGTTTTCGTCGGATCGAAGCAGATCTCCGACCTCCAGGTTCGTCGCTGCATCTGGCGTCTCGTCCGTCGGTGGCGGTACGCTGATCGCGCCCATTGTAAGCTTCTCCAACTCCTCGATCCGTTGACGCAGCACTGCCGTCTCCGCACGCAGGCGTTCGAGTTCGATCCGCGCAGTGTCATCGACCATGCCGCCGAAGGAACCGGCCGTTGGAAAGAAGAGAGAACGTGAGAAATGCCAAACCACCGGCGCAAGCAGGAGCGCGATGGCGATCAAAATGGCGGGCAACAACCGCATATTGCGGCGCATTATAATCAAGGAAGTTGTTCTGGGCTAATGCTTAGTGTACCTTTAGCCTGTTGAAGATGGAGGGATTTAAGTGACCAGCCGCCGCCTGATTGCGCTTTCGGCAGCAGTGCTCCTGGGCTCTGGTTTGGCAATGGCCCAGCAGGCGTCCGACAAGAGCGCAGAAGAAATTCGCGATCTTTTAAATCAGCAGACCAGAGGACTGATCTTGGCCCCGTCAAACAGTGCGGCGGCGGGTAGTGGCGCAGAGATCAAGGAAACCACGGAGAGCGAATACACTCCGGTCACCGAAGCGGTCCGGATCAATATTCCGATCGTCTTCGATTTCGACTCGGCGCTGATCCGAGCCGATCAGCGGCGGCGCCTCGAGACGGTGTGCGAAGGCGTTCGCACGTCGACCGTTTCCCGACTTCAGATCATCGGACACACGGATGCGTCCGGTTCGGTCGCCTACAATGCCAATCTGTCGAAGCTCCGCGCCGACGAGGTAAAACGTTTCTTGGTTGATGAATGTGGCATCGAGGCCAGCCGGCTCGAAGCGATCGGAGCGGGCGAGGAATTCCTTGCAAACCCGGGTGATCCGGATGCGGAGGAAAATCGTCGGGTTGAGTTTCAGGCGCTGAGCTAGACAGAATACGGGGCGCTGGCCGATGATGCTGGACCCGAGGCCAAGCGATACGTTCCACCCAGGCGACATCCTAAACAACACCTACAGTGTCGAAGGCATTCTGGGCCGCGGCGGGACGTCCGAAGTCTATCTCGCCCGGAGCGAGATTTCCGGACGCGTCGTGGCGCTGAAGGTCTTGAATGCCGAACTTTCCAAGGATGCCGAAAACCTCCTTCTGATGACACGGGAGGAGGAAATCAGGGATGTCCGGCACGACGCGGTCGTCCGCTATTCCGAGAATAACCGAACGCCCGATAACCACGTGTACCTCGTCATGGACTATGTCGAAGGCCCGCGCCTCGACGAGGTCATGTCGCAGCGGGACCTCTCGATCGAAGAACTGCTCGCGATTGCGGCGCGCATTGCGGACGGCCTTGTCGCGACGCACGCCCGCAAGATCATCCACCGCGATTTGTCGCCCGACAACATTATCCTGCGTTACGGGAACGCTTCCGAGGCCATGATCATCGACTTCGGCATCGCGCGCGACACAAGTCTCGACGCAGAGACGATTGTCGGCGGCGGATTCGCCGGCAAATACGCCTATGCGGCGCCAGAGCAACTGAGCGGAGATGCGGATGAGCGTACGGATCTCTACGCGCTTGGCGCGTTGTTATTGGCGGCGTATCGCGGAGAACCACCGAAAATCGGTGCGAACCTGCTAGAGGCCGTCGAGGCGAAGAAGAGACCGTTGGATGTTTCGGGCGTCCCGGTGCCGTTGAAGTCCATTATCGAACGACTCGCGGCACCCGATCCGAACGACAGACCGGAGAGTGCGGCAGAGGCGTTGATGCTCATCGATCCGGACCGGAATACGTTGGAAACCACGGCCGGCCCGACCTTTGTCGGCGTCGGGTCCGAGCGTACAGTGGTGGCGAAGCGATCGGAACCATCAAAGCGTTCCCTGCGGCCGGTCCCGCTTTCCGGAATCGTCGTGGTGCTTCTGGCCGGACTCGGCGCTGGCGCGTATCTGTCCGGATTACCTGCCGGGGTTTTCGGGCCGTCATATCCCGCGGCCGAACCTTACACGCTCGAAATCGTGAAGCGTCCCGATGCGGCGCCTGAACTCTCGGGCCACGCGCCGAGTACGGCGGTTAAGGAAGCGTTTGAACAATTGATGGCGGATCTCGGCGGGACAGCGACGATCGATCTCGCCTCGGGAACTCTACCGGAGGATTGGGGCACCGGAGTGCTCGAAATTGCCGACCGTCTCTCAGGTCTGGACGATTGGAAGCTGTCTTTCAGCGGCGGCCGTTTCGAGGTGGAAGGAATCGTGATCGCGGCCGGCGACAAGGATCGGTTGAGCGCTGCTTTCGCGCCCGAGGCGCTGCCGGAAGGATTCTTGGGCGATGCGGTTTTTGCGATTGGACCCCGAGAGCTGCCAGTGGCCAGAATTGAGCAAGTCTTGAGTTCTCATAGCGACTGTGGAGACCTTGTTCTGCTCGATCCGCCGCCCGTGAGCTATACGCTCGGACAGCGGATCTTCGTCGAGGGACCGGTTGCGTCCCAGGACACGGTGGACCGGCTCTATCTTGCTCTCACACAGGCGGCGGGGGATCGGCCGGTGATCCTTGATACAAACGTCGTAAACGAGCAACTCTGCATAATCGACGCCCGTCTCGCCGGCCTCGTGCAGCGCGTGTCGGGAGTCACGACATTCGGGGATGATCCGGCAATTGTGCTCTCGGAAGGCATCCTAGGAGAGCCGCGGCCCAATGGTCGATTCCGCGAAGGTGACAATCCGGTCATCGATCTTGTTCTGCCGGAGGGGATGAATGAGGGTTATCTCTGGGTGACGTTGATCGATGTCACCGGCAGCGCGTTTCATCTTCTTCCGAACCTGAGAAATCCGGAAAATGATGTTCCGACCATCAGAGCGGAATCCGGGGACACATTCCGCCTTTCCTACCCGCTGGGAACAGAAGGAAAGGTCGTCTTTCAGGTCGATGCTACGTCAGGGAAAAGCAAAGTTCTGGTATTTCATGCGTCGGCTCCGCTGTTTGGAACGCCGAGGCCCACAAGTGAGTCGATCGCCGGATTTGCGCGCGCTTTGGAAGAACGCATGGCGGCAGGGGCGCTAGAGGTCTATTCGCTGGTCGAACAGATCATTGAAACCGAATGATACGATTGGGGCGTTTGTCATATGGAGCGTTTTGAAGACCTGACGGAAGATTTCGATCTGAGCCGTTCGCTCGACGAGTTGCGCTCGATGATCGGAGTGCTGAAACGTACGAGCGACAAGAACCTCATTTTCAGCGCGGCGCTTTCCGAACTGGGAAAGGAAGGTCTTCCGTCGACTGACAGCAGAGAAGGCGCATACGGCTATATTCCCATCGATCTGAACCAGTTTCTCGACGTGATGCTGGCCCTTGAAGTCTTGCTCGCGAACGACTCGGACTACAAGCATTCCGAAAAGCCGCATCGCCCCTGCAACTTCCTGGAAGTCGGCTGCGGGATCGGGCGGAACCTGCACGTTTTGGGTGCGACAGACCGCTTTACGCTGGAGAAGATCGCCGGGTTCGATATTGAGCCCGAATATATCAATATGGGGCAGGAGCTGTTCGGCTTTGGCGACGATATCTTCGTCGACGACGCGCTCACATTCGACTATGGCGGGTTTGATATCATCTACTTTTACCGGCCGTTTCACGACGACAAGCTGCAACAGAAGTTCGAACGCCGGCTGATCAAGACGGCGCGCCGGGGAGCCTATATTCTTGCTCAGCTCGACTCCGAGCTGGAGAAGTCACGAAGCTTGGTCGTCAAGGATAGCTCCGCCGGGATCTACAAGCGTCTATGAGCAGGCGTCATTCTGATGTCGCCACATGGAAATAGACCCACTCCCCCTTGAAATGGGGCACTGATGCGTCGACCCGCGCGACCTGCTCGGACAACCAGGCGAGATAGGGTCCCGCGGGTTCTCTCAGCGGACGCGGTGTGTCGTAGAGCGGATGAGATGTCGCAAACGCCGCGGCGACCTCCTGACCATAGGGCGGCCCAACAATCAGGTCGAGAAACCTGCCGCCGTCCGCGCCGGCCCCGATCCGCGACGTCTCGTCGAGGATGAGATACAGCACTTCGACCTGATCGTTCGGCACCAAATGGACGACCTGGCCCTCTGCATCGAAATAGTCGACGTAGACATAGGCGGGATAATCCGGCGCCGCGACATCCAGAACGAGGCGCTGACCGGAGACATAGCTATAGCTGCGCGCGTGGGCATCTTCGCCGACCAGCTTCGGGTCCGACCGTTGATCCGTCGATTGCGGCAGCCCCAGATTCTCGATTCCCGTGAGCACCTCGCATTGCGGTCTCGGCAGGATCTTGACGTTGTCGACGACCGGAATCGATGCACCGACGAGGCGCGACAAGATTTCGAGAACCGGCCCTCGGCGCGCGTTATCCGGCACGTGACCGCGCAACTCGATCTGTCCCGTCTCCGGTAAGAACTCTGCCTGCAGCCTTGCACACACTTCCCGCGAGAGAACCGCCGCGATTCCGTCGCGCGCGGTCGGACCGCTTTGTGTTTGTGTAAGATTGGGTGCGAGAAAAGACTGGACCGCAGCGATCGAGATCGCGTCGACCTGATCATTGATTCCGAATTCGAAGGCGGCGCCAGAGACCTCGGTTGTCGCTGCCGGCAGATCATCAGATGCGATCGTCGCCACTTGCGTCGATGGCGCGCTGCTGGGTGCAAGTCTTGGTGTTTGCGCCAACTCCGCTGTATCCAGAATGTCCGACGCATCTTTGAGTGGGCGACCCTCGATCTCGATGTCGTCGGATATCCGGGCGCCGAGAAGGGATATCGCGGATGCATCAGACGCCGAGACTGTCGCGAGCGTGACCTCGGTTTGCTCTGAGGCACCGATCCGCGACGCGGTTTGTGCACGCGGCCGCAGAGCCTGTGCGGACGCGGTGTTGTGCTGTCGTAGGGGTATCGACTCAGGCGCGCTCAGACCTGCCAGCTGAATTGCAGCCGTCTCCGCTGAAGAAGCCTTGGCCGCGACGCCCGCCCCATTTGCCCAATCAATGCGGGTCTCCGGAACGCGTGCGGACGCTGCCTCATCGGCAGAGGGGAGCGACGCAATAACCTTCTCCGCAATGGTCGGGCGCCCAGGCTTTAACGTCTCGGTCTGATCAAACGTCGATGCGAGGACCGGGGCGCCGGGCACAGCCGACACCGCGCTCGCGATTTCCGTCTCCGCGCGACTGCCGCCGAGGACTGTTGCGACCGTCTCGGCCGTTATGCCGGATGCCGTTTCCGTGCGCGCCACCACTGGTCGCGCCTTGGACACGGGAATGGTCGCTCCGGCGAGCCTGGGCGCATCCGGCTGATCGCCCGTTTGCCTCTCTGCATCAGGTTCCTGCGCTTCCGCACGCTGCGTCGCCACGTCATAGCTCTCGACGCGAAACTGCCTGTCTTCTGCGTCCTGTTCCGGGATGGGCGCAGGTTGGAGTAGGACGAAAAACAGGAAAACAGCGCCCGCATGCACGAGAACCGACGCGAACGTTGCGGCCGCCCAAACCCGGACGCCCGTGGTCATGGCCGTTCGGGCGTGACGACGAAGACGACATTTTCGGCGCCCACCGCTTCGAGTTCGCTGACGAGCGGCAAAACATTGCGCAGCGTCGTCTCTGCATCGGCATTGATCCGGACGAGCGTTTGCCGTCCGTCTCGTCCAATCCGCTGGGCGATGGCATCGACGGCGGCGGTTCGCTCCGCTTGAATGCCGTCCAGGGCGAGTTCGCCATTGGTCCCGATAGCCAAAGTAATGCCGCCGCCGCCAAGTTCATCACCTGTCAGCGCAATCGGTGGCGACAGTTCGAATGGCGCGCTCGCGTCCATCCGTCCGCTGAGCATGGCGAAGACCAGCAGAAAGAAGACGACATCGATGAGCGCGATGATGGTTTCGGAGGCCGGACGTTGTACTGGACGGGACAAATTCATTCTGCTGCCCCCAGACTGACCAGACGCACCCGTTTGATCTGCGCCGCCCGCAGCCCGTCGAGCGTTGCGGCAAGATCCTGCATTCGCGCAGCACCCGATGGAATCACGATGACGGTGCCATCCGGCCTCTGCAGTCGCCATCCGTCGAGCGCTTGGGAAAGCTCCTCCGACGCATACTCTGTGCCACGAAGGACGATCGATCCGTCATTGCGCAGGCGAAGCACGAGTGCGCTTGGGATGCCTTGGGCTGCAACGGATTGCTCGGTCGGAGACGATTGCTCAGTGGCGGCGTCAACCGCCGGCAGCGCGTCGAGGTTAAGGTAAGTCGACGTCACCAGAAAGAACACCAGCAGGATCATGAATACGTCGATCAGCGGGACGAGTGAGATCGCACGTGTCGTCATTGATCGCCGGTTTACGACCATGAGCGTGTCCTTGCCGGATCAGGACGCGGCATCTGGGCCCTGGACCTCGAGAATACGGGCCATTCCGTCTTCCATCAGGTGGCTGGCGCGATCGATCTTGGCGGACAAAAGATTTGCCGCGAGTAACGCGGGAATGGCAACGATCAGCCCTGCAGCGGTGGTCAGAAGCGCCTGCCAGATACCGCCTGCAAGCACCGAAGCATTCGCCGATCCGCCGGCGAGCTGAAGCTGCTGGAAGGACTCGATCATTCCGAGCACTGTGCCGAGCAGCCCGAGAAGCGGGCTGACGAGCGCAATCACTTCCAGCAGCCGAATATTCCGGTGCATACGGTCGATCTCGGCGTTTCCGAGCCTGGTGGCATGAGCCTCGATCTCGCTACGCTGTGCTCCGCTCCGCAGCTTCTGAATCGCTTCCCGCGTGATCAGATCCGCCGGCGCGCGCCCTGCCGACAGCATCTCGAGGGCTGCATCACCATCTCCGGCTTTCCACGCATCAATTGCCAAAATTCGAAGAACGGCGCCGGACGTCACCCCGGAAAGCTCGATCAGCTTCGCGACAATGATCACGATGGACACGAGTGAGAGGACCGCGAGGATCAGAAGGATGGGGCCGGCGACGGAGTACAGGCTGAAGCCGCTCAGTTCCACGCTCACCTCACCAACGCCGCTCCGGCACGACTGTTGAGTTCAATGAAGAGAAAGCAGTCGGTTTCGTCGGCGTTTTGCGGTTTGCACACCGGAATATCGTGCAAAATGAACTCGGATATCTTCGAACAGCCGATCTCAGGGATATCGAACAGACGCAAGGCCGTCCGGTCCGCCGGAAGAGGCGCGGCATCGATGGTCAGCAGCCTGTCGATCACACCGTCCGTAGCCAGCACGGCAAGCGACATCTCGAATGCTTCGAATGTGAGGCCGGATCCGTTACGGAACAGGAAGAACGAGCGGCATCCGTTGGCCTCACTTTCTTCCAACTTGTTGAGTTCGACCAACAATTTGCCGGATTGTGCAGGGGCAGGGTGCGCAATGGCCAGCGCTGCAACGGCCAGAATTGCACTGCAGCAAAGACGGATCTTCGACATTTCTTGCACCTCGTCCGGCCCTGAAACCCTCGGACGGCAACACACTAATCCTCTCGCGTCGAGAGTAGCGGCACCGACCCCTGATTGGTCAAGGAAATTCACCTGTGCCCGTCTCGAGCCCAAATTTCCCGCTGAACGGGGAAGAACTGGATTTGACGGCGTGGTATGATAGAGTCTGACCAAACAGATGTCTTTTCTTATAAGTCAGACGCTTAACCCGAACTGTGACCGCGATGGAATTGGACGCACTGTTAGAACCAAGATCGGACGAAGCGCCCAGCGGCGAGAACCTCGAATACGATGAAGCCTTCGTCGCGATGGAGATCGCCGCCAATCCGGCGTCTGATCCCAGTGGCGAGGATCCGGATGCGCAATCCGAGCCCGACTATGGTGAGCTCGCGCGGGCGGCGGAAGCGGTTCTCGAACGAAGTCATGATCTTCGGGCAGGGGCATTTCTCGTGCTCGCACGTCTCAAACTCGAGGGATTGGAGGGCGCACGCGAAGCTGTGAGCTATTTGCGGGGGTGCCTCGATCGGCACTGGGACACCTGTTTCCCCGAGCTCGAAGATGGCGATGCGGTTATGCGCGCGAATGCAATCGTCGCTCTGACCGACGCGCAAGGTGTATTGTCTGCGCTCCGACGCGCGCCACTGGCATCAAGCGGCACATTCGGCGACGTTTCGCATCGCGATATCGCCATTGCCGACGGGGAGATTGCAGCGCCCGAAGACATGGATCCGGTTCCAACGCCTGATAGTGTTGGTGCTGCATTCCGGGATACGCCCGAAGAGATGATCGCGGCCCGCTCGCAAGCCGTCAGCGCGATCCGGGAAGACCTGGTGGCGATAGAAGGTATCTTCGATGAGAAAGCTCCGGGATACGCGCCGGATCTATCGAAGATCGGAGAGTTACTGCAGCGCATCGCAAAGAGGCTGCCCGACGCGACCGCCGGGGCTGACCCTGTGGAAGCAGCACCAGTGGACGTCGCCGTGGCAGACGGGCCGGTCGCAATCGCCAGGGAGTCTGCAGATCCGGCACTCCAGCCCGCCAGCGGCGGTAACGCGGCGATCCGCTCACCATCAGATGTGACGGCAACACTTGACCGGATCATCGGGTACTATGAGCGTCATGAGCCTTCGAGTCCGGTCCCAATTCTCCTCGCCCGGGCGAAACGACTTGTGAGCGCAGATTTTATCACCATCGTTCGCGACATCGCGCCGGAGGGGATGGACAACGTGACAAGGGTCGGAGGGCTCGATCCCGATGAGTAGGGGTTGGAATAGCTCGCGGCCCGTGATGACGAAACGAACGGCAAAGGAGGCCGGCTATGGCACGCAGTAGTTCGCAGAAATTCATCGCGCGAAATCGCGCGCCGCGTGTCCAGATCGAATACGACGTCGAGTTGTACGGATCGCAGAAGACGGTCCAGCTCCCGTTTGTCATGGGCGTATTGTCGGATCTTTCCGGGAAGTCGGAGGTCGAACAACCGCCCGTCGAAGACAGGAAGTTCCTCGAAATCGACGTCGACAACTTCGACTCGCGAATGAAGTCAGTCGCGCCCAGAGCGGCCTTCCGAGTGCCGAATACGCTGACAGGCGAAGGCAATCTGTCGGTGGATATCACGTTCACGAGCATGGACGATTTCTCTCCAGCTGCGATCGCGCGCAAAGTCGAGCCGCTGCGCAGACTTCTCGAAGCTCGCACGCAGCTCTCCAATCTGATCACACGGATGGACGGGCGGACGGGTGCGGAGAACCTGATTGCGAAAGTGATGCAGGATCCTGATCTTCTGAAGACGCTCGCCAGCGAGGGGCAGGAAGACACGGATCCCAAGAGCGAGGAAAACTAAGCATGTCAGACACGACACAGCAGACAGCCGCTCAAGAAGCTAAAGAAGCGCCTGGAACAGACGAGTTCGCCGCGCTGCTGCAAAAGGAGTTCCGCCCAAAAACAGAACAGGCGCGAGCGGATATCGAGACTGCCGTCCGAACGCTCGCATCTCAGGCAATTGAGTACAGCACGCTTGTCAGCGATGATGCACTTCGTACGATCGAAGGTATCATTGCCGAGATCGACAAGAAGCTGACGGAACAGGTCAATCTGATCCTGCATCACCCGGATTACCAGCAGCTGGAGAGTGCTTGGCGCGGGCTGCATTTTCTCATCAACAATACCGAGACCGACGAGATGTTGATGGTCCGGGTGATGAACATCTCGTCGAAGGAGCTCTCGCGGACGCTGCGAAAATTCAAGGGAACGGCTTGGGATCAGTCTCCTCTCTTCAAGAAGCTCTATGAAGAGGAATACGGCACACCAGGCGGGAAGCCATATGGCTGCCTCGTCGGCGATTTCCACTTCGACCATTCGCCGCAAGATGTTGAGATGCTCGGCGAACTCAGCAAGACGGCCGCGGCCGCGCACGCTCCGTTCATCGCTGGCGTGAAGCCGTCGCTGTTCCAGATGGACGACTGGTCCGAACTCGCAAATCCGAGAGATCTTACAAAGATCTTCCAGTCGGCAGAGTACACTAAATGGCGAAGTCTGCGCGAAAGCGACGATGCCAAATATCTAGGTCTCGCGATGCCGCGGTTCCTGGGTCGTCAACCATATGGACCCGAGACGGAGCCGGTTGACGAGTTTGACTTCACGGAAGAGGTTGAAGGTCCCAATCCCGATAACTATTGCTGGGTAAACTCTGCCTACGCGATGGCAGTGAATATCAACCGATCGTTCAAACTATATGGGTGGTGTTCGAGAATTCGCGGAGTGGAAAGCGGTGGTTCGCTCGAGGACCTGCCGACCTATCATTTCCCGACGGATGATGGTGGCATTGACGCCACCTGCCCAACCGAGATTGCCATTTCGGATCGCCGTGAGGCAGAGCTTGCGAAGAACGGGATGATGCCGCTGATCCATCGCAAGAACACAGACATGGCAGCATTCATCGGAGCGCAATCGCTGCATGCTCCGCCGAAATACGACGATCCCGACGCGACTGCGAACGCTAATCTTGGCGCGCGTCTGCCCTATCTGATGTCGACCTGTCGGTTCGCACACTACCTGAAATGCATCGTGCGAGATAAAATCGGTTCGTTCAAGGGACGCGCGGATATGGAGAAGTGGCTGCAAGACTGGATCAACAACTACGTTGATTTCACGCCGGAGGTCTCCGGCGAAGACGTGAAGGCGCGGAAGCCGCTGTCGGCCGCCGAGGTCTACGTGAAGGAAGTCGAGGACGATCCTGGATATTACACGTCCGAATTCTTCCTAAAACCACACTACCAACTTGAAGGTCTCACGGTCTCGCTCCGACTGGTGTCAAAACTGCCGTCGGAGAAGTCGTAGAGGTGCTTGGTTGCGCCGGCCCTATCCAGGAACGGCAATCTAAATCCTCTGGCCATTTGGCCATAGCAACAGGGAGAAACTCGTAATGGCAATTGATGGTTATTGCTGGTTCGTATGCAGCGAAAACGCGATCGAAGGCGAAACGCTCGACTCGTTCGTCAAAACGAAGAAGGGATTCGATATTGAGACTTTTGCGTTTGGCGTGACGAACCCAGTGAACGTAGGGTCGGGAACGAGCGGCCTAGGCTCTGGACGCGCCGAGTTCGAAAAGTTCAGCTTTACCAAAAAAACCGACACCGCGACGTGTGCGACTATTCTTAGTTGCTGCGCCGGCACACACCATGACGAGTGCCATCTGATCATCCGGAAAGGCGGCGCTACGTCGGATACGTCGGGGGACGAATACATCCACGTCACCATGACAGACGTCGTCGTTGAGTCGATCAACTGGGAAGGTAGCGACGGTGACGAAGCCTTTTCAGACAACGTCACCATCGCCTATGCCGAAATCAAGTTCGAGTACTGGGAACAGGACATGACCGGCAAGCTGAAGAAGGCCAAGGGCCTCCACGGTGAGATGGCCTGGAACCAGACGACCAACAAGGTTGCCGCCTGATAGCATCTTCCGGACTGAGGCGCATCGGGGTTTCGATGCGCCGGGAGGGACCATCCGATGTCGGCCGAGGATCTGCTCAAGGCCGAGAACTTACCGGGTGCCTTGGCGGCACTTGAGGATGACGTCCGGCGCCATCCTGACGTCGCACGATTTCGCGTTTTCCTCTTTCAACTGCTGTGTGTAATGGGTCAATGGGACCGCGCCGTGCGGCAGCTTCAGGTTGCGACCGAACTCAGCCCCGATGCCCGGATGATGGCACAGACCTATCGCGAGGCGATCATATGCGAAGTCTATCGTGAGAAGGTCTTCGCCGGGCAAAAGACACCACTGATCTTCGGTGAGCCGGCTGACTGGATCGCGCGCCTCGCCGAGGCGCTCAAGCTACTGGCAGATGGGCATTTGGATAGTTCATCAGAAATGAGGGCCGGCGCGTTCGAGGCAGCACCGATCACAGCCGGCAAGATCAATGATCATGATTTTGGCTGGATTGCGGACGCGGACACGCGCCTGGGGCCGATACTCGAGGCCATCGTCAATGGCCGCTACTACTGGGTCCCATTCGCAGCGCTAGCCGAAGTCACGATCGATGAGCCGTCAGATCTCCGTGATGTTGTATGGATGCCGGCGAAGATACGCCTCAAGAATGCGGGTGAGACGGTCGCGCTCATCCCAACGCGTTACGCTGGGACGCTCGAGAGTGGAGACGGCTCGCAAATCTTGTCGAGAGAGACCTCCTGGCGGGACCTGGGCGAAGAGACATTTGTCGGGATTGGTCAGCGAATTCTGTCGACGGATGTTGAGGACACGGCGCTGATGGACGTGCGGTCGATCACGCTGACGGAGACGGCGCAGTGATGGACGAACCGCTCGCCGAGAGACTGCAACCCTCGCTGCTCGATCGACTGACCGATCCCGCGCCGGACAAGCGCACCGAAGACCGCCGCGAACGCGTAATCGATGTGCGCCGCCTCATGAATATTGTGCAGCGAGATCTCACGTGGTTGCTAAACACGCAGAACATTGAAACGCACGTGGACGATGAGCTTTACCCAAATATCGCGACCTCTGTACTGAATTATGGCGTGCGCGAGGTTACCGGCGAGATGTCGACGCGGGACCGGGCCTTCTTTATCCGGAAGATGATTCAGTCGGTCATCCAGCGCTACGAGCCGCGGATTCGCGCCGGAACGCTGCAGGTCGAGTTCGACGAGAAGAGTGACGATCACTCGACTCAGATCTCTTACAATATCCGGGCCGAGATGTGGGCGAAGCCATTGCCGCTCGAGCTCTATCTGCGCAGCCAGGTGAACGTCACGACCGGCGAACTCAAGCTCGAGCCGAGGTAAGGGGCGTGGATACTCGACTCCTCAAGCACTATGAATCCGAGCTTCGTTTCATTCGCGAGATGGGTGCAGAATTTGCCGCGTCCTACCCGAAGATTGCGTCACGGTTGGGGATGGAAGGATTCGAGGTTGCAGATCCCTACGTGGAACGGCTGCTCGAGGGGTTCGCGTTTCTCTCTGCACGCGTTCAGCTGGAACTGGAACTTCAGTATCCGACATTTACGAGCAATTTGCTCGAGATCGTCTATCCGCATTATCTTGCGCCCACACCCTCCATGCTGCTTGCCGAACTGAGACCCGATCCGTCGCAAATCAACAACGTGGATGGCACGGTGATCCCTCGTCACACGACGCTACGCAGTCGCGTCGATGATGGTGGGTTATCCCCGTGCATCTACCGCATGTCACATGACGTGCATCTCTGGCCGATTGAGATCACCGAAGCCGGGTACGTCGACGGACGTGGGGCGCTTCTGGAGCTCGGTATTGCGAGCGATATCGAGGCGCGGGCCGCAATCAGGCTGCGTCTCCGCCGTTCCGGGGGCGAGCCGCTGAGCAACCTCAACCTCGACCGCCTCACGCTGTTCGTGAATCCTGAGGCCTGGGCACACTGGTCCTTGCATGAGTTGTTGTGCACTCAGGTTTCCGGCATCTCGGCAAGATCCATCGACAGGCGTGCGGATTGGAGCCTTGATTTGCCCGAGGGACGCGCCGAAGCGAGAGGCCTGTCGCATGACGAATCGCTTCTCCCGGCATCAAGGCGCGTCTTTGACGGCTATCGCCTGCTCCAGGAATACTTCGCGATGCCGGAGAGGTTTCTCTTCGTCGACCTTGTTGGACTCGCGCCCGGATTGGCACGGGCCCCAGGCGACGAGGTCGACATCTATATCAATCTTCGGGAGGGCCAAAGCGATCTGGTTTCGCGTTTGACCGCTTCTGACTTCGTTCTGAACGCCGTTCCGGCGATCAATCTCTTTTCCAAGAGGTGCGACCGGATCCTGCTCTCGAAGAAAGACGTCGAGCATCATGTGGTCGTCGATCGAACGGCGCGTCTTGACTATGAAGTTTTCTCGCTGACGTCAGTTTTCGGGATCAGCGGTGAAGGAAAAGAGGATCTGGAGTTTCGCCCGTTCTATTCCGAGACTGATATAACGGCTGCGGGCGAGGTGCATCCGGCCTACTATTCCCAGTCAAGGAAAATGCGGCAAAGATCCGAGCGCGAGCGGCTCAAAGGCGTCCGCACATCGTATCTTGGCAGCGATGTCGTTCTGAAGCTCGTGGACCGAGCGCAAGCGCCTTATGGCGAGGATCTCGAGCAACTTGCGGTGCAAGCACTCTGCACCAACCGGGATCTTCCGCTACTGCTTGCCGGGGGCGGGACGAACCTGTTTCATCTGCCCAGCGGTGGTCCGATCTCTGAAGTACGACTGCTTGTTCCGCCAACACGGCCTCGCCCGCCGCTCGCGCAGGGCGACACGGCGTGGCGGCTGATATCGCATCTGAGCCTGAACTACCTCTCGATCGCCGAAACCGATAAAGGCGGCGGACCCGCAGCCTTGCGCGAGCTGATTGGTCTTTACGCGCCGCTGGGTGATCGCGCGATCGAGCGCCAGCTTGAGGGGATCGTTGGTCTGTCGAGCAGGCATATCGCCCGGCGCATCAGGGATGACGTCTTGGCTTCTGCGATCCGTGGGATCGAGATCACCCTCGATTTTGACGAAAGCTTCTTCGAGGGCACGAGCACCTATGTCTTCGCCTCGGTGCTCGAGCACTTTTTCAGACGTCAGGTGGCGATCAACAGCTTCTCGGAGACTGTGCTTGTCACCCAGCAAAGAGGGGAGGTGGCCCGATGGCGGCCAAGGAGCGGGCTGGGCCGTCTCATCTGAGACCTCTCCATGTGCTCGCAGACGATCCGTACGGGTATCATATCTTTCAGGCGCTTCGCCTGATCGACGCAGCGTATACGGACAAGCCCCGCCTCGGAGAGAGCGCCCGCCCGTCGCAGGACCCGATACGCGTGAGTCAGGAAGTGGAGATGGCCTTCCCGTCCTCGACCATCCGCTCGCTCGAGATGCCCACCGACGACGCCCCGGGCCACATGACCACCCGTTTCTTCGGCCTCTTCGGTCCGCAGGGTCCGATGCCGACCTTTTTTACCGAGTACGTTCGGGACCGTGTCCGCAATCATCGCGACACTGCAGCCGCAGACTTCTTCAATATGTTCGTTCACAGGATGATGTGTCTGCTCTACAGGGCCTGGGCGTCCGCCGAACCTGCTGTGAGTTTCGACCGCGATGAGGACGAATTCTGCGAGAAGGTCGATGCGATCGCCGGATACAGAGGTCTGGCCTTTGCCGATGCTGATCTGATGCCGGATCTCACAAAACGGCATTTCGCCGCCCATCTCGCCCACAGGACCCGGAACGTCGAAGGCCTGGAAGCGATCCTCGGGGCGTTCTTCGAGGCGCCGGTGGAGATCGAGGACTTCGTCGGCTCCTGGCTTCAGATCGAACCGGACGACCTATGGGTGCTTGGCAAGAATGGACATCTGGGACAGTCCATCCTCATTGGCGAGAGGTGCTGGACCAGATCTTCCAAGTTTCGGATCAGAATCGGCCCGGTCGGCATCGCGGAATATCGCAGATTATTTCCGGGAGAGGGTTCGCTCGCGCGCCTGCAGGCGATCATTCTCAACTATGGCGGTGATGCGCTCGATTGGGAGCTGAATGTTATCCTGCGCGCGGAGGATGTCACCCAACCTGGGCTTGGCGACTCGGCGCTGCTCGGCTTCACCTGCTGGCCGGGCGACCGCGAGGATGCTGGAGACGCAGCGGATTTGTACATCACGCCTGAAACCGGGCGGGCTGCATTGGCGTAGGCGTATTGAAATAGGAAAGACAGGATGGCTGAAATAAGCAGAGTTGCCCTGTTCGGGAAATTAGCTCCCCTGGGCTATCAAACGATCGAGGCGGCTACCGTCTTCTGCAAAATGCGTGGGAATCCCTACGTCGAGCTGGCGCATTGGTTTCACCAGATCTTGCAGCTTTCCGACAGCGATCTGCATCGCATTATCCGCCATTTTGAGCTCGACGAAGCGAAGATCAGCCGCGACATCACGGCGGCCCTCGACAGCCTTCCTCGCGGTGCAAGCTCGATTTCAGATCTTTCGGCCCATCTTGAACACGCGATGGAGAGGGCGTGGGTCTACGCCTCACTCCTGTTCGACGCAAAGCGGGTGAGGACCGGGCATATGTTGCTCGGTCTCGTCAAGACCCCCGATTTGCGGAACATCTTGCGTGGGATCTCGGCGGAGTTCTCCTCCATCGGCGCCGATGCGCTTGCAGATGAATTCTCAGGAATTCTCGAAGGCTCGCCGGAGGACGACGCGGAAGCCGAGACTGCAGCAGCGCCCGGAGAGCCGGCGCCAGCGGTTATGGGCAAGGAAGAGGCCCTCTCGCTTTACTGCACCGACCTGACCGAGCAGGCACGTGCAGGCGAGATCGACCGTATCGTAGGACGGGACACCGAGATCCGGATGCTCGTCGATGTCCTTGTCCGGCGGCGGCAAAACAACCCGATTCTGACTGGCGAAGCAGGCGTCGGTAAGACTGCGATCGTGGAGGGGTTTGCGCTTCGGATTGCGCGCGGTGACGTTCCGCCATCACTGCGTGACGCGCGCCTGCTTGCGCTCGATATCGGGCTGCTTCAAGCCGGCGCATCGATGAAGGGCGAATTCGAAAAACGACTCCGCTCGGTGATCGATGAGGTTCAGGCAAGTCCGGTCCCGACGATCATCTTCATTGACGAGACCCACACCCTGATCGGGGCCGGGGGCGCATCAGGGACAGGTGACGCTGCGAACCTACTGAAACCCGCGCTGGCGCGCGGGACGTTCCGAACCATCGGCGCGACAACCTGGTCGGAATATAAACGCCATATCGAAAAAGACCCGGCATTGACCCGCCGCTTCCAGGTTGTCGCGGTGGATGAACCCGGGATTGACTCCGCGGTCACGATGATGCGCGGGACCGCTGGCGCGCTCGAGGAACATCATCGCGTGCAGATCCTCGACGAGGCGCTCGACGCATCCGTCCGGCTTTCGGCCCGATACATTCCGGCGCGTCAGTTGCCGGACAAGTCGGTGAGCGTGCTTGACACCGCGAGTGCGCGGGTGGCGATCAGCCAGTACGCGGTGCCTCCAGAAGTGGATAACGCCCGCCAGACGATTGCGTCCTTCGACACTGAGCTGGAAATCATCGCCCGCGACGAGTCCGCCGGCATTGATGTCGAGACGCGGCGCGCGGCAGCGATCGAAGGTCGCTCTCAAGAGGAGGAAAAACTGCACGCCCTCGAAGAGCGGTGGAATGAAGAGCGCGAACTGGTCGACGAGATCCTGGAGATCCGGGCGAAGCTGCTGGAGCCGGGTGAAGACGATGCGCCCGAGGCGCTCCGCACGGAATTGGGTGCGGTCTCGGAAAAGCTCTCAGAACTGCAGGGCGAAACGCCGCTGATCATGCCGATCGTGGACTCACAAGCCGTCGGGGCGGTTGTCGCCGATTGGACAGGAATTCCGGTCGGTCGAATGATCCGCGATGAAATCCGGACCGTACTCGATCTTGCCGACCGCCTTAGCGAGCGCGTGATCGGACAAGATCACGCGATGCAGATGATTGCGCGACGTATCCGGACGAGCAGGGCACGGCTGGACAACCCGTCGAAACCCGTCGGTGTGTTCCTGCTCGCGGGAACCTCCGGCATCGGCAAGACCGAAACGGCGCTCGCGCTCGCCGAGATCCTCTATGGTGGTGAGCAAAACCTGATCACGATCAACATGTCTGAGTTTCAGGAAGCGCATACCGTGAGTTCGCTCAAAGGATCTCCGCCGGGTTATGTGGGCTATGGTGAGGGCGGCGTATTGACGGAAGCGGTGCGCCGGCGGCCGTATTCGGTGGTGCTGCTGGACGAGGTCGAAAAGGCGCACCCGGACGTCCACGAGATCTTCTTTCAGGTATTTGACAAAGGCATGATGGACGACAGCGAGGGCCGCCGGATCGATTTCCGAAACACGCTGATCCTTCTGACGTCGAATGTCGGTTCGGACAGGATCATGAGCCTCTGCGCCGACCCTGATCTCATGCCGGATCCCGAGGGATTGGCGAGCGCATTGCGCGAACCGCTGTTGGAGGTATTCCCGCCCGCACTTCTCGGTCGTCTCGTAACAATACCCTACTATCCGCTGTCGCCCGAGATGATCGGCACGATCACCAGGCTACAGCTCGATCGCATTATGCGCAGGGTTGAGGAGAACCATCGAATTCCAATGACTTACACCGATGCGGTCGTCGAAACGGTTGTCTCGCGCTGTCAGGAAGTGGAAAGTGGCGGGCGGATGATCGATGCGATTGTGACGAATACGATCCTTCCCGAGATTGCGGGAGAGTTCCTAAGGCGATTGATGGAAGGCGAAGAGATCAACGCTGTCCATGTTGACGTGAAGGACGGCGGCTTCGATTTCAGTTACTAAGATGGATCCCATGGCGAAAAACCAGGTCGAGACACAGCCGATGTCCGGAGATAAGGTTGAACCAATGGATTTCCGAGAGCGATTGCGAAATTTCCTGGAGACTCCCAAGGTCCGCAACGGGATCCTCACGATCATCATCATAAACGCTTTAACCCTCGGGCTCGCCACGTCCAGAACCTTTGTCGATATGACGGGCGGTTATCTCGACGTATTCGATCGCTTCGTCGTTGGCGTTTTTGTCGTCGAGCTTTCTCTGAAGCTCATTGCATATGGCTGGCGCTTTTTCCTGAGCGCATGGAACGTCTTCGACCTGATCATCGTGTCGATCTCGCTCCTGCCGACCGGAGGACCACTATCCGTGCTGCGGGCGCTCCGCGTTATCCGGGCGATGCGTGTCCTCTCTGCCATGCCGCAGATGCGCGCGGTTATTCAGGCCCTCTTGGATGCTCTTCCCGGCATGGGCGCGGTCGTCGTCCTGCTCGGCATTGTCTATTACATCTTCGGCGTCATGGCGACGATGCTCTACCGGGACAACTTCCCGGACTGGTTCGGAACGCTCGGTGAATCGGTCTATTCGCTCTTCCAGATCATGACGCTCGAAAGCTGGTCGATGGGAATCGTCCGGCCGGTCATGGAACAACAGCCCACGGCCTGGGCTTTCTTCGTGCCGTTCATCGTGGTTACGGCTTTCGCGGTGCTCAATCTGTTCATCGGCTTGCTCGTGAATACCATGCAGGCAGCAGTGGAAGCCGAACAGGAAGCCGAGTTCGAACGGCTGCGAGACCTGATACGCGCGGAGACGAACGAACTCGACGCTCATGTTATGGAACTCAGGGACGAAATTCGTGAGCTTCGAGCCGCCATCGAGGCGAAAGATGAGGAACGTCCGGATACGTCGTGACTCGGCAGATTTTATCGATTGGATCGTCACATGAAGTTCACTGCGAAATTTGGCGACTTCCCAGCGTCTGTTCCGACCAATGAACAAGGGATGGACGGACCGTTTCGGCTCGCCGTTCTGGGTGATTTTTCGGGCCGCGTCGCACGCGGCGAACTCGGGGTCGGAGATGATCTGGCCACGCGCCGCGCCATTCGGTTCGATATCGACACCCTCGATGACGTGATCGCCGGATTCGCGACCAAGTTGGTGCTTCCCGTCGGCAAGGACGGTGCAGGCATCGAGGTCGAGATTGGCTCGATCGAGGATCTGCACCCTGATGAGCTCTACGAGAAGGTCGAGTTGTTCGATGAGCTCTCGGCCCTTCGCCAGCGTCTCGAGCGCGGCTCGACCGCCGGTGCTGCGCTAACGGATCTCGCCGAATGGGCCGCGGAACACGGCCAGATTAACCTGAAGCCCCGACGCTCGTCGCGCGCAAACACAATCCCGGCCAATGCAAAACTCAGTGATTTTCAGAAGCTAATTGATGCGCCCGTTGCTCAGGTCGAAGCCTCCGACGCCGAGGATCTGATTGCACAGATCGTCGCTCCATACATTGTGGCGGCCGGTGATCCCGAAGCTGATGAAGCCATTGAAGCAGTCGATGAATCGATTTCGGGCGCAATGCGGCTCATCCTTCATCACCCCGAATTTCAGGCGCTCGAAGCACAGTGGCGAACGCTCGACTTGCTGGCGCGCCGCATCGATGGTGGCGGAGATATTCGGATTTTCCTGTTCGACGTCTCGGCCGAGGAAATTGCGGCGGATCTCGCCGCATCCGAAGATCTCAGTCAATCCGGGCTTTTTCGGCTGCTCTCGGAGCCGCGGCTGCCGGACGGCGAAGGGGCGATCTCTGCAGCGTTTGGTCTTTATACGTTCGAGGAAACACCGCCGCATGCCGAGATCCTGGGGCGGCTCGCCCAGGTTGCAGCAAAGGCCGGGGCGGCGTTCGTAACCTCACTTTCTGCGCATTATCTGGAAGTCGCGCTGAAGGATCGCCATCATCTCGTGGTCGAAGCGTGGGATCAGCTCAAATCACTTCCGGCATCGCAATACCTGGCGCTTGCCTCGCCCCGCTTCCTTTTGCGCCAACCGTATGGTCAGCGCTCAGATCCGATTTACGAGTTCGAATTCGAGGAATTCACCCGCGCGGAAGGACTTTCCGGGATGCTCTGGGGCAACCCGGCGGCGATCGCAGCGATCCTCGTTGCGGCGGCCCGCAGCAGCAGCGGTGCGAGTATGCGTCCGGGTGAGATTGCGGCGATCGACGACATGCCGTTCTACTACACGGACGATCGATACGGCGATCAGGTCGCGCTCCCGTGCACCGAGCGGAACATGACCGAAAGCAAGATTGCGGCGACGACGGCGCGCGGTCTGGTTCCCGCAATTGGCCCTCGTGGGCGGGACGAGGTGCGTCTGGGGTCATTTCAGTCGGTGGCCGGAACGCCGCTCGCGGGTCCCTGGCAGCCCGTCAAAGACCTCGCACCACCACCCGTCACGCCTGCAGCGCCGGCCGCTCAACCGGCGGACGAGGCCGAGGAGCCTCAAGAACCGCAAGCCGAACTGGTGCCGCCTGAGGTTGAGGCGCCAGAACCAGCGGCCGTTGAACCGGCCCCGGCGGAGAGCGAGCCGGAGCCAGAAGCCGCTGACGAGCCCGCGGAACCAGAAGAAGACGTGTCGCTCGATGCGGAACTCGACGCGCTCCTGGCCGATTTCGATGAGGGTGGCGACACAGAAGAGGAAACAGGCGACGATGATCTCGACGCTGAACTGGCGGCGCTATTGGAAGATCTCTGAACGGGGTCGCGCCGGGCCAACTCCCGGAAGGATTTGAATGAACGATCAGGCAACTGCACTCCAGCACCGGCGACTGAAGGCCGAGAGCCCGCTGAGTCCTGAAGAGATGAACCTTAAGGCTGCTGAGGTTCGGGATGGGCTGAGCATGATCCCGGAGATCGTTGTCGAGTTCATGTCAACGGACAAGGAACTGAGCATGGATCGCCTGGTCGGCCATCCGATGGCGGTCGGGATCCAGGACGAGGACGAAGAATGGCGAATGAAACGCGGCACCTGCGTGTCGCTGCAGTATCTGGGCCTGTTTCAGGGATTTGCTCAGTACAGCGCCATTATACATCCGTGGATCTGGTTTCTGACGCGTCGCGTCGACAATCGGATCTTTCAGAATGAGAACGTCATTTCAATCATTCGGAGCGTCTTGGGCGACTCGGGATTTTCCGGGAATCTCGACATCAAGGTGTCTGAAGAATACGAGGAACGGGAATATTGCGTCCAGTATGGAGAGACCGATTACGCCTTCATTTGTCGCTTGATGGAAGAAGAGGGAATATATTTCTTCTTCGACTATTCAGAAGACACCGAGAAGATGATATTGGCGGACGGAGCCAGTGCGCACGGTCCCGGTCCCGGCGGCGAGGATGTGGTCTACGCCTTCGAAGGGTCGGCCGAACAAGAGCGTGAAGACACGATCTTCCGTTGGCTCTGGGCCGAGGCGGTTACCAGCGGAAAAGTGACGCTGGACGACTATGATTTCACCAAGGCACGAACCGATCTCAAAGTGTCGAAGTCGATGCCAAAGGGCGAGCACCAGCACAAGAACTACGAAATTTACGAGTATCCGGGCAGCCACATGGACACGGATCTCGGCGATAAACGTGCGAAGGTCAAAATGGAGGCCGTCGCCAAGGAGTTCAAAACCTGGCGCGGGACGACCAATCTCCGGACGCTTTCCGTCGGTGACACCTTCAAACTGAACGAACATCCGCGGGACGATCAGAACGCCGAGTACATGGTCACCGAGGCGATCTTTCAGTACCAGATCGAACCCGAGGAAGTCGTCGATCCGGCGGCCGCGTCGGCACATGAGGACGATCTCGAGGCACCTCCCGGTCTGCTCGATTTCGTCAAGGAACACAGCGACACGTTCCGATGCCAGTTCACGGCGATCCCCAAGACGACCCAGTACCGGGCGCCGCTGGTGACCCCTTGGCCGCAAATCGCCGGATTGCAGACGGCAGAAGTCGTCGGGCCGTCTGACGAGGAAATCTACACCGAGGAGTATGGTTGGATCAAAGTCCAGTTTCATTGGGACCGTCTCGGTCAGAAGGACGAGAACTCGTCCTGCTGGATCCGGACGATGAACCCCTGGACCGGCCGGCAATGGGGCATGGTTTCGATTCCGCGGATCGGGAATGAGGTTGTCATCCAGTTCGAGGGTGGCGATCCTGATCGACCGGTGGTCGTCGGAATGCTCTATAACGATGTGAATATGCCGCCTTATCCATTGCCCGAAGACAAGATGATCTCGGGTGTGAAGACCGATCGCTATAAAGAGGGCGGCGGTTTCAACGAATTGATCATGGACGACCTGAAGGAAAGCGAGCTTGTCCGATTCCAGTCGGAACGCGATTACGAACAGATCATCAAGAACAACGCGGACATCACGATCGGGCTCGAGCATCAGGATCCCGGAGACCTGACGCAGACGATCAGAAACTCCAAGACCGAGACGATCCAGAAAGGCGACCACACGCGAACGGTGGAAACCGGCGACCAAACGGTCACGCTCAATCAGGGCGACTATTTTGTCACGATGCAGGCCGGCAAGGCCGAAGTCAGGGCCGCCGTTTCGATCGAGCTGATATGCGGAGCGAGTTCTGTTTTGATTGAGCCAGCGCAGATAACGATCACAACGCCGACCTTTAAGGTCGATTCGTCTCTGACGGCAGAAGTCAGTGGCAATCTCAGCGCGACACTGAAGAGCCAACTTGCGACGACGGTCAACGGCACCGCGACCGTGACCGTGCAAGGCGGCATCGTTAAGATCAACTGACGGTACAGAGATGGATCGACCAATCGAGAACCTTGTTCGCGTTCCTGACGAGCCGGCAGCAAAGCTTCTGGCAGCCGCGAGCCAGAAACTCGAGACCAAGACGAAGGCTCCGGCAAACTCGACTGTCGAGACGATCTTGCGCGAGCTTGATTCTGCGGATGCGGAGCGCGACATGCTGGTTTTGTTGGCCGTTGCGCTGCCCGCACGCCAGCGCGCCTGGTGGGCCTGTCTTTCGGCGCATGATCTTCTGGGAGAGACGGCAGCGGAGCAATACGAAACCCTGGCCGCCGCCGAAGCGTGGGTCTACAAGCCCGATGACGAGACCTATTCCGCTGCTTATGATGCACTGCAGCGTGCCGAACCGGTCGATCCTGCGGGCGATTGCGCGCGCTGCGTGGTCTATTCCAGCGGAAAACTTGGGCCGGGCGATCTTGCCGAACATGATGCACCGCCGGGATCGAGTGAGGTGGCGGCGTTGACAATGGTGATTGACGCATTGTCCGGAATTTCCGATAATCCAGAAGCTTACGTGTCGCTTGTCATAGATCGGGCAATCGATCTCGCGAAGGGAGGAAGCGGAAAGATAGCTGCCGGTCCGTGATCCGAGTACACGGCGGACCGGACTTGTTAACTCCTGGTGAGCGTGATGCTGCCGCAGGCAAGACTGACCGACCTACACGCCTGCCCATTACATGGGCCCAATCCGATTGTGGGCATTTGCGCGCTTAACGTGCTTGTTTGCGGGCTTCCGGCCGCACGGGTTACCGATTTTGGCGGCTGTCCGAATCCGCCGGCGCCCCTCCCGATTCCGGATCCGATCATCATGGGATCCATGACAGTGATTATTGCCGCCTCGCCGGCCGCACGAATTACCGATCCGCATTTGCATGGCGGCAAGGTCATGCTCGGCGCACCAACGGTCCTGACAGGGGGCTAGGTGACAGCGCCAATGCGTGTAGAGCTGAGTTTTCAAGCAACGGGTTCAGTTCCCGGCACTGCCGGTCCCGTAATCATGCGAGGACCAAGCCTGACAATCGGCCGCGGCGACGAGAACGACCTGACGCTGCCGGACCCGGATCAGATGATATCGCGCCAGCACTGTGTGATAGAGCGGAAGGGAGACGCAGTCGTCGTTGTCGATCTTTCGAGCAACGGAACATTCCTGAATTATTCGAAATCACCGCTCGGCAAGCGTGAGGCACCGCTGAACAACGGCGACATTCTTTCTGTCGGAGGATACGAACTCGTCGTTACCATCGAAGAGCCTGCGATCCATGATCCGCTGAGTGACATACCACCACCCGTTGCCGACAAAGCCGTGATGCCCGATCAGGGCGCTCCGGTCGAAGATCTTCTGGCGCCGCTGGACGGTAGAGCAGAGGAGGGTGATTTTCTCGACGAGCTGTTGAGCACTCCCGCGGACAAGAGCACCTCCGGAAAGCTTTTTCCGGACACAGAGGAAGGCATCCTTCCGCCACTTGGCGCCGAAGACGACCCGATCCTTCCTTCGGGCCCTTCCGAGCCGATTGATCCGGGCGGACCGAGTTTTGGGGAGTCCGGGCACGAGCACTCAGACAATTTCTCGCCGCCGCGAACGTCGCACGTTCTCATCCCTGAAGATTTCGACGAGGAGTTTTCACCCGCAGGAGGCGATGATCCGTTCCTAGAGCCGGAACCACCGGCTGAAGCACCACCGGCTGAAGCACCGCCGGCCGAGGCACTACCGGCCGAAACCACCGCAGTACCGGATGTATCCTCGCACAAGACGGTACCACCGGTACGGCAGGCCGAGCCAGCGGCACCGCCCGCTGTCTCCCGCGACGCAACCCTGGCATTCCTGGCGGCGCTCGGACTTGAAGAAGACGATTTCGGTGACGAGGAGCTTGTCGAAGTTATGGAGCGTCTCGGCGGTGTGCTCCGGGCAATGATCGTCGGGATGCGCGAACTGCTGATGACCCGCACGGCAATCAAGTCCGAATTCCCGATCGAGCGGACGATGATCCGGGCGAGCGGGAATAATCCGCTCAAGTTCTCTGTCAGCGAAGATCAGGCGATCCGCGCGATTGCCCGCCAAACCGATAAAGGCTATCTGGATGCCATTGCGGCGACCGAAGAAGCACTGCGCGATATCCGGGCTCATGAAGTCGGCATGATCACCGGCATGCAGGCGGCATTGAAGAGTGTCCTGCGAAAGCTGGATCCCGAAATCCTTGAAGAGCGCATGGGAACCGACAGGAGCCTCGCAGCCCTACTCCAAGGTCAGAAGTCGCGGTACTGGGAGGCCTACAAGGCCAAGTATGGCGACATCGCCGAACAAGCCGAAGAAGACTTCGAGGAATTCTTCGGCAAGGAATTTGCGCGCGCCTATCTTGATCAGATCAAAAAAATCTGAGGCCGCACCGATCGTCGGACGTGACATCCGGGGCAAAAAGGCGAAAAATCAAAGCGATTGCAGGAGGTATTGCCGCGCGTGTCCTGGGAAAGCAAACTGATATGGAGCGAGGGGTTGTTCTTGCAGCCCCATCATTTCCAGCAGTCCGAACGATACGGCGAAGCGCTGGTCAGCGGCCTTGCGCGCCGTTCGCGGCCATACCTGTGGGGGCTTTCTTCTGTCGAAATCGACACCGAGAGCTTGAGGTTCGGCAATTTCGCAATTCGATCTGCGACCGGCCTCATGAGCGATGGAACGGTCTTCAAGGTCCCGCAGAACGAAGAACATCCGCCCGCGCTCAGTGTGCCGGATGACGTCAAAGACTGTGTCGTCTATCTCAGCCTGCCAACGCGAAGACAGGGCGCCGTCGAGGCGGATCTTCGCGAAGCAAGCACATCTCACGCGCGGCTCGCCGCATCGGAGCTCGAGATCACCGACACAATGGGGCCGGGGCAGCGGCCGGTCGTCGTCGCGGTTGGCAAACTACGACTGAGCTTCGCGCTGGCCACAGATGAACTCGCGGATCAGCTTCTTATCCCCATTGCGCGGATCATCGAGGTCCGTCCGGACCGAGAAGTGATCCTCGATCGCGGATTCATCGCGACCTGCACGGATGTGCGTGCCGCGCCGCCGCTTACGGATTTTCTGCGTGAGCTCGAAGGTTTGCTCAGTCATCGCGCTCAGGCTCTGGCGGGGCGCCTTTCAGACATCGGCCGGGCAAAAGCTGCTGCCGAGATCGCCGATTTCCTGTTGCTGATCTGCGTCAACCGGGCGCTCCCCGCTGTACGGCATCTTGTCTCCATCGAGAACGTGCATCCGGCCGACGCCTACGAATGGTGCGTGTCGCTGGCCGGTGAGCTCTCGACTTTTATGCGCGAAGATCGCCTGGTTGCCGAGTTTCCGGCATATCAGCACGACAATCTGACGAACGTCTTTGCGCCGGTGATCCGCGCTTTGAGACAGTATCTCAGCGCCGTACTCGAACAGAACGCTGTCTCGATCCCGCTTGAGGCGCGGAAATACGGTGTCAGCGTCGGGATCGTCGCCGATCGCAAGCTCATTCAAAGCGCGAGCTTCATTCTCGGCGTAAAGGCCGATGTCCCGGCAGAAACGATACGCCGGTATTTCTCCACACAAGCCAAAATCGGTCCCGTCGAGGAAATTCGCCAATTGGTGAACTCTGCCCTGACCGGGATATCACTTCGCGCGTTGCCGGTCGCGCCGCGTCAGCTTCCGTACAATGCCGATCTGGTCTATTTTGAGTTGGATCGATCCAGTTCCTACTGGGAGAAGATGACAACAACTGGTGGCATCGCGATTCACGTCGCTGGGGAATTTCCTGGGCTTCAGATGGAGCTTTGGGCAATCCGGCAGGGGTAGCTTCGGGGATGTAGATACATGTCTGACGAAGATCCCTTTGCCGAGCCCGGAGACACCGATCGCACGGTGATACGCCCAAGCCCGGCAGGTCGCCGGACGGCACAGGCGACCGAGCCGCCGGCTGAAGGGCCTGTGGCGCGCCCTGAAGAACCAATCGTCGATCAGGGCATCCCTAACGCTCAGGCCGCGGCCGCACGGGTCGACACGCCGGAAGAGCGCTCACTCGAACAGTCCGTCACAGGCGTAAATCCTCTGAACGCCTGCGCATCGACGATTTTTCTGCTGATCAGCCGGGTCAGAAATCGCGCGCAGCACATGGATCCCGAGGCCTTCCGCCGAAGCGTTCTGGCGGAGGTCAGAGGATTCGAGAGCCGAGCCTTGCGTGCCGGGATCCCTGCGCAGCAGGTCCGGGTCGCCCGCTACGCGATTTGCGCCACGCTCGACGACGTGGTCCTCAACACGCCCTGGGGCGGAAGCTCAAACTGGACCCAGCAGTCCATGGTCGCGACCTTCCACAAGGAGACGGTCGGCGGAGACCGCTTCTACGATCTGATCTCGCGCCTTGAAGCGGATCCGGCGAACAATATCGATTTGCTCGAGTTCCTTTATCAGTGCCTCGCGCTCGGATTCGAGGGCCGGTTACGCGTTGAACCCGGTGGTCCCGACAAGCACCAGCAGATCCGCGCGGGACTTGCGCGGGTAATTCGCGCTCAGCGGGGTCCGGTCGAGCACGATCTTTCTCCGCACTGGCAGGGCGCGAATATCAGGCACAAGCCGCGCTCGGCGCTCAAGATGGTATGGATCGTCGCAGGTTCCCTGAGCGTGGTCCTGGCAGTCGTCTTCCTGACCTATTGGACCCTCCTCGCCGGGCAGTCCGAGCGCAGTCTCGGTCTTCTGTCAGTTCTTGAAAGCACAGATCCCGCAACGCTTGCACGGCGCGCACCGCCGCCGCCACCGGCGCCGCTCGCACCGACCCGCGAGGAATCGCTGTTGCGGGTGACCACATTCCTCAAGCCAGAAATCGATGACAAACTCGTCGAGGTGTACGGGCGCAACGACAGAATAATGGTCCGGATGGTCGGTCAGGGGATGTTCCCGTCCGGCTCCGATCAGATTAAGCAAGAATTCGACAGTGCAGTTCGTCGCGTTGCACGTGCTTTGAATGATGAGCGGGGCCGCATTATCGTCGCAGGCCACTCGGACAGTATCCCAATCCGGTCGGGTCGGTTCGCCTCCAACCTGGCGTTGTCGCTCGCTCGCGCGCAGTCGGTCTCCGATGTCGTGAAATCCGAGCTCGCGGAGCCAACCCGCGTTGTCGCGGAGGGAAGAGGAGAGAAAGAACCGATCGCATCGAATAAGACACGAGAAGGCCGGGCGAAGAATCGACGGATAGAGATCATCCTGCTCAGGAATGCGACCTGATGCTTCCCGGTTTTCTGATACGTCTCTTCAGATCAGCGATCTTCATGACGCTGATGCTTGGCGTCATATTCTCGCTCATCATCTACTTCCTCGGGCCATTCCTGGGATATGGCGACTGGTATCCACTCGAAACGCTGCCGTCGCGTCTCATCGTGATCGGTGTCATCTGGTCTCTCATTCTGCTCTTCTTGCTTGTGCGCTTCCTGCTTCGCCGCCGGCGTGAGAAGAAGATGGCGGAAGAGATCGTAGAAGCAGAGAAATCGGATCCAGAGGAGGACTACATCAAGGCGGAGGTCAGTGAACTCGGCTCCAAGCTCAAAGAGGCGCTGACGCTGCTTCGAAAATCGAAGCTGGGGCGGCGCTCGCTCTACGAGTTGCCGTGGTACATAATGATTGGTCCGCCCGGCGCTGGGAAGACTACGGCTATCTCCAACTCCGGGATGAATTTTCCGCTCGCGAGATCTGAAGGTACGCTCGCGGTTCGTGGTGTGGGCGGCACGCGCAACTGCGACTGGTGGTTCACAGACAGTGCTGTGATGATCGACACGGCCGGTCGATATACCGTTCAGGAGAGCGGTGGCGGCGCAGAAAGTGGCGCCTGGCTCGGCTTTCTCGACCTGCTCAGGAAATACAGGCCGCGCCAGCCGGTCAATGGCGCGATCGTGGCGATCAGCCTTTCCGATCTCTCTCAGCAGGATCGCACGACCCAGATGGAACACGCGCGGGCGATCCGGCGTCGCCTGAATGAGCTTCGCGAACGGCTCGGGCTTCGTTTTCCGGTCTATGTCGTCTTCACTAAAGCTGATCTCGTCGCAGGGTTCACCGAGTTCTTCGATACGCTCGGACGTGAAGAGCGGGCACAGGTTTGGGGCCACACGTTTGATCTGAAGCGTCAGAGAGACCGCGATGCGGACGAAGATGTGGAGCGCTACGACGAAAGCTTCTCTGGCCTCCTGGCGCAGCTAAACGCTCAGGTGCTGGATCGGATGCAGGACGAAGCAGATCCGCAAAGGCGCGCTCTCATATCCGGGTTCCCGAACCAGTTTGCGACCCTTCGGATCCTGGCTCGAGATTTCCTTAACGAGATGTTCCAGGCAAATCGCTACGAAGACCGGCACACCTTGAGGGGATACTATTTCACGTCCGGGACCCAGGAAGGCACGCCGATCGACCGGCTTATGATGTCGATGGCACGTACGTTCGGTATCGGCCGCCAGGCGATCGGCACCGGTCGCGGAACGGGCCGGAGCTTTTTCCTCCGGCGCCTATTCGAGGACGTCGTCTACAAGGAAAGCGGGCTTGTTTCTTTTGATGACAAGGTCGAACGCCGCTTCCGGATTGTGAAGTACACTGCGATTGCGGCGTCAACGATCATCGCGGTCGCACTCGCGGGGGTCTGGACCAGAAGCTATCTGGCAAATACCGACATGATCGCTGCTGTCAGCGATCTTGGTCGCACCTATCAGGAGGCGGCAGCTGATATCGAACGCAATCCTGTTTCGGACGATGATGTTGCCACAACTGTTCCGACCCTGAATCTTCTTCGCGACGCACCCCTAAACGACTTGATGCGCGATCCGGACGTTCCGCCGAATACCGGCTGGGGTCTTTATCAGGGCGATGTTCTGGGCACGGAACTTGCGCAAACCTATCGGGCCGGGCTGAACCTACACTTCTTGCCTCGCCTCCTCATTCGTCTCGAGGATCAGATGAGCGAGAGCATCAACTCGCCGGGCGAGTTGTACGATGCGCTCAAGATCTACATGATGATGGGCAACCTCGGCGGTGACGCAATGGGCAACGATTTTGTCCGCGACTGGTTCCTGCGTGATTGGGAATCAACCTTTCGCGGAGCCGCCCGAAAACCGATGCGGGATGATCTTGTATCTCATCTCGATGCGCTGCTGAACCAACCCCTCAATCCGCCAGAGTTGAACGGCGACTTGATTGAAAGGGTTCAGTCCACGCTGGCGGAGATGCCGCTCGAGCGCCGGGTCTATAGCGGGATCCTAAAGAGCCCGGAGGCGACGGCGCTGCAGCCATGGCGCCTGACGGATGTGGGAGGCGGTGACCTTGAAAAGGTGATTGTGCGCTCGTCCGGCAAGCCGCTGAGCGAGGGGATCGAGGGCATCTTCACATATGACGGGTTTAACGTCGTCTTTCTCCCCAAGACCCTTGCAGTCGCCCGGCAAGTGCAGATCGAGAACTGGGTCCTTGGTCGTTATGGTGAACAGGATATCAGCGACAACGTGCTCGTGCTTCTCGCCCGCGACGTGCTTGATCTCTATTACAATGATTATGTTGAACGGTACGCGACGGTTCTCGACGAAATTGACGTTGTACCGCTGGAGAACGCGCAGCACGCCGTCGACGTAACATTCACTCTGTCGGGCGCGACATCGCCAATCGAAAAGATATTCGAAGCGATCTCGGCCGAGACGAAGCTCACCGATGACCGCTCGCTCCTTCAAACCGACGGGCTAAGTACCGATGCATCCGACCTCGCGCGCGCAGAAGCGCGGTCAACACTCGATTTCCGCTCGCGGTTCATTCTCGAGCAGATCATCCAGCTCGATTCCGAAGAAGGCCGCGAAGAGAAACCACCCGGGTATTTCGTCGAAGAACGGTTCGAATGGCTGCATCGACTGCTTTCTCCGCCACAGGAGGGGCAGCCATCCAGACTCGATGGAATCATTGCGCAGATCCGGGAAGCGAACGAGGAACTGACCCGGCTGCTCACGACCGATCCCACGCTGACCAATACCGCGCCAGCCGGCGAAAGCGCGATCCGGCGTCTCCAGGTTCAGGTGGCATCGCTTGACGGCCCGCTGAAGCGCTGGGCAGGCCAGATCGCGGCGGGATCTTCGGGCATAACCACGGCCGGCGTGCGCGGCGCTCTCAATGCGACATGGCAGGGCAGGGTGCTCGGTCAGTGCAACGACGTGGTTGACAAACGTTTCCCGTTCTCGCCGCGATCGTCCTCCGATGCGCCGCTCGCAGCGTTCACATCGCTCTTCGGTCCAAGCGGCGAAATTGAGACGTTCTTCAAGGAAAACCTCCTGCGATATGTCGATACCCGGAGCCGCCCGTGGACCTGGAAAGCCGGCACCGGATCAGAACTCGGTATCTCGGCCGAAGTTCTGAGACATTTCGAGTATGCCGACCAGATCAAGCGCGCGTTCTTTGCGAATGGCGTCACACCCTCCGTCGCGTTCCAGATCCAGCCTTACGCGGCAGGGGATAAGGTGCAAGGAGCACTCCTGCACGTCGATGGCAGCGAGATCACCTACGCGAAGGGCCAGGGCAGCGCTCCGCTGCCACTGCGGTGGCCCGGGCCGGTGGGTTCGGCGAGCATTGCTTTCGAACCACGCGATATCAGTCGAGAGAACTCGATATCCCGTGATGGGCCGTGGGCTTTTTTCAGGCTGCTCAGGACGGCGCAGATCCGGCGTGTCGCAGGATCGGATCAGCTTGGTGTGACGTTCGAGGTGGGTGGGCGTTTCGCCGTGTTCAGAATTCGGGCGGATGCGATCCTCGATCCGTTGACGCTCCCCGCTCTCACGAAATTCTCCTGCCCAAGGTCTCTTTGATGGCCAACGCGGGCGCCTACGGAAAAATACCGACTGCAGGCGATTTTGTCCGCTACCGTCTGCCGCGCGAATTCGTCAATTACTGGGATGGCTGGATGCAGTCTTGGTTCGGCGCTGCGAAGGCCGAGATGGGCGCGGACTGGTCCAGCACTTACATGACTGCGCCGATCTGGCGCTTCACGGTTTTTCCCGGAATAGTCGGCAGTGCGGCGTGGCTTGGCGCCATCGTTGCGTCGGTCGATCGCGTCGGACGCCAGTTTCCGCTTACCGTTGCGGTCCCGCTTCCTGCGTCGGCGGACCCGGGCGCCGCCCATTTTTGCAATGATGCACTCTACGACCAGATTGAGAAGACGATGCTGAGAGTTCTCAGAGAGGACATCACTCCAGGCGGGTTAGCCGTACTATTGGCCGACCTGCCGGAACTCGCCAGTGTTCGGGGGTGCCAGATTGGTTCAAACGTTTGGGTGGCAGCAGATCGTTTTGCATTGAGAGCCAACCTTGCGGCGCGGCAGATCCAATCCACCGGATCCGGTAGCTACTGGAGTTCGGACGACGGCGATCGTGTCCGATTTCTGGTGTCTGCCGGATTGCCCGAGCCCCAGGTCTCTCGCGCGTTGTTCAATCCGGCGCATCCGATCTGGAAATCCGAGAGGGGCTCGGCTGCCTGATGGCCGTTAGCCGGCTCAGATATTCCGCAAAATCGCATGTCGGACGCGTGCGCGAGATCAACGAGGACAGCGTCCTTGCGCTGCCCGACGAAGGGATATGGCTGGTCGCCGATGGCATGGGCGGCCACGATGCCGGGGATTTCGCGAGCCAGGCGATCGTCGATATCGTCGCCACGATCCCCCACGGACTCGCTCCCGTAGATCGAATGCACTGGGTTCGAAATGCTATTCACCGGGCGCATGATTGGATTCAGAACGAAGCCGATCGCCTTGGCGCAGAGACGATCGGGGCAACTGTCGTCGCCTTTATCGCGACGCCGAGAAATTTCGTCGCGTTCTGGGCCGGCGACAGCCGGCTCTACCGTCTCCGCGACGGTGAACTCCGAATGCTCTCGATAGATCACTCCGCCGTTGCACCAATGGTTGAGAATGGCGAATTGACATGGGACGAGGCCGAGCGCCTGCCTGAAGCAAACATGATAACGCGGGCGGTGGGCGTTGGGGATACGCTCGAGCTCTCCAAGATCCGTGGAGATGTCGCGCAAGGCGACCGGTATCTGATCTGCTCTGATGGACTTACCCGCTATTTTGGAATGCGGCAGCTCGCGCGGACGCTTCTGATGGAACCGCTCGAAACGGTGGC
>CAJIAA010000203.1_pt1 | contig 36633 bp, 34 predicted proteins | sample 9199011 | NCBI WGS metagenome assembly CAJIAA01 (sample SAMEA7708266, study PRJEB35096) | sediment metagenome | biome: marine neritic benthic zone biome [ENVO:01000025]; feature: sediment [ENVO:00002007]; material: shallow marine sediment [ENVO:03000034] sea grass bed [ENVO_01000059] ...
ACAGCGGCAAGATGAATCTGAACACCGACGCTTTCACAAGAAATGAAAAAACATCCATGAATTCAAGGAAATCCATTGTGTTCTTAAGGTAGGCTGCCGGATTGAATCCCAGTTTGTAGACGCCGACAAGATAACCGCCGAAGACACCGATGATATCGCCGACAATCACCAACAGCGGCAACATGGTCATGCCCGCGACCAGGCGCGGGGCGACGAGATACTTGAATGGATTGGTCGACAGGGTCTCAAGGGCGTCGATCTGTTCGGTCACCCGCATGGTGCCCAGTTCCGCGGCCATCGCGGCACCGATTCGTCCGGCCACCATCAGTCCTGCCAGCACAGGCCCCAGTTCCCGGGTCATCGACAGGACGACCACCGTGGCGACCGCGCCTTCCGCCGAGAAGCGCGCGAATCCGGTATAGGATTGAAGGGCCAGCACCATGCCCGAGAACAATGTGGTCAGCCCGACCACCGGCAGCGAGTAGTAGCCGATGTCGATACATTGGCGTGCCAGGAGCCGCAGGTAGAAAGGTGGCCGAACCGAGTGGCTGACGCCTGACGCGCAGAACATCGTCAGCCGGCCGGTCGCCTCCAGAAAGCCCAGAAAAGCGCGACCGATTGGACGCAATGGGTTCATGCAGTCCCCCCAACATATTCGCGGGCAAATCGATGCCCCAATCTCACGATGACTTCATAGGAAATCGTGCCGGCGCGGTCGGCGACCTCGTCGATGGGTGTGGTCGGCCCGATCAGTTCCAAGTCGTCGCCTGGCCGCAACGTCGGAAGCGCACTGACGTCCAGCGTGATGAGGTCCATGGATATCCTGCCGATCACGGGCACAATGACATCGCCGATTTGAGCCTTCCCCCTACCGCCCAGCGACCTCAGATAGCCATCGGCATATCCGGCCGCAACCGTGGCCACACGGGCTGGCCCGTCGAAGCGGTGCGTCGCACCATATCCAACGGTCTGTTGGGCGTCAACGTCCCGGATTTGAAGGATTTTTGCCGTCAGCCGAACGACCGGCCGCATCGGATTATCGCCGGTTTGATTGGGCCGTCCGCCGTACAGCGATATGCCGGGCCGCACCATGCCGAAATGGTATTCCGGACCCAGGAAGATGCCGCTGGAGGCGGCGAGGGATGCCTGCGGCGGCTTTATAGCGCGGATCAGGTCCTGAAATCGTTCCAGTTGAGCATGGTTCAACGGATCGGACGGCGTATCGGCGCAGGCAAGGTGACTCATCAGCCCGCGCAGGGTGAAACCGCTCAATCGAGTCGGGTCGTCGGCCAACACGGCCGCTTCCGCCGGCGCGAGCCCAAGCCGTGCCATGCCGGTGTCGCAATGCACCACCGCCGGCAACGGCCCGGCGTCGGCGCAGTGGTCCTGCCACGCCGCGATTTGGCCCAGATCGTTCAAGGTGGGAATGATCCCGTGATGCTGGAAGACCGGCGCCTCGCGGTTCATCAGCCCGTTCAGCACGATGACTTCTGCGTCGGCCAGAAGGTCGCGCAGGGCGATTGCCTCGTCCAGCGTTGCTACGAAGAAGGTCTCGCAGCCAGCTTCGGCCAAGGCAGGAACGATCCGGGTGCCGCCCAGGCCATAGGCGTTCGCCTTGACCACCGCCGCGCACTTGGCCGGTTTTGCGCGCTCTGCAAGCAAGCGGTAGTTCGCGGTCACCGCTGCGAGATCGATGACCAGCCGGGTCGGTGCGTCTGCCGTACGCGTCACCTCAATAGTCGTCCGCCTGGTGACGGGAGTCGAGGTCGGCGAATTTCGTGAGTGCCCCGTTGAAATAAAGGCTGATCGAGCCGGTCGGGCCGTGCCGCTGCTTCGAGATGATCACCTCGGCAGTGTTCTGGACGTCCTTCAGCCTTTCGTGCCACCGTTCCATACGATCCTCGAATCGCGTCTGGTCCTCGTCGACCCGCCGCAGCGGCTCAGCCTTCTCCAGATAGTACTCCTCGCGGAAGATGAACGTCACCACGTCCGCGTCCTGTTCAATCGAACCGGATTCGCGCAGGTCGGACAGTTGCGGTCGCTTGTCCTCGCGCTGCTCGACCGCTCTGGAAAGCTGGGACAGCGCAATTACCGGTACATCGAGCTCTTTTGCCAGTGTCTTCAGACCGCGCGTGATCTCCGAGATTTCCTGCACCCGACCATCGTTGCGCTTGTCCGACCCGCCCTGCAAGAGTTGCAGGTAGTCGACGATGATCAGTTCCAGCCCATTCTGCCGCTTGACGCGCCGGGCTCGCTGCCGCAGCTGCGAGATGGTCAGGGCCGGCGTGTCGTCGATATAAAGTGGCACCTGCCGCAGGTCCTGGGCCGCCATGGCGATGCGGCCGAACTCCTCGGTATCGATTTCGCCCCGGCGTACCTTGTCGGACGGCACCTCCGAGCGTTCCGCCATGATGCGGCTGGCGAGCTGTTCGGCCGACATTTCCAACGAGAAGAACAGCGTGCGCCCGCCTTCGGTGATCTCACGGCCGGTATTGTCGGTAACCTTCTTGAACCCGGCCGCCGCATTGTACGCGATGTTCGTCGCCAGCGCGGTCTTTCCCATGGCGGGGCGTCCGGCAAGGATGATCAGGTCGGACTTGTGGAGCCCACCCAACTTTTTGTCCAGATCGTGGAACCCGGTCGTCACGCCGACCACGTGGCTATCGCGCCGGAATGCCTCGTCGGCCGAACTGAGTGCCAGTTTGGCCGCGGCATAGAGGTCGACGACGCCCCGGTCCAGCTCGCCGGTCGTCGCCAAATCGTACAGATGCTGTTCCGCCCGAGCGATCTGCTGCAGGGCGTCGTCCTCGATGACCTGGTCGAACGCATCATTGACCACGGTCTCGCCCAGCGCGATCAGTTCGCGCTTGAGATACAGGTCATGGATGATCGCCGCGTAATCGGCAGCGTTGATCACGGTGACCACGTTTGAGGCCAGTTCGACTAGATAGGACGGTCCGCCCGCTGCTTCCAAGGACTCGTCCTGCTCGAAAAAGTGGCGCAGCGTTTCCGGCTTGGCGACCTGGCCGAGCTGGATCAGTTTGGCGATAGCCTCATAGATCCGCCGATGGGCAGGTGCATAGAAATGAGCCGCCTCCAGCCGTTCGGATACCTGTTCGAACGCCCGGTTGTTGCGAAGGATTGCCCCCAACAGCGCTGCCTCGACCTCCAGATTATGCGGGGGTTCCCGCAAAACCGGGCCGGACCGATCAGTCTCATCGTGAAGGGTGGCAATATTATTGTCGGAAATCGAACTCACCATTTCCAGAACCTATGACACCTTCGCTCAGAACGTCCCTAGAACAATGCCTGTGGATATGGGGGATATCGGTAACGGTTCCAGCATAGGGCGATTCGCGTGCGCCGCGCATCCGGAACGGAAGTGCCAAGCAAGAACGGCGCCGTCCAATTCGACGGCGCCGCTCCGCTGGCTGGTCACAATGGGGTCGAAACCTGGTTCAGGCTTCCGGTTCCGTCTTGTCCTCGTCGGCTGCGGCAACGGGTTCTTCGGTTGCCGGGGCTGCTTCGCCCTCTGCCTCGGTCGGTTCCTCGGGTGTGGCCTCGGCCGCGGCCTGACGCGCCGGCGCTGCCCCCCGACGGTCGCGCTGGTCCTGCTCCGCTTCCAGTTCTGCAAGCGTCTGCAGCGCCGGAAGCCCGCGAGCAACGCGGTCGGCCTGCGCCTCCGCTTCTTCCTCAGACTTCGCCACGTTGACCGAGACGGTCGCCGTCACCTCCGGATGCAGCCTGATCCTGAAGTCGAAGATCCCCAGTGTCTTGACCGGGCGTTCCATCAGGACCTGGGTCCGCGAGACCGTGTAGCCCGCTTCGGTGAAACTGGTGGCGATGTCACGTGCCGTGACGGAGCCGTACAACTGGCCGGAATCCGATGCCGCACGGATCAAGACGACGGCAACGCCGTCCAGCCTCGTGGCGACCGAATCCGCTTCGCTCTTCTGTTCCAGGTTCTGGGCCTCAAGTTGCGTTCGCTCGGATTCAAACCGGGTCCGGTTGGCGTCCGTGGCCCGCAGGGCCTTTTTCTGGGGCAGCAGATAGTTACGTGCGTAGCCGGGCTTAACGGTGACGACATCACCCATCTGCCCAAGCCTCTCAACACGCTCGAGGAGGATCACTTCCATATCGCGGCCCTCCTATTTGACTACGTAGGGGATCAGCGCGAGAAAGCGCGCGCGCTTGATGGCCTGGGCCAGCAGCCGCTGCTTCTTCGCCGACACCGCGGTGATCCGGCTGGGCACGATCTTGCCCCGCTCCGAGATGAACCGCTGCAGCGTCTTGACGTCCTTGTAATCGATCACCGGCGCGTTCGGGCCCGTGAACGGGCAGGTTTTCTTGCGCCGGAAGAACGGGCGGCGTCCGCCGCCGGGGCGTGCCGGGGCGGCCATCAGCTCTCTCCTTCGGTTTCGGGTTTGGGCGCGTCCGACTGCTCGGCCTGGCGCGGCGCTTCGGCTTGGCGCGGCGCTTCGGCCTGGCGCGGCGCTGACCGGTGCGGCGGTCCGCCGTCCCGCCCGCCACGGGACCCGCGGTCACGCTCGTCGCGGCGTTGCATGACGACGCTGGGCGTTTCCGGCAGATCGTCCGTCCGGCAGGTCATGAACCGCAGCACGTCCTCGTTAAGCCGCATGTTGCGTTCCATCTCCTGGACCGCGGCAGCGGGCGCTTCGAAATTGATGAGCACATAGTGCCCTTTGCGGTTCTTTTTGATCCTGAAGGATAGGTTGCGAAGACCCCAATATTCCTTGCGGCCTATGTTGCCGCCGCCCTCGGAGAGGATGGCGGAAAACTGTTCGGTCAAGGCCTCGACCTGGGCGGCCGAGATGTCCTGACGCGCAATCATGACGTTCTCGTAGTAAGGCACTGGACATGTACTCCCTTTGGCTGTCAGCGAACCAGCGCACCTAACCCATGCAAAAAAGGCCGTGCCGCCTGGCTCTTACCGCCCCCTCGCATACGACGCCGGCATTGCCGGGCGCGTCTTTTCGGAGGCGGAAGGAGTTTGGGCTCGATCCGGACGCTTCGGCGCGCGGATGCCCGTAAACGGCGGGGTTTATAGACGCCGCCGCCGGGAAGATAAAGAGCTTTTTGGCCACGCCTTGACTTGCGGCGCCGGCTGACTATGAGATGACGCAGGGTCGCCTCGGCCCTGCACCAGATTTCGACAGGCCACAGCAGGGTCACGCACATCATGAAGCGCGCGTTCGTATTCCCCGGGCAGGGGTCCCAGGCCGTTGGCATGGGACAGGCCCTGTCCGACGCTTTCCCCGAGGCCCGGCTGGTCTTCGAAGAGGTCGACGAAGCCCTGAAGCAGAAACTCAGCCGGCTGATGTTCGAGGGGCCGGCGGACCAGCTCACGCTGACCGAGAATGCCCAGCCGGCATTGATGGCGGTCAGCATGGCGGCGTTAAGGTCGATCGAGGGCCAGGGCGGGAAGGACGTGCCGGGCATGGTCGCCTATGTGGCGGGGCATTCGCTGGGCGAGTATTCGGCCCTGGCCGCGGCCGGTGCATTGGGCCTGGACCAGGCGGCCAGGCTGTTGAAATTGCGCGGCCGGGCCATGCAGGCGGCGGTTCCGGTCGGCGAGGGGGCGATGGCGGCAGTACTGGGGATGGAGTTCGAAGACGTCGGCACGGTTGTCGAGGACGCGGCGGAATCGGATGTCTGCGCCGTGGCGAACGACAACGCGCCCGGGCAGGTCGTCGTCAGCGGCGATGCCGGCGCGGTTGGTCGCGCGGTCGACCTGGCCAAAGAGCGCGGCGCGCGCAGGGCGATGCTGCTGCAGGTTTCCGCGCCATTTCATTGCGCCCTGATGGCGCCGGCGGCCGAGGCGCTGCAGGAGGCGCTGGCGAAGGAATCGCTCGCCGGCCCCAGCGTGCCGTTGGTGGCCAACGTGACGGCCGACCTGGTCAGCGCGCCGGACACCATCCGGCGGTTGCTGGTGGAGCAGGTGTGCGGCATGGTCCGATGGCGCGAAAGCATGCTGAAACTGCGGGCGCTTGGCGTCGAATCCGTCGTCGAAGTGGGCGCCGGCAAGGTCCTCAGCGGTCTGATGCGCCGCATCGAACCGGACGTCACCGCCGGCAATGTCGCAACGCCCGACGATGTCGAGGCATTCCTGAAGAACAGCTGAGGTCCGCGCATTTCGGTGCGGACGGCAAGGAGAGAACATGTTCGATCTGACCGGTAAGACGGCGCTTGTCACCGGTGCAACCGGCGGTCTGGGTGCCGAGATCGCCCGGGGCCTGCACGGCAACGGCGCAACCGTCGTGGTCTCCGGGACCAGGACCGAGAGGCTGGAAGACCTCAAATCCGAGCTTGGCGAGCGCGCCCTGGCGGTGCCCGCCAATCTGTCCGACCCGGACGGGCCGGCGGCTTTGGCCGCGGCAGCGGAAGAGGCTGCCGGGCAGGTCGACATCCTGGTGAACAACGCCGGCCTGACGCGGGACACGCTGGCCATGCGCATGAAGGACGAGGATTGGCAGTCGGTTCTGGACGTCAATCTGACTGCCGCCTTCAAGCTTTCCCGTGCGCTGCTGCGCGGCATGATGCGCCGCCGCTGGGGACGCATCATCGGGATCACTTCGGTGGTCGGCATCGTCGGCAACCCTGGCCAGGTGAACTACGCGGCCTCCAAGGCCGGCATGATCGGCATGTCCAAGGCGTTGGCCTGGGAAGTGGCCAACCGCGGGATTACGGTGAATTGCATCGCGCCGGGCTTCATTGAAACGCCGATGACGGATGCGCTTACCGAGCAGCAGCGGGCCGATATCGACGGCAAGGTCCCGATTGGCAGGATGGGCGTTCCGGCTGAAATCGCGGCGGGTGCCATCTACCTAGCGTCCGATGAGGCCGCATACGTGACCGGTCACACACTGAATATCAGCGGCGGCATCGCCATGATCTAAGATACCTGCAGGTGTCAGTGCTTGGGCCCGAAGGCCCGGAATGCCGGGTTGGCACGTCGTATGAAGTATGGTACGGAAGCCCGCTTTTTGCCGGGGCAGCGACCTTTGCGCAGGGCTACCGACAGCAAACCACCCCAAATCAAACGGCCGGGCTTGGCCCGAACAAGTTGAAGGATTGAAACCAAAATGAGCGACGTTGCAGATCGCGTAAAGAAGATCGTGGTTGAACACCTCGGTGTCGACGAAGGCAAGGTTTCGGACAGCGCCAGCTTTATCGACGATCTCGGCGCCGACAGCCTCGACACCGTCGAACTGGTGATGGCGTTCGAAGAAGAGTTCGGATGCGAGATCCCGGATGACGCTGCTGAGAAAATTCTCACCGTCAAGGATGCCATCAATTTCATCGAGGAACACGTCAGCTAGGCCTCACGCGCTGGGGGCCGCGTCATGAGGCGCGTCGTCGTCACCGGAATGGGAGCCGTCACCCCGCTTGGCCTTGGTGCCAGCCGGGCGTGGTCGCGCTTGGTCGAAGCCCAGTCCGGTATTTCTGCCATTGAGGGGTTCGACGTCTCCGATCTGCCTGCCCGGATCGCTGGACAGGTGCCCCTTGGGCCGGCCGCAGATGGGGGCTGGGATCCCGATGAGTGGGTCGACAAGAAAGACCAGCGCAAGATGGACACTTTCATCGCCTACGGGATGGCTGCGGCCGTGCAGGCGGTGGAGGATTCAGATTGGACGCCGACCGACGAGGAATCGCAGAATAGAACCGGCGTGATGATCGGCTCCGGCATCGGCGGCCTCAACGGCATTGCCGCCGGAACCAAGTTGCTGGAGGAGAAAGGGCCGCGCCGGCTGACACCCTTCTTCATTCCCGCAAATCTGATCAACCTGGCATCCGGGTTCATCTCGATCCGCTACGGATTTCGCGGACCGAACCATGCCGTCGTCACGGCCTGCGCCACGGGCGCGCATGCGATCGGCGATGCCGCGCGGATGATCATGCTGGACGATGCCGATGTCATGCTGGCAGGCGGAACGGAAGCGGCGATCTGCCGTCTCGGGCTCGCCGGATTTGCGTCGGCGCGGGCGCTGTCGACGGGATACAACGACAGGCCCGAAGAGGCGTCACGGCCCTGGGACAAAGACCGGGACGGTTTCGTCATGGGCGAAGGGGCCAGCGTGCTGGTGCTGGAGGAACTTGATCACGCGCGCAAACGCGGCGCCAAGATCTACGGCGAGTTGATCGGCTATGGAATGTCGGGCGACGCCAATCACATAACGGCGCCGGCCGAGGACGGCAACGGCGGGTTCAGAGCCATGCAGGCGGCATTGCGCCGCGCCGGTCTGGCGCCCGAGAAGATCGACTATATCAATGCCCACGGCACCTCCACTCCGTTGGGCGATGAAATCGAACTGGGGGCCGTAAAGCGCCTGTTCGGGGATCACTCCTATTCCTTGTCCATGTCGTCGACAAAATCGGCTGTTGGCCACCTCCTCGGCGCTGCTGGCGCGATCGAGGCCATGTTCGGTTTGCTCGCGATGCAGGACAACGTGGTGCCGCCGACGCTGAACCTGCATAACCCGTCGGAAGGGTGCGACATCGACCTTGTGCCCCTGCAGGCAAAGGAGCGTGACGTCAATTACGTGATGTCCAACTCGTTCGGATTCGGCGGGACGAATGCGTGCTTGATTTTCGGGCCGGCGCCATAACCACTCTGCGCCTGGCCGCCCCATGAGAGACATGGATGCGCCGCACGCTTAATCTACTTCTTGGCTTGATTCTGTTTGGTGTCATCGTCGCCGGCGGAACGGCGATGTGGGGCTATTTCATCTTTACCGGTCCCGGACCGTTGGCGACACCGATAAACGTCGTGGTCCCTGCAGGCGCTGGTTTGCGTCCGATCGCCGCCCAGCTTGAAACGGCAGGTGTGATCCGCAACCCCTTCGTCTTTATCATAGCGGCCCGGCTTCGCAACTTGCACGGATCGCTGAAGGCCGGCGAATACGCCTTCGATCCGACACTCAGTCAGCAGGCGGTCCTGGACAAGCTTGTCCGGCACGACACGGTCGTGCGGCGGGTCACGATTCCGGAGGGGCTGACCAGCGTGGAGATCCTGGCGCTGCTTGAAGAGGCTGACGGGTTGGTCGGCGTGATCGAAACCCTGCCGGATGAAGGCGCGCTGTTGCCGGAAACCTACCATTTTGCCTATGGCGACCCACGGGTGGACGTCTTGGGTCGTATGGAAGCGGAGATGACGCAGGCCTTGGACGAACTGTGGCGCGTCCGGATGGATGGACTGCCCTTTTCCAGCAAGGACGAAGCGCTCACCTTGGCTTCCATTGTTGAAAAAGAAACATCGGTGGCCGGCGAAAGGCCGCGCATCGCGGCCGTGTTTATCAATCGGCTGCAGCGCAAGATGCGATTGCAGTCCGACCCGACCGTAGTCTATGCGCTGACCGGCGGTCGCGGCCCGCTGGGGCGCGACCTGACCCGGCTCGATCTGAAGACCGATCACCCGTACAACACTTACGAATATCCGGGCTTGCCGCCTGGACCCATTTCAAACCCTGGCCGCGCATCGATCGAGGCGGTGCTCAATCCCTTGATCACGGACGAGCTGTATTTCGTTGCAGACGGGACTGGCGGCCATGCCTTTGCGAAGACCCTGGAAGAACACAATCGCAACGTCGCCCGCTGGCGCCGTTTGCAACGGCCTTCGGACAACTGAGACGTCTGTCGACCCCGGTGGGCCGGCCCTGAGCCGTGCGCATGTCGCGGTGCCCCTTTTATCAGCGCCCCGACTTGCGCGGCATGCGGCCGGAGGCCCAGAGCCTCAGGGGTATCGGCAATGCTGCAATCGTCGCCACGGCCATGCGCATCTGCCAGGGGAACGCGATCAGCGTCTTGTCCCGCGAAAGTCCGACCTTGATGATCTGAGCGGCCCGCCCGGCTTCCATCAGGAACGGCATGGCAAACCGGTTCATGTCCGTGATGCGGGATTTGACAAAACCCGGGCAGACAACGCTGACACCGATGCCCTGGGCGGCTGCGTCGGCCCGAAGCGCAAGCCCATAACTCAGGACTGCGGCCTTCGACGACGCGTAAGCGGGCGCCCCGCTGAGCGGCAGAAATGCCGCCATCGAACTCATCAACGCGATTTGGCCGCGGCGCCGGGGCCGCATGGCGGCGATGGCCGGGTGAACGGTGTTGAGGACACCGGCAAGGTTGGTGGCGAATATATCGCGGGCCTGCTCGGCGCTTTCGCCTTTGCCTGACGAGCCGGCCGAAATGCCGGCATTGGCGACGACCAGGTCCAGTGGGGCGTGTGCGTCCGCCGTCCGAATCCAGTTGGCCATGGCATCGCGGTCCGCGACGTTGACCGCTTCGCCTATGACCTGCGCTCCGCGCCGGCGGCACTGCGCAACGATGTCGTCCAGGCGGTGTTGGTTGCGACCCGAAAGGAACAGGCATCGCCCAGGACCGGCGTAGGCCAGCGCAAGTGCTGCGCCGATGCCGCTCGACGCGCCGGTGATCAAGACCGCGTTCGGCGTGGACATGGGCATGGCTCCGTGGATGCTTGCGGGATCGGACTGACGCAATGCGCCGCTTGTTGCGTCTTCGCCCGCCGGATATAACACCTCGCGTTCGTTGCGCTGTCTTTTGAAAGGGCCGGCTCTTGCCGATTACCAGTATGACGGGTTTCGCCAGGGCAGGTGGCCAGGACGAAACGGCAAGTTGGGCATGGGAGGCGCGCAGCGTCAACGGGCGCTCGCTCGATCTGCGGGTTCGGGTACCGTCCGGGTGGGAAACCGTTGACCAGCTTGCCCGCGCGGCGGCGGGCAAGCTGTTCCGGCGCGGTTCGATTACGCTGACGCTGGACGTCAGACGGTCCGCAGCCGTGTCCGATATGCAGGTCAACGAGGGGTTCCTGGCCGAATTGATCGCCCTGTGTGCTGCGCCACGACCGGGCGCGGGCAGCGCAAAACCGCGCGTCGATACGCTGTTGACCGTGCGCGGTGTCGTCGAGCCCGTGCAGGAGGCCGGCGCCGAGGAGGAGCACCGCACCGAGGCGATCCTGGAGACGCTTGGAGCCGCGCTAGACGGCCTTGACGGCGCCCGCAAGGACGAGGGGGCGCGCCTGCACGATGTGATGACCGACCACTTGGCGCAGATGGCATCCCTGTCCGACGCAGCCTCCCGAAGCGCGGCCGCGCAGCCCGACGCTCTGGCGGAGCGTCTTCGCCGCCAGGTAGAGGAACTCTTGTCCGCGTCGACGGCGCTTGACGAGAACCGGCTTGCGCAGGAGGCGGCCCTGTTGGCGACCAAGGCCGATGTGCGCGAGGAGATTGATCGGTTGAAGGCGCATATATCCGGTGCCCGCGCGTTGATCGAGGACGAGGGTGCCACCGGCCGCAAGCTGGAGTTCCTGTGTCAGGAGCTGAACAGGGAAGCCAACACGTTGTGCTCGAAGGCGACCGACATCGAGTTGACGCGCATCGGCCTGGACCTGAAATCCACGATCGACCAGTTTCGAGAGCAAGTGCAGAACATCGAATAACAGCGAAGGTATATGAACGAGCCGTTTCACATCAAAAGGCGCGGTTTGATGCTGGTGCTGTCTTCGCCTTCGGGCGCCGGCAAGTCGTCAATCGCGCGCAGGATCCTGGAGACAGACCCCAATATCGCGCTGTCGGTGTCGGTGACGACGCGGGCAAAACGTCCCGGCGAAGACGACGGTGTCGATTATCACTTCATCGACAAGGTTGAATTCGACCTGATGCTGAACCGCGGCGAACTGTTGGAAAGCGCCAAGGTGTTTGACAATTATTACGGTACGCCGCGCGCGCCGGTGGCCCGCGCCCTGGAGGAGGGCCAGGATGTCTTGTTCGACATCGACTGGCAGGGAACGCAGCAGCTTGAGGAAAAGGCCCAGCACGACCTGGTCAGCGTCTTCATCCTGCCCCCCAGCACCCGTGACCTGGAGCAGCGGCTCAGGACAAGGGCCCAGGATTCAGCGGATGTTGTGGCCAAGCGGATGAACAAGGCTGCCGACGAAATGAGCCATTATCCCGAATACGCCTACATCATCGTCAATCGGGACCTGGATGAGAGCGTTGGCCAGGTGCTGTCGATCCTGACCGCCGAGCGCCTGAAACGCGACCGGCTGGTGGGACTGGCCGAGTTCGTCAAAGGCCTGCGCGAAGGCTACTGAGGCAACGCGCGAGCCGCGCGAACTCGGCAACCGATAGGGACTCGGCCCGAAGCGTCGGCTCGATCCCCGCACTCTCCAGCAGCCGTGCCGGATCGATCCCGAGACCGGACAGCGAGCGCCGCAGCATCTTGCGCCGCTGACCGAACGCGGCGGCGGTGACCTTTTCGAGGTCCGAACGGTCGCACTCAAACTGCGGGCGAGGATGGGGCAGCAGCCTGACAACCGCGCTGTCGACCTTCGGCGGAGGGGTAAAGGCCCGGGCCGGGACGGCGGCAACAATCTCCGCCGCGCAACGCCATTGGACCAGGACCGAAAGCCGACCATAGGCCGCGCATCCGACCGGCGCGACGATGCGTTCGGCGACCTCCTTTTGGAACATCAGCGTCATGCTCTCAATACTGTCGGCCTGTACGATCCACCCGACCAGAAGGGGGCTGGCGATGTTGTAGGGCAGGTTTGCAACGATGCGTCGCGGCGGTTCGCCAGCAGCGCTTGCAACAAACTCAAGGGCGTCGCCCTGCAAGACCTCCAGTCGCCCGCCGGATGCTTGGACCAACGGCTGCAGCGCTTCGATGCAACGGGTGTCCCGTTCGACCGCGACGACGTGTCCCGCACCGGCCAGCAACAGGGCCCGCGTCAGACCGCCCGGCCCCGGACCCACTTCGATCGTGGTTCCGCTGGACAGGTCGCCCGCCTCCCGGGCGATTTTGGCCGTCAAATTGAGGTCGAGCAGAAAATGCTGTCCAAGGCCCTTGCGTGCGCTCAGTCCATGACGTGCGATCACCTCCCGAAGGGGCGGGAGGCCTGCGACCGGGTCAGGTGGCGTGTTCGCCGTCATGTGCCGCGCGGTTGCGTGCGATCCGGTCAGCAATCCGGATTGCATGGATCAGGCTTTCCGGATTGGCGATACCGCGGCCCGCAATATCCAGGGCCGTGCCATGATCCGGTGATGTCCGGACGAAAGGCAGGCCAAGCGTCACATTTACGCCTCCCCAGAAATCGATTGATTTCAAAGGGATGAGTGCCTGATCGTGATACATGCAGATTGCGGCATCGTAGCCGGCCCGGGCGGTTTCGTGAAACAGCGAGTCGGCCGGTGCGGGGCCCGAAGTCTCGATGCCCTGTGCCCGCAGCCGTTCTACGGCCGGTGCGATGATCTCGATTTCCTCGCGGCCCAATGCTCCGTTTTCGCCGGCATGGGGGTTCAATGCGGCAACCGCCAACCGTGGCCGTGCAATGCCGAAATCCCTGGTCAGCGCCTGTGCCGTCGTCCGGCCGACCGCTTCGATCAATTCCGTGCTGAGCGATGCGGACACCTGTGCCAGCGGGATATGTATGGTTGTCGGCACAACCCGGAGGCCGGCAGCGATCAGCATCATGACAGGACGGCTGTCGTCGCTGGCCAGGTGTGACAGGAACTCGGTATGGCCCGGATGGTTGAATCCCGCATCGTAAAGGGCCGCCTTTTGGATCGGGTTCGTGACCAGTGCGCTGGCCGCCCCGGACTGGACCGCCGCAACGCCAAGTTCGATCGCCCGGATGACGGCCGCGGCGTTGCGCGGGTCTACAAAACCGGGTTCCGGCCGGGCAGGCAGATCGATTGGCAGGACGGGCAGGGCGTCGTCAAAGACTTCGGCCGCGGCGCCGGTGTCGGCCACCGACCTGATCGGCACGTGCAGGCCGATTGACGCGGCGCAAGCGGCCAATCGATCCGAATTGTCGATCATCACAAAGGGGGGAAGGCCGGAATCGCGCGCGGACATCCACGCCTTCAGGGCGATCTCGCCGCCGATGCCGGCGGGCTCACCCATCGTGACGCAAACCGGCACGGCGCGGTCTGTCAAACGCGAATATCCACGAAGGCAGCCCGACGCAGATCGCGGATATAGCGGCGCGCAAGCAGGTCCAGCCGGCTCTGTCCGATCCGTTCCTCAATCTGCTGGCGGGAGGGAAGCACGGATTCCGGTTCGGAGCGACTGCACAGCATGACCAGCAGAAGGCCGGATCGTTGCGGGATTGGCGCCGCCGCCTGACCCGGCTCCAGCGCGGCAATGGCGCTGGCCATGGATTCCTGAAGATCGCCGACGACAAGATCGTTCAAGCGCGAGGCGACTGTCGCGTTGCCGGCTTTTCCCGCAGCAACGAAATCGTCGCAACTGGACGTTTGCGTGAGGATATCGTTCGCCTGTTGCGTCGCCGGCGTGCCGTCGACATTGGGCAGCAGCACTTGCGCCATGCTGATTTTGATGTCTTTCGGTTCCACGGCACCAAACACACGGCGGTCGCGGACATACAGTATGTGATAGCCCGAAAAATCGCGGATTGGCTGTGACAGTTGGCCGGGCTTCATTGCCGAGATGGCCTTGTCGAGTTCTTCGTCCAGCTGTCCGGGAAAGACCCATCCGAGATCGCCGCCGACAGCCGCGGTGGCGCTTTGCGAGAAGCTCCGGGCGAGCTCTTCGAAGCGGTTGCCAAACTCTTCAACCCGGCCGTCGCTGCGGATCTGTTCGATCAGGCGCAGCGCATCGGCCCTGATCTCACGTTCCTGCTCGGGTGAATCGACGCCCAGGAAGATCTCCGAGACCAGGCTCTGTGGCAGGTTTCTGACCGCCTCCAGACGTCTCAGTTCCTCGTCGATCTCGTCGTCGCCGACATCGATCTGGCGCGTCAGACGCCGTTGTACAATCTCGGACCAGGCGACAATTGCCTCCTGCTGCGCCTCCAGGACGGCGAAGTCGATGCCACTTTGCGCCAGAACTTTGCGCGCGCCCCCCTTAGGAAGGTTGTTGCGTCGCTCCAGGCCTTCGATACGGCGTTTGATGTCACGTTCCGACACGCGGATGTTCAGGCGCTTGGCCTCCTGCAGGCGCAGGTGGTCGTCGATCAGGTTGCGCAGAACCTGGGGTGCAAGCCGGCGCCGGGTTTCGTTCGTCAATCGCGTGCCCGACGACAGCGCGATCAATCGCATCCGGTTTTCGACATCCCAAATCGAAATAATGTCGTCGTTGACCACGGCGGCAATACGCATGACGTCTTGCCCGGTGGCGTCTGGCGCCCCCGCCGTGGAGAGTGCAAGGCCCAGCAAGACCGGCATAAGAATCGTCGCGCGCAAGCGCGGCCACGTCCAGCGTGGGCGGTGGGGAGACTGCGATGTGATCCGGTCTGTCATCATCTCTTACAAGGGCTGGCAGGGCTGGCTAAATCTCGCCCGACTCGATTTCGCCCAGAGTCTTGAACGTGACCCTGAAAAAGAATGTATCGCCTCTGCTCACGTCCGTGGATGCGGTGAAATCCCGGTTCCAGCGGCTCTCCAGAATGAAGCACTCGTCTTCGTACTCCAAGCCAGCGCCAGCCGACCGCGACTCGTCCTTGTCCAGGTCCCGCTTGTAGGACGCCCGCATAGTCCACCAAGCGTCAATCTTGGATGAGGCGGTCAGACTGATTTCTTCGCGGGTCCTGAATTCTTCTGCGTTGGGTTCGTTGCGGACAAAGATATAGTCACCGGAAAGCCGAAGTGCCTTGGGACCCAGATTGAAACCGACTTCGTTGACGTTTGCGTCCAGGTTCTTTTCGTCGAATTGAAACCTGTAAAGCAGGTCCATGTATCGGTTGGGCACGAGTTCGGCAATACCGACAAAATCCGAAAAACTCTGGTTCAGCCCGGCCTCTTCCTGCAACGTGCTGTCGTCGCTGAAGCTGTAGCTCTGCCCTAGGAATCCACGTACCACGCCGCCCCAAGGATCGTACATGCCTCCGCCGAGACCGTAATAGATGCGCGCGCCTTCTTCGACCCGGTCCAGGCCCGGGGATCGGTCGATGCTGGCGAGATTGGAGGCATCCTCTTCGATCACCGTGCTGTCGTCGTTCGGGATGTCATCGTCGTTGAGATTCGTCGGTTTGACGACAATGCCCGCGATGGGCTGGATGACCTGATAGAACTCCCCTGCCTGTCGCCCGAATGGGAACCGCCAGTCGACCTGCGCCTGTGGCACAAGCCGTCCTTCGAAACCGTTGCTTTTCTCACCGGAATTGTAGTCGACATAATATAGATCGCCGCGCATGGACGCCGACAGGGTTGTGATGAAACCGATCGGGGCAACCAGAGGCAGACTGTATCCCGCGTTGATCGATCCGCGCTGGCTTTGCGGAGAATCATCCACATATAGCGACCTGAAATTGCCATCGAAATTCCACCGTCCGCCGAACCGGTCTGCCTCCGTCAGGCCTGCGTATTGGGCGGTCGGCAGGATCAGTTTCGTATCCGGGCGCAGACCAAGCCTTAGATCCTGGAACCAAAAACTGTCGACACCGACATAGTTCCGTTTCCTGAATCCCTCCACGAAAGCGTGCGATTCCAGGACGTTGCCCGGATCGCCAAAGAAGTTGAACCGTCTGAGGTAGGTTCGGTCGGTGGCGCGATTGATGTCCGCGCCGGCGCGCCAGGTGTCGTTGAAGTCCCAACGGCCCTTCGCGAATATGTGGCCGCGGCCCTCGTCCTCGTTGGTGGTGATATTATCTTCTTCGCCGCTGTCTCGGTCGGCAATGGCAAAGCTGCCCGAGACCTGGAACTCACCGTCGTCGAACCGCTGCCGGTACTCGCCGGAATAGACCAGCCCATCGTCGCTTGTGTAGATCGGCCTGAGTGTCGCGTCTCTAGACTCGTCGATGACGAAGTAATACGGAACCTCCACGAAGGCGCCGACATTGTTGTTCGAACCGTATGACGGCGCCAGAAAGCCCGACTTGCGTTTGACCGACGGGTCGGCATGCTCGAGATAAGGCGTATAGACGACTGGAACGCCCCACATCTCAAGCCAGGCGTCGTGATAGCGGACCTCGCGATCCTCCTTGTCGTGGACGACGCGCCGTGCCTTCACCTGCCAAAGCGGCGCGCGGTCGGGATCGTCCTTGCAGGCGTCGCACGCGGAATAGACTGCCTGGCGCATCTCGGTGCGGAGACCGTCCGTCCGTTTGCCCGCGTTGGCCGCGAGGCGGCTGTCGTCGCTGAGGCGGATCCGCAGATTCTCCACCACGCCGTTCTTCATGTCGTCGCTAAGCTCCACATAATCGGCGAAGAAGACCTCGCCGGTGGGCTCCAGCAGGCGAACATTGCCCGATGCGGTGACGGTATTTGTCTTCTGATTGTAGCTGACGGTGTCCGCGAGCAGGATGCGCTCACCCTGTAGGATTTCGACCTTTCCCTTTGCAACGACAAGCCCAAGCTCACGTTCGTAGATCAGTTCGTCCGCATTCATCAGGACCGGTTCGCCCCCGAGATCGGGCGTCTGCGCAATGGCCGTCGGCGCCGCAATTCCAAGAAAAGCGGCACAAACAGCAATGCAACCGACCAGCCCTGACAGGAGCGGTCTCATCCGTCCTCCAAATGCAACAGCGCCGTAATGCCAAGCATCAGACTGACACCCGCCGGCATGGAAGCCGCGAGTACAGTGGGTATGCTGGCCGACAACCCCAGTGCGTGTACAACGCTTGTCATGAAGTAAAGCAGAAAACCGCACGTAACGCCAAACAAGACCATCTTCCCGGTTGCGCCTTGCCGGGTCGCCTTCAGGGAGAACGTTGCCGCTACCAGCACCATTGCGCATAACAGGAACGGCATGGCCAGCAGGGAATAGTAGTGCAGCCGATGTCGGTCGGCGTTGAAGCCGGACAATTCCAGATTCTCGATGAACTCCGGCAGATTCCAAAACGACATCGTTTCGGGGGATGCGAACCCGTCCAGGATCTTCTCTAGCGTCAGTTCCGTATCCAGGTTGTAGATGGCTGCTTGTTCCGCCCGCCCGTCGGGCCAGGACGTGATTGCATTACGCAATTCCCAATAGCCGTCGCGAAGCGTCGCATGGTCGGCATCAATGCGGCCGGTAAATGCCCCCACGTTGTCCAGGAAATAGACCGTGACGTCGCTGATTTCAGCGCCGTTCTGCCCCACGCTACGTGCATGGATCACCTCATGACCGTCAGGGTCGCCCTGCCGCAGCCACAATCCGGTCGGCGATACGGCAAGGTCATTCTTCCTGTAGCGCAGCAACTTGCTTTCCATGCGCTCGAACTTCGTGAGCAGAATTGAAGAGAAATGATTGACGGTCGTGATCTGCAGAATGCCGACGATCATCGAAATGGTCAGCGCCGGCAGCAGAAACTGCCACACCGAGATGCCTGCCGCGCGCGCGACCACCAGTTCGTTGGTTCGTGCCAAGCGCCAAAACGACAGCATCGCTGCGAACAGGATGATGAAGGGCAGTACCTCGTGGATGAGATGCGGCAGTTTCAGGAGCGTCATCTGGATGACATGCTCCATCGTGACCGCCTTCTTTCCGGAAGACCGCCGCAACAGTTCGACGAAATCGAACAGTTCCAGTATCGCTAAAACCGCGACGAACACGCTGAACAGCCAGAATACGAAGTGGCGGCCGAAATAGGACGTCAGTGTGTAGGACAGCCTCACTATCTGTTCTCCCGCCCTGCCGGGTCAGTTGGCGGCAGTCGCCGTGCGGGTCGGGCGGCGATAGCGGCCAGCGCGTGACAGATAAAGCATACCAACAGCAATGGGCAGCAGGCTATTGGCGTACATCGCAAAAACAAACTCTGGAACCTTGCCGGCCAAGTTGTGAAAACCCAGGCTACAAATCAGGATTGTGGTCATGAGTCCGATCGATCCCAAGAGCCGTTTGATCTGACCGCGTCGGCTGAATTGACCGCCCAGCATCGCGGCGATGCCGATGATGGCGTAGGACAACGGCAGCAGGGCAGAAGCGATGCGATTGTGGCCCTCGGCGATCAGCTTGCCGCGATAATACTCGTCCGAACCGGTCGTTCCCGGGTTAAACAGCTCGTGCAGGAATCGCTCCTGCGGCTGGCGCCACCGCGATTCCGCATCCTTTGCCTCCAAGCCGACATCGACAGTGTATTGGTCGAACCTGATCAGGTCCAATTTTCCCTCGCGGAACACCTGTTGGCTGCCGTTGAAAACAACCACGCGCGGTCCTGCTTCCGTTTCCGAGATCACGCCCCGTTCGGCAAGGATAGTCCATTGCTCCTCGGGATTTCGGTTGTCCTGAATCAGGATGCCCAGGATTTCATGCTCGCCGAGCCGCTCGCGGACGTAGATCGTGATGCTGTCTCCAATTGTGTTGAATTGTCCGTCCTTCAGTAGACCGGCGGAGACCTGGGACCTGGCCTGCACGTAGTGGTCGCGAAAACTTCGATAGGAAACGGGGATCAGATAGAGGTTCAGCAAGAAGCAGAACAGGACGCTGGCGGTGGCCACCAGCAGTCCCGGGCGCGCCAGGGCCCACTGGCTGAGACCGGCCGACCGCATCACCACAACCTCGTTGTCGCCGATCAACTTGTTGTAGGTGAACAAGGCCGCCGCAAACACCGCAATCGGCAGAACGATTGCAAGAAAACGAGGCGACATCAGCAGGGTCATGGTCAGGAACTGGCTGAGTGGCAGGCCCCGGTTGACGATCAGATCGACCAGGCGCAGTGACTGCACCAACATGATCAGCATGCACAGGATGATGGTGCCGCCGATGGCGACCAGCACAATCTGGCCGGTGATGTAGCGCGATAACCGTGTCATGTCCGATCGTCCGAGCGCCCCGGTTGGGGCGGCGGTATTGGCCGTCCGGCTTCTCCAGGCTGCCAATGCGTGAATATTTACAATGCGATGACACCTTCGTACAGCCCTCGGGAGAGCCCGGCCAGCCTTTGTTGCCTGGGCGGGCAACGGCGATGGTTCCCGAGACGGCCGGCGCGGTCGGGAACCGGGACCGGCGAATGGCCGCGTGTCCGGCCTTTTCTCGCGCCAGGGACGCGGGCTAGAGTGCTGTTCCACGCCGAATAAAAACGAGGACCAGGACCCCAATGAGGATCACTTTTTCCGAGCCGTCCCAGCCAAAGGCCGGGGCGATTGCCGTTGCCGTCGTCAAGGGCGGCGCGCTCAGCCCCGCAGCAAAAGCGTTGGACAAAAGGACCAGAGGGGCGGTCAGTCGGGCCCTGAAGGTCAGCAGCCGGTTCGACGGCAAGAAGAACCAGATCCTGGAGATCGTTGCACCCGGCGGTATCGAGAACAGCCGGATCCTGTTGTACGGGGTTGATGAAAAGACCGACCCCTTGGACCTGCAAGCCCAAGGAGGAAGGCTGTTTGCGCGCCTGTCCGCAATTGGCGAGAAGGATGCAGGTATCCACGTGGACGCTGGCGCAGAAGACCTGGTGGATGCCGCTGCGCAAATCGCCTTTGGCGCCCTATTGGCCGGGTATCGTTTCGATAAGTACAAAACGAAAAACGACAACGATGAAAAGCCGGCTCTGCGCAAGATTGCCATCCTGGTGAAAGGTGCGACGGCGGCCCGGCGGTCCTATCAGCCGTTGGCGCGGGTTTCCGAAGGCGTCTCCCTGACCCGTGATCTGGTGTCCGAGCCGCCAAACGAGATCTTTCCACAAAGCCTTGCGGCAGCGGCGAAGGAACTGTCCGAACTGGGCGTAAAGGTGCAGGTCCTGGGCGAAAAACAGATGGCGAAACTGGGTATGGGCGCCCTGCTGGGCGTTGGCCGCGGGTCGGCCCGGGAAAGCCAACTCATTGTCATGCAATGGAACGGCGCGCCGAGGTCGAAGGCGCCGGTCGCTTTCGTCGGCAAGGGCGTGACCTTCGATTCCGGGGGGCTTTCGCTGAAGCCGCCGGCCGGCATGATGGACATGAAATGGGACATGGGCGGTGCCGGAGTGGTTGTCGGATTGATGAAGGCCGTCGCCGGGCGCAAGGCGCATGCCAATGTGGTTGGCGTCATCGGCGCTGTCGAAAACATGCCTGACGGGGCCGCCCAGCGCCCCGGCGATATCGTCAAGACGATGTCCGGGCAGACCGTCGAAGTCCTGAATACCGACGCCGAGGGGCGGCTGGTTCTGGCTGATGCCCTTTGGTACACCCAGGACCGGTTCAAGCCTGCGGCAATGGTCGACCTCGCCACGCTCACCGGCGCGATCATGGTGGCATTGGGGGCGGAGTATGCCGGAATGTTCTCGAACGACGATGGGCTGGCCGATGCCCTGACGGCTTGTGGAAAGGAAACAGGCGAGCGCGTCTGGCGCATGCCGCTTGGGGGCGGCTACGATGAGATGCTGCGGACCGCAGCCGCAGACATGAAGAACATCGGCGGACGAGATGCGGGCGCCTGTACGGCGGCCCAGTTCCTCCACAGATTCGTCAACGAGACCAAGTGGGCGCACTTGGACATCGCAGCGGTGACCTGGAGTTCCAAGGGCAAGCCCAATGTGCCGAAAGGTGCAACAGGTTTCGGGGTGCGGCTGCTGGATCGGTTTGTCGCGAACTACGCAGAAAAGAGCGCGCCGGCGGGTAAGCAAGCGGAATGACCGAGATCCGCTTTTACCATCTGCAGCGAATGACGCTGGATGCGGCCTTGCCGAAATTGCTGGAGCGTGCCCTCGATCGGCCCATGCGCGCGGTCGTGATGGCGGCGACTGCCGAGCGAGTCGAATCGTTGTGCGGACAGTTCTGGACCCATGACGATCGCTCGTTTCTGCCGCATGGATCGGCCGCAGATGGTCATGCGGAGCATCAGCCGATCTGGATTACCGAACGTGACGAAAACCCCAACGGTGCCCGGGTTCTGTTTCTGCTCGACGGCATGCGCTCGGACAATCTCGGTTTGTTCGAACTGGCGTGCGTCGTGTTCAACGGACGCGACGAGGACGCCGTTGCCAAGGCGCGTGCCGACTGGAAATCCTACAGGGACGACGGACACGCGGTGACCTATTGGCAAGAGACCGACCGGGGCTGGGAACAAAAAGCGTGACGCAACCGGACCGAGGCCGGGTCTAGCCGTTCTCAAGGCGCTCGGACATGTCAAGCCACTGCGCTTCGGCCGCCGCGATTTCCCGGTCCAGTTCCGCCGCCCGTTTGCTAAGTGCGGTCAAACGGTCCGGCTGGTCCTGGTAGAGACCCGGGTCGCTGAGGCGATGGTGCAGCGCCTGCTTCTCGCCGGCAAGACGTTCCAGTTCGGCTTCGGCCCGTTTCAGCGCTTTCCGGAATTCCGCCGTGGCAGCCCGGTCCATGGCCCTTTCCTGGCGCGCCAGTTTGCGTGCGTTCTGCCCCTTTTCCTTGCCGTCGGACCGCCGGCGCGCGCGTTCGGCGGCGCGGTTGCGGGCCAGGAGATCACGATACTCCTCCAGCGACCCGTCGAAACGGGTGCACGTGCGGTCCGAAACGAGCCACAGTTCGTCGACCGTGGCATTGAGCAGGTGCCAGTCGTGGCTGGCCAGGACGACCGCCCCTTCGAAGTCGGCCAGCGCCTGCACCAACGCTTGGCGGGTGTCGATATCCAAGTGATTTGTCGGTTCGTCCAGCAGCAGAAGATGCGGCGACCGGCGGCAGATCAATGCGATTGCCAACCGGGCCTTTTCGCCGCCCGAAAGCGAAGCGATCTTGACCGTGGCCTTGTCCTGGCCAAGGCCGAACCGGCCCAGATGCGTCATCAGCGCGCTGTCTGAGATTTCGGGGCCGGTCCGGCGCACCGCATCCAGCGCCGTTTCCCGGACGTCGAGTTGATCCGTGACATCCTGGGAGAAGTACCCTGTTACCAGCTTGTTCGACCGCTGCATGGTGCCGGACCGCAGGACCAGGTTGCCGGCCAGCAGCCGCATCAGCGTGGATTTGCCGTTGCCGTTCTGACCGAGTAATCCGATCCGGTCTTGTGTCCCCAGCCGGAGGGTCAGGCGGTGAAGGACCGTGGGACCGTCCGCGTAGCCGACCGTCCCGTCGTCGATCGCCAGTATCGGCGCCGCCAGCGGTTCGGGGTTCGGAAATGACAGATGGGCCGTGCGGGCTTCAACGACGGCCGCGATCGGCTGCATTCGTTCCAGCATTTTGACCCTGCTCTGTGCCTGTCGCGCCTTCGACGCCTTGTAGCGGAAACGATCGACAAACCGCTGGATGTGCCGTCGCTCTTCCAACTGGCGGCGGCGCATAGCCTCTTGATTTGCCAGGCGCTCGGCACGGGTTCGCTCGAACGTGTCGTAGTTGCCGCGGTAGAATGCCAGGCTTTTGTCCTGAAGATGCAGGATGGCGGATGGAACCGCGTTCAGCAGCGTGCGGTCGTGGCTGACAATGATCAGGGTGCGGGGATAGCTTGCCAGAAACCCCTGCAGCCACATTGCCGCTTCCAGATCCAGGTGATTGGTGGGTTCGTCCAGCAGCAGGATATCAGGGCGCAGAAACAGGCAGCCTGCAAGCGCGACACGCATGCGCCAGCCACCTGAAAGCTCGTTCAGCGAGCGCTTCTGTGCCGCGTCGTCGAACCCAAGACCAGCCAGGATCGTGCCCGCGCGCGCCGCGGCGCCGTCGGCGTCGATCTCGACCAGGCGTTCGTGGATATCGGCGATCCGGTGCGGATCGTCGGCCACTTCCGCCTCGGCCAACAGGCTGGCGCGCTCACTGTCCGCCGCCATCACGGTATCCAGCAGACTGTTGTCGGTATTGGGCAGGGTTTGCGGGACCGTGCCGATCCGTCGGTTGCGGCCGGTTTCGATCTCGCCGCCCTCAACGCCGACATCGCCGGCGATGGCGCGCAAAAGGGTCGTCTTGCCGGCGCCATTCGCCCCGACCAGGCCGATCCGGTCGCCGTCGGCGATCTGCGCCGACGCGGCGTCCAGCAACAATCTGCCGCCGACCCGAAGGTTGATATGTCGCAAGGTGATCATCGGGGGCACAGTACAGAGCGGCCTCGGCCCGGTAAATCGGCCGCGGCATCGCGCTTGCGGGCCGGCGGAGACGGGGCTATAACCCCGCCCGGCCGCGCCGGCCCTAACTTCTGGGGAAAGATACTAAATGGCAATCGAACGGACGCTTTCTATCATCAAGCCGGACGCCACCCGGCGCAACATAACGGGCAAGATCAACAAGCGCCTGGAAAAGGCGGGGCTTCGGATCGTGGCCCAGCGGCGCATCTGGCTGACGACGGCACAGGCCGAGGCATTCTACGCCGAACACAGCAAGCGCGCGTTTTACGGCGATCTCTGCAGTTTCATGACATCCGGTCCGGTCGTTGTTCAGGTCTTGGAAGGCGAGAAGGCAATTGCCAGGAACCGCGAGGTTATGGGGGCGACCAATCCCGCCAATGCCGAGGACGGCACCATCAGGAAGGATTGGGGCGAGTCAGTCGAAGCCAACTCGGTGCACGGCTCGGATTCACCGGAATCCGCGGCGCGCGAGATTGCTTTCTTCTTCAACCAGTGCGAGATCGTCGGCTGACCCAAGGGGGGACGGCCTTCGATTGGCTGGAGAAAGGGGCGCCGCGCGGCGCCCCTGTTGACTCGTGGAGGAAGCCGTTTCGGTCAGGTCAGGAACGTGGCCATCAGCAATAGGACGGCTGTGATGCAGATCACGCTGCCGACGATAATCCGCGTCACCAGTTTCCATGTCCGCAGGTTCTCCTGCGGCGCGTTAAGCCATTGCATAGGTTCCATCTGACCGCTACCTCGCTGTACGACCGCCACATTCGGGGCAGGCGCCTAGGTACATCGACGCGCCGTCACTGGCAAGAGGGCGACGACGGCGGGCCGGCCGTTTCGGCAACGATGCGGATGGCCTGGGGATAGATCCGATGCTCTTCCTCCAAGACGCGGGCGGCCAGGCTTTCGGCCGTGTCGTCCGGGAGGACAGGCACCTTCGCCTGCAGGATGGCAGGTCCGTCGTCAAGCTCCGCGGTCACAAAATGCACCGTGCATCCATGTTCGCGCAGCCCGGCTTTCAGTGCGCGCGCATGGGTATCGAGGCCCTTCAGAGCGGGCAGTAGAGACGGGTGGATATTGATGATCCGGCCCTCCCATTCGCGTACGAAATCGGGACCCAGAATCCGCATAAAGCCGGCAAGACAGATCAGATCGGGGTCACAGCCCGACAGGCGGGCATCCAACGTCTGCTCGAACGCGGCCCGCGAGTCGAAGTTGCGGTGGCAAACGACCGCCGTATCGAGACCGGCCTGGCGCGCGCGTTCCAGGCCCGGCGCCGCTGGTTCGTTCGAAACCACAAGCTCGATGGTGGCGGGATAGTCGGGCAGGGCGCATGCGTCGATCAGGGCCTGAAGGTTCGATCCACGCCCGGAAATCAGGACCGCCAGCCTCAGCTTTCGTGTCACGCCAGGCCCATGATTCGGACCGCGCGCGCGTCAGGTTCGCGCGGCACGATCCGGCCGATGCGAAAGACTGCCTGACCCAGCTCGACCAACAGGCTGTTGATGGCGTCCGCTTGGTCCTGCGCTACAACGACCACCATCCCGATCCCGCAGTTGAACACACGATGCATTTCCGCGTCCCCGATCCCGCCCGCCTGCGCCAGCCAGTCGAAAAGGCCGTCGCGCTGCCAGGAATCCCGATCCATCTGCGCGCACAGGTCAGGGCCGTGGATGATCCGGGCGACGTTCTCGAACAGGCCGCCGCCGGTGATGTGGGCCAGCCCATGGACGCCGCCCAGACCGATTGCAGCCAGGCAAGGCTTGACATAGATGCGGGTCGGTTCCAGCAGAACCTCTGACAGTGTGCGTTCCGGATCGAACGGCGCGGGGTCGGTAACCCCGAGCCCGTCAAGCGCAAGGACCCGCCGCACCAGCGAATAGCCGTTTGAATGGAGGCCCGACGACCCCAGCCCCAGGATCACGTCGCCGTCCCGTATGGCGCTGCCGTCCAGGGTGCGACCGCGTTCGACCGCGCCGACCGCGAAGCCGGCCGCGTCGAAGTCGCCTTGCTGGTACAGACCGGGCATCTCCGCCGTCTCGCCGCCGATCAACGCGCATCCGGCATCGGTGCAGCCCTTGGCAATCCCGGACACCAGCGCTTGGCCCGTCTCGACCGACAGCGTGCCCATCGAAAGATAATCCAGGAAGAACAGTGGCTCGGCACCTTGGACGACCAGATCGTTGACGCACATGGCGACCAAGTCGACGCCAACGGTGTCATATCGGCCGGCTTCGACCGCGATCTTCAGTTTGGTACCAATTCCGTCGGTGGCCGCCACCAAGATCGGGTCTTCGAACCCGGCCGCGGCAAGGTCGAACAGGCCGCCGAAGCCGCCAAGTGATGCATCGGCCCCCGCGCGCGCCGTCGCGGCGGCCAGGGGCTTGATTGCGTCAACCAGCGCATTGCCGGCGTCGATGTCCACGCCCGCATCGCGGTAGGTCAACTCGGTGTTGCGGGGCCTGGCGGAAATCGTCCGTCGCCTTCGTATGTGCTTGTCCAGAGTGGCCGGATGCCGTTAATAAGCTGCACACGCCAAAATACTCAACCGAAACAGGTTTGCAACGTCATCAATGTCCTCTTACCCGTATCCAGTTTTCCGCCTCCTCGTCTACGCAGTCATCATCCTTTGTGCCGGCGCTCCGGCCGGCGCCGCCCCGGCTGATATCTACACCGTGGTCGGCGTGTCGGTGGATGCCACCGCTGCCACCGAAGTGGCCGCAAAGGAGGCGAGTGTTGCCCGCGGCAAGGCGGAGGCCTTTCGCATCCTGTTGGAGCGGATCATCCTGGCCGAAGACCGCGAACGGCTGGAAGCGCTGGATGAAGGGGCGTTGGAACGCCTGATCCGAGACGTCGCATTCTCGCAGGAGCGGTTTGGCGGCGGGCGCTATTTGGCTGACTTGACCGTCAGATTCCTGCCTGACGCCGTGCGCGAATTCCTGAGAGACCGTGACGTGCCGTTTGCCGAGACGGTTAGTCGGCCAATCCTGGTCCTGCCGGTGCTTCAGGCGGCGGGCGCCACCATGCTGTGGGATGACGGAAACAATTGGTTGAATGCCTGGAACGAAGCGGAGCCGCCGGACGGCCTTCTACCCCTGGTGGTGCCCCTCAACGACCTGTCCGACACCTTGCAGATCAGCGCCGAAAAGGCCGTGGCGCTTGATGCCGAGCGGTTGGATAGCATTGTCCAGAAGTACGATGCGGCGTCGGCGATGGTCGCGGTGGCAAGAATGAGGACGGACCCGAAGACCGGTGCGCCCGAACTGAAGATCACGACCCGGCTACACGGACCGGGGTGGCGCGATGCGCCGCCGCTTGAGTTGGTGTATCCCGGCGATGCGACGACAACCGAAGCGACTCTGGTCGCGGACGCCGTCCCGGTTGTGATTTCCCAGGCGGAAGAGCTCTGGAAACGCCGCAATCTGCTGCGTTTCGACCAACAGCAGGTCCTCTCGGTCCTGGTTCCGCTGTCCGGTCTGGAGCAGTGGGTCAGGGTAAGGCGGACCCTGGCCGATATCGCGGCGGTTCGGCATGCCTCGATCAGTCAGATCACCCTTGACGAAGCGGATGTGGACCTCGCCTTTGTCGGCAATATGGACCAGTTGCAGGTTGCCCTGGCGCAGGAGGAGTTTTCCCTGTCCTATTCAGACCAGCGGGGACGCTGGGTCTTGACAGCGCTTCGGTAGACCCGGAACAAACTCGAAGGAGCGGGGATGACGACCCACGAGAAGGCGGCCTACTGGGGCGCAGGTCTGGTCGTGTTTCTTGCCCTTCTGTTTCTGCTGCGCGACGTCCTGCTGCCGTTCGTCGCCGGCATGGCCGTTGCCTATTTCTTCGATCCGCTGTGCGACAGGTTGGAAAGGACCGGCCTGTCACGTTCTCTGTCCACCAGTATCGTGATCGGGATCTTCTTTGTCGCATTCGTCCTTGTCCTGGCGCTGGTGGTACCGCTGATCGTCGGGCAGATCGCCGATTTGGCGAACGCCATTCCAGGCTATATCGAGGGTCTGCAGACCAAGCTGTTGCCGGCCATCTCCGATCTCCTGGGCCTTGGCGGCTTCTCGGAACCGAAGGAATTGATTCCCCTGCTCAGCGGATATGCAGGTCAGGCGGCTCGGTTTTCCGGTGAGTTTTTGCGCCAATTGGTCGGCGGCCTTACCGCCGTCGCCAATGTGATTTCGCTGCTGGTCATCACACCGATCGTCGCATTCTATCTGCTGCGCGACTGGGACAAAATCACTGCGAAGATCGATGGCTGGCTTCCGCTGTCGCACGCGCACGAAATCAGGGAACAGGTGCGTGAGATCGACCGAACGCTGTCCGGCTTCGTGCGTGGACAGGCCACCGTGTGCGTCATCCTTGGGGTTGCCTATGCAATCGGACTGGCAGCAGTGGGCCTTGATTTCGGCTTGGTCATCGGGTTTCTGACCGGGCTGCTGTCCTTTATTCCTTACTTTGGCATGCTGATTGGATTCGGTGCGGGCATCATCCTGGCAATTCTGCAGTTCGACAGCCTGACGCCGATTGTGCTGGTGGCCGTCGTCTTCGGTGTCGGTCAGTTCATCGAGGGCAACTTCCTGACTCCCCGGCTTGTGGGCGGGCAGGTTGGCCTTCACGCGGTCTGGATCATCTTTGCGCTGATGGCGGGCGGCGCGTTGTTCGGTTTCCTTGGGATCCTTCTGGCGGTGCCAACCGCCGCCGTGATCGGAGTCCTGACGCGCTACTCGCTTACGAAGTATCTTGGCAGCGGGCTTTATCGCCACGGCGCGCCGCCTGGAAACGAGTAGCGCGTGGTCAGTTCCGGACAACTGGCCTTAAACCTTGGCCATCGGCCCGCCTTGACGCGGGACGATTTCCTGGTCGCCGACTGCAATCGGGCGGCCATCGGTTTCATCGACCGGTGGCCGGACTGGCCTGCGCCGGCGCTGATCGTCGTCGGGCCGCCGGGATGCGGGAAGACGCATCTGACCGCTGTCTTCCAGGCGGCAACGGGCGCGCGGCTCATCGCGCCGGAGAGCCTGGACGCGGTCGATCCGCCGATGCTGCTGGGACCGGCGGCAGCAGCGGCGATCGATGACCTGAGGCCGGGGTTCGCCGAGCACGCTCTGCTGCACCTGTACAACGTCCTGCGCGACCGGGCCGGCCATGTAATGATCACTGCGGCGACCGCGCCGAGCCGCTGGCCGTTGTCGTTGCCGGATCTGCGGTCGCGTCTGTTGGCCGCTCCGGTCGTTACCATATCGGCGCCCGACGACGGCTTGATTGCGGCAATGCTGGTCAAACTGTTTGCCGACCGCCAGATCGCCGTATCCGAGGACGTGGTTCGGTTCGTCCTGCCGCGCCTGGAACGGTCGTTTGGGGCGGTTCAGGCCTTTGTCGCGGCGCTGGACCGGGTCGCCTTATCGGACCGCCGTCGGGTGACCGTTCCGTTGGCTCGGCAGGTGTTGAATGACATGACAAGCGGGCAGACAAAAGAACAAACCCTGGGGGACATATAATGGATCTTGGAATTTCAGGCAGAAAAGCGATCGTTTGCGCGGCGTCCAAAGGGCTGGGCCGCGGTTGCGCGATGGCCCTGGCGCGCGAGGGTGTCGATCTGGTGATCAACGCCAGGACCGCCGCGGCCTTGGAAGCGACCGCGCAAGAGATCAGGCAAGAGACCGGCGTTTCAGTAACGGCCGTTGCCGCGGACATTGCAACCGAGGCGGGCCGAGAGGCGGTGCTGGCGGCCTGTCCCGCACCGGACATCCTGGTCAACAACGCCGGCGGGCCGCCGCCCGGCGACTTTCGTGACTGGGGGCGCGAGGAATGGATGTCCGCGGTCGATGCCAACATGCTGACGCCGATATTCCTGATCAAGGCTGTCGTCGACGGCATGATTGAGCGTCGTTTCGGTCGGATCGTGAACATCACATCCGGCGCCGTTAAGGCACCGATTGCAATATTGGGCCTTTCGAATGGCGCGCGTTCCGGGCTGACCGGTTTCATCGCCGGCTTGGCGCGCGAGACGCCGCGCCACAATGTTACCATCAACAATCTTCTGCCCGGCCAGTTCGACACGGAACGGCTGGTTAAGAATTTCGAGGCGGGTGCGCGGCGGGCCAATACGACCCCGGAATCGCTGCGGGCCCAGCGCGAGAAACAGATACCGGCAGGGAGGTTCGGCGATCCGGCGGAATTCGGTTCCACATGCGCCTTTCTGTGCAGCACATCCGCAGGTTACATTACCGGACAGAATGTTCTGATCGACGGCGGAGCGTATCCGGGTACCTTCTAACCCGGATCGGTGGCAGGGCAGGGCCAGGCCTTGCCACTTGTAAAAAATGGCCAATATCTGCCCTGTAGGCGCCAGCGGCACGTAGACGGGAGGTGCCGCCACGCTGTATGATCCCAGCAAAACAGGGCTGTCATCGGCGGGGGCCTGAGGCCGCTCGGCACGTGACAAACAGGGGAAGGGCTGGACAGGTTTCAGTGGGCCTGGATCGGCAGGAAAGGAGCAATGGAGCATCAGGAGGTGGAGCTCAAGCTCCGGCTGACCCCGGAGATTGCGGCCAGGCTTCGACGAAGCGGTCTGATTCGTTCTCTGAAAAGCGGGCGGGCCAAGACGCGTAGCCTCCGTGCCGTCTATTTCGATACTCCCGAACTTGCGCTGAAAACGATGGGGCTCGATCTGCGGGTGCGCCGGGAAAGCGGCAAACGGGTGCAGACGCTGAAGGCCGCCAACGGGATGGTGCCTGGATTGCACGACCGGACAGAATGGAATGCCGTTATCGCCGGCGACGATCCGGACCTTGCAAAGATCGACAACAAGAAGCTGCGTGCGAAATTGCGGCGAATCGGCCTGCCGAACCGGGTCAAGCCGGTTTTCAAGACCGAAATCAAACGGACAAGCTGGATCCTGGAATATGAGGATTCGACCATCGAGCTGTCGCTGGACCAGGGCAAAATCTCGGCGGGGCGGCGCAAGAACGACGTCTGCGAGGCGGAGTTGGAACTGGTTGCGGGCGATCCGCGGTGTTTGCTGCAACTGGCGATGGAGATCGGCGAGACGATCCCGGTGTTTATTGACACGCGGTCAAAGTCCTCGCGCGGCTACAGCCTCTATTTGAACGAAAAACCGTGCCCGCGCAAAGCCAAGCCCGTCAAGCTGTCCCGGGACATGAGCGTTTGGGACGCCTTCACGGCCATCGTCAACGAAGCTGTCGGTCAGATTCTGGCGAATGAATGGCCCGTGAGGCTGGCGGACGATCCGGAAGGCATTCATCAGGCGCGCGTCGGGGTGCGCCGCCTGCGTGCGGCGATCTCGGTGTTCAGGCCGTTGTTGCCGCGCCGGCAGGTCGCCGCCTTGAAGACAGAACTGGCATGGTTGCAGCGCGGCTTTGGCCCGGCCCGCGACTGGGATGTCTTCATTGGCGAAACTTTGACGCCGCTGGGGCGTCATCTGCCCGAGGACAAGGTAGTCAAGACACTGCAGGCCCAGGCTCAACGGGCCCGCAAGCGGGCCTATGCTGCCGCGCACGATGTCCTGGACTCGCGCCGCTTCACGCGACTGGTTCTGACATTGCAGCAGTGGGTCTCCGAAAAGCCACCCAACAAAAAGCTGCGAAAACCGATCACCGGGCCGGCGCGGCAGTTCATCGCCAAGCGCCATGAAAAGGTGATTCTGGATGCTGGCGACGATATCGAAGCGCTCAGCGAATCGGCCTTGCATCAGTTGCGGATCGAGATCAAAAAAACACGCTATACAGTTGAATTTCTTGGAAAATTGTTCTCCAAGAAAAACGCAAAATCCTATGCGCGGTTGTCCGGAGATCTTCAGGACTGTCTTGGCGGCCTGAATGATGCGGTGGTTGCAAGACAGCTGATCGAGTCGATCGAGCACGATGAAGGCGCCGTGTCGGAGGGTGCGAAAGAGGTGTTGGCGGGGTGGCACGCGGCGCGCATCGATGCCGGGTTGGGCGACCTTAAGAAAATCTGGGGGCAATTCACCGCCGTGCCCGATTTTTGGTGATCGGCGGAGCGGCCGTTTAGCCGGTCAGAGTGCGCGGCTGAATGAACCGCACCAGCCGTCCGCTGCCCGGCCCGACAGCGGACCATGTCTTGGCATCGAACTCGATCACCGCCAGCGCGCCGGTGGGATACTTCGTCGCCAGTGCCTTGCGGTCGGCTTCCTCTCCGGAGCCGATCAGAAGGGCGGCCAGCTGTTCCAACAGGGGATTGTGGCCGACAAGCATCAGCCGCGGCTCTTGGATCTTGAGCGACTTGACGTGGTTCCAAAGGGTCCTGGCAGACCCCAAATCGTACAGCGCCCGGTCCAGGCTGATCTCCAGTTCCGCATTCAGGGCGGGCAGAACGTGCGCCAAGGTCTCTCGGGCGCGCTGCGCCGGCGAGCAAACGATCCTGTCCGGCGGAGGCAGGCTCTCACGCATGTAGTTAGCCATGGCATTCGCGGCTTTCATGCCGCGGGGTGCCAAAGGACGGTCGAAGTCGGCAAGACTCGGATCGTCCCAGCTGGACTTTGCGTGCCGAAAAATCATCAAGGTCAGCATGGATTTAGGCGAATGCTTAACTTTTCTTCCCCATTGGGTTCATGTTACTTGAATTGCGCTCGCGAGTGCAGGCTGAATCGCGCTTTCTGCTGACGTCCTGCCTGCGCTGACGGCAATCCCACCAACGGAAGACAGTGGCCACATGGCAGACGGACAGCAGGTTTCCGAGTCGACGGAAAGCGGACTAGATTTTGATTCGCCGGAACGCTTTATCAACCGGGAGCTCTCCTGGCTGTCGTTCAACACCCGGGTTCTGGAAGAATGTGCGAACCCCAAGCACCCTCTGCTGGAAAGGCTCCGATTTCTGTCGATTTCGGCCAGCAACCTTGACGAATTCTATATGGTGCGCGTCGCCGGCCTGAAGGGGCAGGTCGAGGCAGGCATCACCGAAATCAGCCAGGACGGTCTGACCCCGGCTCAGCAGTTGAGCGCGATCGGCGAGCAGGCCATCGAGCTGATGCAGCAGCAGCAGGTCTTCTGGCGCGAGCTGGTCGGCGAGCTGGGTCAAGCCGGCTTGACCGTCCTGGGGCCCGAGAACCTGACGGCGAAGGACAAGGCTTGGCTGGACAAGTGGTTCTTCGAGCAGATCTTTCCCGCGTTGACGCCGTTGGCGGTGGACCCTGCCCATCCGTTCCCGTTCGTTCCCAACCTGGGACTGGTGATGGCGGTCCAGCTGTTCCGCAAGCCCGACGATCGTGATCTCAGCGGCCTGGTTCCGATCCCGTCCAATCTCGACCGCTTCATCCGCCTACCGGGCAACCGGATCCGCTTCATCGTCCTGGAAGAGGCGATCAGCCTCTATCTCGACCGGCTGTTTCCAGGCTTCGAATTGCTGGGCAAGGGCATGTTCCGGGTCATCCGCGATTCCGACATGGAAATCGACGAAGAGGCCGAAGACCTGGTCCGGACCTTCGAAACCATGCTCAAACGCCGCCGGCGCGGCCATGTCATCCGATTGACCGTCAACCAGGAGATGCCCGAATCCCTGATGGAATTCGTCGTCCAGGAAATGGGCGTCGACAAGGAGGACTCGTACCGCCTGGACGGTTTGCTGGGGCTGGTCGACGTCAAGAGCCTGATTGTCGATGAACGCCGCGACTTGCAGTTCCCGCCCTTCAACCCCCGCTTTCCCGAGCGGATTCGGGACTATGGCGGCGACTGTTTCGCGGCGATCCGGGCAAAGGACATCATCATCCATCATCCGTACGAAAGCTTCGACTCGGTGGTCCAGTTTCTGCGCCAGGCAGCCGACGATCCCGCGGTGGTGGCGATCAAGCAGACGCTGTACCGAACATCGGCCAATTCGCCGATCGTCAAGGCGCTGATGGAGGCAGCCGAGGAAGGCAAGTCGGTCACCGCTCTTGTGGAGCTGAAGGCCAGGTTCGACGAGGCCGCCAACATCCAGTGGGCGCGCGACCTGGAACGCGCGGGCGTTCAGGTTGTCTACGGATTCATAGACCTGAAGACGCATGCCAAGATCTCGATGGTGGTGCGTCGCGAGAGCACCGGCCTTCGCACTTATGTCCATTTCGGGACAGGCAACTACCACCCGATTACGGCCCGGATCTACACCGACCTCAGCTTCTTCTCCGTCGATCCGGCCCTGGGGCGCGACGCGGCGCGGATCTTCAACTACATCACGGGCTATGCCAATCCGGAGGCGATGGAGAAACTGTCATTTGCGCCGTTGGGGCTGCGCAAACGCCTGATGAAGGACATCGAAGAGGAGATCGAGCATGCCAGGGCCGGCAGGCCGGCGCAGATCTGGATCAAGGTCAACAGCCTTGTCGACGAAGTGATGATCGACGCGCTGTACAGGGCGTCGCAGGCCGGCGTCGAGATCGACATCGTCGCGCGCGGCATCTGCTGCCTCAGGCCGGGCATTCCCGGGTTCTCGGATCGGATCAGGGTCAAGAGCATCGTCGGCCGGTTCCTGGAACACAGCCGCATCATCTGTTTCGGCGCGGGAAAGCCGCTGCCGTCGACGGATGCCAAGGTCTATATCTCGTCGGCCGATTTCATGTCCCGGAATCTGGAACGCCGGGTGGAATCTCTGGTGCCGATCGAGAACATCACCGTCAAGCGGCAGGTGGTGCACCAGGTGATGATCGCCAACCTGAACGACGAGGCGCAGAGTTGGTACATGCGCTCGGACGGCAGTTTCAGGCGTGTCGAACCGCCGGGCGAGGGGTTCAGCGCGCACACCTACTTCATGACCAACCCCAGCCTGTCCGGTCGCGGCAGCGCGCTCAGGCATCCGCGTTCGCGCAAGGCGGCCAAGCTGATACTGAAAAAAGCCGGTTAATGTCATCCTATCGCGGCGTTGAGAACGACACGCCGCCCGTCGCCGTCATCGACATCGGATCCAACTCGATTCGGCTTGTCGTGTACGAGGCGATGTGGCGGGCGCCCTTGCCGGTCTTCAATGAGAAGGTACTGTGCGGCCTGGGCCGTGGCCTGGACGAGACCCGCCGGCTTTCGGCGGCCGGTGTCAAACTGGCGCTTGAAAGCTTGCCGCGGTTCGTTGCCATTGCCCGGTCGATGGGGGCGGACCCGGTTGTTGCTTTTGCGACGGCAGCGGTGCGTGACGCCGAGAACGGCGCCGATTTCGTTGCAGCGGCGCAGGAAAGTGCGGGCGTCGCCATAGAGGTGATTTCGGGCGAGGAGGAGGCCCGCCTGTCGGGCCTTGGCGTCTTGTCGGGAATGCCTGAAGCCAACGGGATCATGGGCGATCTGGGAGGCGGTAGCCTGGAGTTGGTCGAATTGCGGTCGGGCGGCAGCCACCGACAGGCGACGCTGCCGCTGGGACCGCTGCGCATGGCGTCGACGGTTCTGGAGACGCCCTCGAAGCTGAAGCAGACGATCGACGGCGCTCTGGACGCGGTGGAATGGCTGCCAGGCCATGCCGGCGGCGAACTCTACGCCGTGGGAGGCGCCTGGCGGGCGCTGGCCCGCATCCATATTGAACGTACCCGGCATCCGCTGCACATGATCCATCACTACAGGTTGGGCGCGGACCAGGCGCTGGATCTGGCGCGCTCCGTCTCGAAGATGTCCGATGCGGACCGGTCCGCCGTCTCTGGCATCAACAAGCGACGCCTGGAGACGCTGCCCTATGCCGCCCTGTTGCTGCACCGTCTGGTGAAACGTAGCGCTGTTTCCGGTCTGGTGTTCTCTGCTTACGGCCTGCGCGAAGGCAAGCTGTTCGAGATGCTGCCGGCCACGGTCCAGAATCACGACCCCCTGATCAGCATGTGCCGGCAGTTCGGCCAGCCGATGGGGCACAGCGTCGTCGATGGCGATGAACTGTGGCGCTGGATGCGGCACGTGCTGCCGGACGAAGATCCTTCGCATGACAGGCTGGCCCATGCGGCCTGCCTGTTGTCCGACATCTCCCGCCTGGAGCATCCTGACTATCGGGCCGAACACGCGCTGTTGCGGATCCTGAGGTTCCCGTTCGTCGGCGTCGATCACGCAGGCCGGGCCTTCGTGGCGCTCGCGGTGGCGTCGCGCCATGCCCAGGTTGTCGGCCGGCCGGTGATGAAGGCGATCCGCGGCCTTTTGAACCGCAGGTCCATCGACCGGGGCCGCTCCATCGGCCTGGCTATCCGGCTGGCCTACACGCTTTCCGGTGGCAATGTGGAGGTTCTGCGCCGGTTTCGGCTGGAACGCGGCGGGAAGGAACTGGTGTTGCGGGTCCCGCCTGACTGCGAAGACATGACCGGCGACATCGTGGCGCGCCGGCTGGGGGCGCTTGCCGAAGCCTTGAAGCTGGAACCGGCGATCCGCGCTGCCTCGTGTGTGCCGCAAATGGGCAAGGCCTAGCGGCGACGCGCTTTACTTGACGGTGATTGTTTGCTCCGCGGACAGCACCTCACGGCCGCCGCGAGCGACCGACAAAGTGCCGCGATATGTGCCGGCCTGCCAGCCGTCGGCAGGTCGCCGTACGCCGGTGAACGCGTAGAACGTATACTGCGTCTTCTCCACTTTGCCCGGTGTCCGGATCAGGTCCGTGCCGTCCGGCGCCACGATGCTGAGTTCATACCTGTCGCCGGCGAAGACATTGGCATAGTTGGCCCAGAACGATATGACCGGGGCATCTGAAGACAGCATGGTCATCGTGTAGTCACCGCGACGAATCGGTTCGGACTTGACCGGTTCGTCGGCAAAGCCGGCGCTCAGAACCCA
>CAJIAA010000001.1_pt1 | contig 36527 bp, 34 predicted proteins | sample 9199011 | NCBI WGS metagenome assembly CAJIAA01 (sample SAMEA7708266, study PRJEB35096) | sediment metagenome | biome: marine neritic benthic zone biome [ENVO:01000025]; feature: sediment [ENVO:00002007]; material: shallow marine sediment [ENVO:03000034] sea grass bed [ENVO_01000059] ...
AATGCGGCGGTCGTCGACCTTTATGCTTCGTCCGGCGACACGATCGTGGGACGCTTCGTGTCGCCCGGCGCGTCAAACGGGATTTCGGTGGAAGTCCGCAGTCTTGACGCTGCTTTCGACATCCAGTCGGTGACCACCCGCGCCTCATTTGAATAGGGAAATCTGCCGAGCGCCGCCGAAGGCGGCCGTTGTGCGACGGCCTCAGGCGTATCTGATCTCGTCCATGGCGTCGCTGCGTTTGGCTTTCCGGCGCGCCGCCATCCGCGGCATGACCTTGCGCGCCAGCATGTTCTGCACCTTCAGGGCGGACGGCTTGTCGGACCTCAGGATCAGCTTGTACAGGCCGGAATCGGAAATCAGCGTCACCGGCTCGTCGTCCAGCCGGGTGATCTGCATGACCACGATTTCGTCCTCGTCCAGACGGTCCAGTTGGCGCTGCTGTTCGGTCTCGCTGTCGGCCACATCCAGCATCCAACACGCATCGGTGAAAACGAACCACTGGCGCCGGTTAAGCACCACGGAACGCAGGCCGCCGCGCTTGGCGCGCTTCATGGAGGCGTCGACCTTGCGCAGCGTGATCCCCGCCTTCCAGGTCGCGAAAAGGCGCCCGTCGGATATCATCGCCAGGCCCGCCTTGCGCAAAAGCTGCGCCGTCGCGTTGGGGATCTTCGCGCCGCCCTGGGTCACCCAGTCCTTGTTGCGGCCGTCGAATGTCTGTTCAAACGGCCGGTTCCGGACAAGCGCACGCAAGCCCTGGATCAACTCCTCGCGCCGCGCTTCCTCGACATTTAGTGCGTCATAGAAGTCCATTCTGCCGCACCCCTGTTTGGTTACTGTTTTTATTGTTAACGTAGTATTAATTGAAGATTATAGCGGCATTCGAGTGAATATCAATGATTCAGTAACCACTGCGGTAAGTTATTCATTAAGGTTAACACAAGTTCACGAAGTATAGAGTAATATTTTATTAACCAATATTTCCGCGGCAGCTTCAGGCTCTAGCGCAGGCCGCGCGGGGCGCCTGCCAGCCGCCGCCGCAGCGCGGAGAGGTAGATCAGGAAGAATGCGGCGAAAAGATACTCCTGAACCTCGGTCAAATTAACCGGCTGCAAAGCCAGGCGGGCAGGGCTGTCGACGGCCAGGCCGGACAGGTTGGCTGCGTCCTCCGGAAACCGGATCAGGACGGCAAGGGCGGAAACGAACAGGCTTGCCCCTGTCGGCAACAGCCAGAACGCCAGGCGCTGTCGCGGCAGCGGGCCGCGCAGGCGCTCGAACAGCGGAACCAGAACGCCGCCGACCAGAATCCACAGAAACACCAGGATGCGCGGCTTCTGATCCAGCCAGCTGGACATGTTGTGCAGGTTCGTCTCACCCTGGTCGTTGCGGGCTGCGAACCAGTCGGGTGTCTCCCAGCCCAGGACCCACTGCCCCCAGCTGATCTCTTCGCCGGCGAAATAGACAAGCCCCGCGGCATGCAGGGCCAGCCACAGGGCGACCAGCGGCCGCGACAGGCTGAGCGAATCCCGGGCGGCGATCAGCGCCACCCCCAGCGCCCATATAAGAAGGATCACCGTGGCGATCTCGATGACGCCGTTCTCGTAGGAAAGGACATTGACGGCAAAGTTCCATGCCGGCGGCATGGAGCCGGTCAGCGCCACGACCATGCCGAATGCACCCATTCCCACCACCACGACGAGCGCCGACAGCGGCAGGCCGGTTGAAATCAGGCGGGGTGGCGCGGTCGTCGACATGACCGATACGGTGTGCCGGGACGGCGGCGAGGTCAAGCGTCCGCGGCTAGTTCCCCGGCACCAGCAGACTGCGCCCCGATCCGGAACCCGATCGCCGGGATTTTGCCTGGGCGATCGCCCGTTCCAGACGGTCGCGGGATCGGCAGCCGAACCGGCAGACCCGCCGCAGGCGCGCCAATTGCTGTTCCGCGCCGTCGATCCGGTTGGACTCCAGGTAGATCATGCCCAGGTTTTCGATTGCCGGCGGGTGGTTCGGTGAAAACCGCAGCGCCTGGTTGGTGGCATTGACGGCGGCCCTGAAATTGCCGGTGCCGCGGTAGGATCGGCCCAGCAACGTCCAGGCCTCCAGGTTGGATTGGTACGTTTGCAGGAACTTGCGCAGCACCGGAATGGCCTCGCGGTACCGTCCCCTCTGCACCAGGCCCCGGGCATGGACCAATGTGGGGTTCTGCCGTTGCACCTGCGCTTCGGCGGGCGTCACGTCGACGGTTGGCGACAGGACGACCATGGCAAAGGCCGCCAGCAGGGCCTTCAAGGCGGTGCGGCGGTGATCCGAAGTTGGATGCATATTCTGCTTCCGGTGCGGTTTGTAGGCGGGCGGAGTGTAGCATGCCGGCGGCATCGGGGCAGGGGGTGCGGGGGCGTGCCCGGTGCCATAGACTGCGCCCAGTCGATAGACCATGCGGGGGAAAAGTCGATGTCCAGTTCCGATCATCCGGTTTGCCTTCTGGTTACCTTGACCTGTGCGCCTGGCAAGCGTTCGGATTTCTTGGCGCGCGTCCGCCAACATGCGGCGGCATGTTTGGCGGAAGAGCCGGGCTGTCTCAGGTTCGACGTCCTCGTGCCCGATGACGAAGACACGGTATTCCTGTACGAGGTCTATACCGACAACGCGGCGATCGACAGCCATCTTGGGACCGACCGCATGGCACGGTATATGCGCGATGTAGAGCCGCTTTTGACCGACCGCCTGCGCCGGAAATGTATCGTCATGGCAGGCGCGGATTAACCGAACCGGACGCCACACGGCGAGCCAGGTGCCAGGGTACTTGCCCCAGACCGGGTTTTGTCTGCACAGTAGGCCCTGCGACGAGGCGCGGACGGAAATGTCACAGTGCCCGGAAACCAAAGGCAATGCGGGAGATCTGGACAATGGAAATCAACGCGCAGGCAACGGAAATGACGGAAACCATTTTCGAGATCCTGGAGGTGGCACCCTCTGAGGAGCGGTTCCGGCAGGTGCGCCGGCTGATCGAGCACGAATTGGTCGAGCGTGTCCGCGAAACCGAGGAACGGCACGCAAAAGTGACGAAGGACTGCTGTCCGGCCGATGACGACTTGGCTCACAAGATCGCCCGGGCGATCCGCAAGTCCAATACTGCCTTGATCGCCAACCTCGAGAGCCTGCGCTAGCCCGCCGCAGGGTCCCAGGCGGCGCCGTTCTTGGTATCGTCACGAGGCAGATGCGCAGGATGACGGGATGGATGCGGCGCTGCCCGATGGTTTGTGCAGCGTGCATTTGGCTGGGCGCGGCGTTGACCGGCTGCGACGCGGCGCTGAAAATCGAAGTCGGACCCTCCGACCCGGAGGCTGCGGCGACCGCGATTGACAGCCAGCCGGGGCCGGCAACCGCTGTTGCCGACGCCCGGACGGCGTTGCCCGTTGACGCGGCACAGGACCCCGCCCGTTATGCCGAGTTGCTGTCCGACCTGGAACCATGGGAGATCTATCGCCGTTGTGCGGCCTTGGTCACCGTGCGCGACCAACAGCGGTTTGACATCTGCTTCAGCGTTCTGACGGAACGTATCGGCGACGGCACGCTGGGCGAAAGCGGTTTCGGCGGACGGGAATGGAACAGGGCCGCAACGGTGGTGCGGCTGGAGGAATTGCGCGCCGAGGCTTTGCTTGACCGGGGGGAGCTTGTTCGGGCCGAGGCGGCGGCCTTGGACGCAGCCAAAGCCGCCGACGACAGGCCGAATTACGTGGTGGAGGCGGAGGCGGCTGATTGGCTGTCGAAGCTGATGTCGCGGGCCGACTATGGAGACCCGGACCAGCCATTCGCGCATTTCCGACTTCGCCCGTTGGGGCTTGCGACGGCGATTGCGGCGCGCCGCGGCGACCGCAACTTGGCCCGCGCCTATCTGACCGAAATCGACGCCTTCGATCCGGCGCTCGGCGCCCCTGGACATGCGGCACTTTGGCGGCGCTGGAAGGCGATCGGTCATTTCACGCTGGGCGACTACGAACAAGCGTACCAGGTGCTGACCCGCGGACCGGACATGGGAATCGGCGGGGCGGCGTATCAGGCGATGGTCGAGATCGACGCCGTCGACCCGCAGGCCGCCCAGCTTTTGCCGGTGACGCCGGGGTTCCGCCCATTGGATCCGCGTTATGTCATGGAGTTGGGTCACGATTTCATTCGGTTGCGCAGCGCCCTGGAAACCGGGCGCCTGGAGGCGGCCAAGACAGGGCTGGACGAATTGCTGAGCGAAGACCGCCTGAGGGACCATCCCGCGATTTACGTCCGGGTTCTGCGCGACCGTGGCCGGATTGCCGCGGCCGAAGGCGCCTACGAAGGCGCGATTGCCTCATTCCAGGTTGCCATCCAGGCGATCGAAGCGTCGCGCTCGGCACGCGTCACTGACGCGGGAATACTGGGTGGCTGGAACGACAGGCAGGCGCTTTATGCCGACATGATCGCAGCCCAGATCGCCATCGGCCGGCCGGAAGCCGCATTCGCCTATGCCGAGCGTGCCCGCGCCCGCGCCCTGGTCGATCGGTTGGCGCCGAAGATGCGTTTCGCGCTGGCGCCGCCCGGGATGGAGGAGATGTTGACGTTGCAGGCCCGGCGCGAGGAGCGTGCCGCAGTATTGGCCCGGCGCCAAGAACCCGTGCTGGTGTCCCAGGCCAACGGCGTCGGTGCGTTCCAGGAGTCGGTGCGTCGCCAGGCGCCGCGCCTCGTCGGGCTGGTCACCGTGGCGACCCTTCCCGTGGAGGAGATCCAAGCGAGTCTTGCAGACGATGAGGCGCTGCTGGCCTATTTCCAGCGCGGCGACCGCCTTTTCGGATTTGCGTTGACCCGCGACGCGCTGGCGGCCCAGGAATTGGACGGCGAGGACCTGGACGTGTTGGTGTCCGGTTTCCTGCGTGCGATCCGCAATCCGCGCCGGCGGGCCTATGTCAGCGCGGCGCGTCGTCTGCACGAGGGACTGATACAGCCTTTCGATGCAGCGCGGGCGGCGCGACGCCTTGTCATCGTGCCGCACGGCGCGCTGACCCGGTTGCCGTTTGCGGCCCTGCGCGACGAGACCGGATTCCTGATCGACAGGGTCTTTCTGCGGCAGTTGCCGTCAGCCCAGCATCTGGCAGCCGCCAATGTCGCGCCCGGACCTGCGGATCTTCGACTGATGCTGCTGGATCCGCCGGAACCGGGCCAGCCGTCGCCCGACCTGCCCGGGGCGCCGTTGGAAACGGCGGCGGTCGGACGGGCATGGCCCGGCGCCGTCCTGGCGGTCGGTCGGGGTGCCACGGAAACCCTGCTGAAAAACACTGACGCCTCGATGACCCACTTGCACTTTGCAGGGCGCTGCGACGGTGAACCCGCCTTGCTGCTGGCAGCGGACACCGAAAACGACGGGCGCGTGACGTTGCCGGAACTCTACGACATCCGGCTTGGTGTTCGCTTGGCCGTTCTCAGCCGTTGTCACGCCGAACCCGACGGCGCCGGCCGGGCGGAGCTGAGCGAGGGTTTCCTGCGTGCCGGCGCCGATGCGATCACGGTCAGCCTGTGGCCGCTCGCCGACTCCGCCGCTGCGGCGCTGATGGAGCAAATCTATGGCGAGCTGCGGGCCGGAACAGGGGCCGGCGCGCTGAATGCCACCCAGCGCGCGATGTCTCGCGCATCCAGACATCCATACTATTGGGCGGGCTTCCAGTGGCTCGGCAGCGCAGGCGCCGCGCCGCCGCCGGGCGAGGGGTGACGCGGCAACGCCGGGGTCAGGACTCGGCCTTGGTCTTGCGGTGCGACGGCCGGCGCACCGCTTTGGCCACATAGCGGTGGTCTTCGACCAGTTTCAGCAGGTCGAACGAACTGATGATGCCGATGACCTTCTTTTCGTGGGTCACGACCATGTGGTGGATGCGCTTGTTGCGCATGATCCGGGCTGCGATATGCACGTCGTTGTAGGCCGGCACGGTATGCACCCCGTAGGTCATGATATTCTTGATTGGCGTCCCGCCCTTCAGATCGCCGACCAGATCGGCGGTAGAGACAATGCCCACGGCCTCGCCGGCCGGCCCGACGACGGGGACGGCGTGGATATGGTTGCGCTCCATCAGCCGGCGGATATGGTCGACGCTGTGGTGCGGCTCCGCTGTGATCACGGTCGTTGCCATCAGATCGTTGATCTTCACGGTCATTGGAGACGCTTCCTTTCCTTCGCGGACGATAGCCGGGCAGCCGAGGCAGGGTCTTTGACCTGGGTCATGCGACGGAATCCGGCAGTACGAGAAAAAACGAAACGGGAACGACTCTCCTGACAGGAGGGTGTCAGCAGGGGGTGTTTAGACTGCATCTTGTCGGATCGACAGTGCACTCCAGCACCGCCGCCGCCCCAATGAAGGAACACGCCCATGCCTCTGGATTCCGTTTCCGGTGCCGCCCCGACCGCGCCCGTGCCGATGGTGGAAGACCGCATTATTGTGATGTGCAGCGCCTCGAATCTCTGGCGCAGCCTGATCGTCGCGCCGCTGTTGCCGCGCTGGTCTCCCATTGTATGCGGCGAACCGACAGGATCCGGCGGGCCCGCACGTCCCGGTGTCTGCCGGTCGTGGCGGGTTGTTCTGGGACGTCGAAACGGCCGGGTTGCGGGACGCTGCGTCGCGGCGGTCGCCGACACCCGGCTGGTCTACCTGGCCGAACCCGAGGCCGGGCCGTTGGCGCGATTCCTGACCGGACTGGCCTTCTCATTTGAACTGGAGGAATCCCAACAACGGGAGACAGTGTTGTGGCTTAGGACGTATTATCCGACAGGCGGCGCCGTTGACCGGTTGTTGCGGACGCCGGCGGTACGGCGGCAGTTCGGCGCATTGCGGATGGCGATGTTGCGGAATGTCAAACGCCTCGCCGAACGCGCGGCGGCTTCGTCGATGCCCGTTCAGGGGGCGTGGGACGTCGGTGCGGTCGTCCCGCCGGTCATGCTGTTGATGAGGGAGCGTTGAGCATGCGTCGGGCAGACCGACTGTTCCAGATCGTCCAGATCCTGCGCCAGCGCGGCCGGCGCGCCGTCACCGCGGCGACTTTGGCCGAGGCGCTGGAGGTCTCGGAACGTACAGTCTACCGAGACATCCGCGACCTCGTCCTGTCCGGCGTGCCGATCGACGGCGAAGCCGGCGTCGGTTATGCGATGGCGCCCGGATACGACCTGCCGCCCCTGATGTTCACGCATGAGGAGATCGAGGCGCTGGTGCTGGGCGCGCGGATCGTGCGCAGCTGGTCGGATCCGGCCTTGGCCAAGGCGGCGCAAGACGCACTGGGCAAAATCGAAGTGGCCCTGCCGGACCAATTGAGAGCGCGGGTCTCTGACGCGATGCTGTTTGCGCCGAAGCTGCCCGCCAGCGACCGCGCCGCGGTCCAGCTTTCCACCCTGCGACGCGCGATCCACGACAATCACAAAGTCCGGGTCGGATACAGCGACCGAAATGGGGCTGCGACAAGCAGGACGCTGTGGCCGTTGGGCCTGTTTTTCTGGGGCTCCACCTGGACGCTGGGCGCCTGGTGCGAACTGCGCCAGGGTTTCCGGAACTTCCGCCTGGACCGGATCGAACGCCTGGTCGTCCTGGACGAGGTCTTTCGCGCCGAGGCGGGGCAGACGCTGGAGGACTACCTTCGCGCGGCCGAAGAAGACGCCGCTGCCTGCGATGCGCCGGACCAGGCCGCCACGCGCGTGCCAAAGGGAAGCGGCCGCCGCAGCGACTGACGCGGTTTCGACCGATTTACGGAGAAAGAAACGGCGGGCCCGGAGATCGGGCCCGCCAGATTTGTCGTGGGTAAAGGAGGCAGTTGGGGGGTGTCTTGCGCCGTTACGGTCTTATTGGGGCGGTTGGAAACCCGAGTCGATTGCTTCTGCTTCTTCCTCCGCTGAGAGAGGGGCGCCACCCGTGGCGCCGATAACGTCGCCGATTGAGACGGTTGTTAGACCGGCTTCCTGGTTGCCGCCGCCGGGACCTGTGTTGCCACCGCCACCGGGGCCCGAATTGCCGCCGCCGCCGGGACCAGAGTTCACGCTGCCAGGACCGGAATTGTCCGCGGCGTCATCCTCGTCGTCATCATCCTCGTCGTCATCGACGGGAAGGAATTCCGTCGTGAGATCTTCATCATCCTCGTCGTCGTCGTCGTCGTCTTCATCATCGTCATCATCTTCGTCATCATCTTCGACGTCATCGTCGTCTTCATCGTCGTCTTCATCATCGTCATCATCTTCGTCGTCATCGTCGTCTTCATCATCGTCATCGTCGTCATCGTCATCGTCATCGTCGTCATCGTCATCGTCGTCATCATCGTCGTCATCGTCATCGTCATCGTCGTCATCGTCATCGTCATCGTCGTCATCGCCCGAGCCGCTGCCGGATTCGTCATCGTCATCGTCGTCGCCGCTTTGGGCGAACGCCGCCTGCCATTTAGGAAGACCGGTGGGTGTGTCGACATCCATGGGCAAGACGGACAGGCCGAGCGCGAGGATGCTGGCCGATGCCAGGAGCCGGATGGTCAACGGGCGTCGACGGATGGGCCGGGACGGTTCGACGACTGCGAGGCAGTCTTCGGGCCGGTTTTTCGTGGGATCGTACAGCATCATGCACCTTCCGTTGCGTGGTTCGCACTGAGACAACGACCGGGCGGCGTTGTTATTCCCCACGCTTCATTCCCCAAGGCCCGAACCTGTTTCGGTTGCCCCGGAATGCCAGCGAAATCAAGGTTAACGTGGGCTATTTCGAACGGCCGTTTTGGCCGGTACAAGATGTCCGGCGTCATACTTAATCAAGAATTACCGGAATAATCTGTCGCCTCGTGCGTTGTATCCATGAGTTCTTCGGATTTGATCGGGTCTGGTACATTGGAAGAGCATACAGCGGCGCTGCGCCACGAAATGATCGGTTTGTTGCCGCGGCTGCGGCGCTTTGCGCGTGGCTTGGCCGGAAATCCGGCCGAGGCCGACGACCTTGTCCAGGAATCCTGCGAGAAGGCCTTGAGGAACGCGCACAAGTTCCAACAGGGCACCTCGCTGGAAAGCTGGATGTACCGGATCCTGCAGAACTGTTGGCGTGACAAGCTGAAGTCCGCCCACCACCGGTTGGTGGACGCCGTCCCACCGGAGGAACTGGGCCAGATAGCCGGACCCACGGAGTCGGAAGCCGAAGCAAGGCTGACTCTTGGCGCCGTGGCCAGGGCGATGGAACGGCTGGACGAGAACCAGAAGGTCGTCATCGTGCTGGTCTGTGTCGAAGGATACAGTTACGCCGACGCGGCGAAGACGCTGGGATGGCCGGTTGGCACGGTGATGAGCCGGCTGGCAAGGGCGCGTCTGGCCCTGCATGCAATGCTGGAACATCAGGACAACGTGGTGCCGCTGTTGCAGCGGAAAGGATAGACAGATGGCTGGTATGGAAACGCTTGGATTGACCACCCTGGTTGCCTATGTGGACGGCGAGCTGGAGGCGGAAGACGCCGCCGCGGTCGAGGCGCACCTGGCAGGCGATCCCGATGCCCGCGAAATCGTGCGGAAACTGCACCAGGCGGCGCTGGTCGTCCGCACGGCGCACGACCCCGTTCTGGCCGAACCGGTCCCGCCGGGACTTGTCGAAACCGTTTTGACGGCACCGGCATCGGCGACCGACAAGGCGCCCGTTGCGCATCGGCGCCGGGCGATGTCCTGGGACAGGCCTCTTGCGCGGGTGGCCGCAACGATTGCGGTTTTGGCCATCGGACTGGGCGGTGGCTTTGGCGCCGCCACCTACTCCGACGCGGTTTCGGACCGGGCCGAATTGGCGGTCGGCCAGGCGCTGAAGGCACAGTTTGCAGCTGCGCGCGACGAAGCGCTGGAGACCTTGCGCAGCGGCACCTCGATGACCTGGACCTCCCCCGACGGGGAAGCGGCCGGGCGAATTCTGCCGATCCGGACCACCTACAGCGAAGACAACGGCTATTGCCGCGAGTATCAGCGGGTCACCGGGTCAGGTGCGGAGTCGGTCGTGGTTTACGGCGCGGCCTGTAGAACGGCTGCCGGCACATGGCAACCGCGCTACGAGCTGGTCAAAGACGCGGCAATCGGGGCGGTCTCGCTGTGGTAGGGCGCGCCGGCGCCGTCCTGCTGCTTTGTGCAGCGCTGGCCGGCTGTATCACCGCGGCTCCACCGGTCGCCGACGGCCCTGCGATGGAGCCGGCGCCGCTGCCCGTCTACGCAGTCGGCGACACTTTCACCTACGACAACGGACGCAGCGAAACCGTCGAAGCGGTCAACGCCGAAACCGGCATGGTCAAGTGGCGCCGCGGACGGTCCAGCATCTATTACGCACCGCCTAACTTCATCGTCCCCGACATCAGGTGGTCGACCCGAAGGACGCGCGGCCGTTTCGACACCCGCGTGGCTATGGACGCAATGTGGCCGCTGGTTCCAGGCTCGGAGGAATATTTCGTCGGCACCAGGGAAAGCCAGCGCAAGGGCCAAAGCGAGACCCGGCTGTCGATCCGCGCCTACGACTGCCGGGTGAACGGAACGACAACGCTGGTGCTGGCGATCGGGACATTCGACACATACAAGGTTGTCTGTCGCCGTCTGACCCGGGGCCGCAGCCTGTCTCGCGTGTATCATTGGTACTACGCGCCCGCTGTCGGACACTACGTGCAGAAGGACACCTTCGACCGGTACGGGAGCCTCAGGTCCAGCGTCAAGCTGGCCTCGGTCCTGCGGGCGGACGGGGGACTTTCCGACGTGGCGCGGGCAGGCCGCAACACACTGTTGACCGAGGCCCTGGAAACCTGGCCCAGCGGCACGACGCGCGACTGGCAGGACCCGGCCGGCGGGATCGGCGTGGCGGTCACGGTTGCCGGAACCTTCAAGACGGAAGGCGGCGCCTTCTGCCGGCGATACCAACAGGCGATCACCGTGGGCAACGACACCCGCGTTGACCCAGGCATCGCCTGCCGCACCGAAGGCGGCTGGCAGCGGATCTGAGCCCGAACCGCGCTATGCATGTGGCATCGCGGTCCACGACCATTCCGGCCTCCCAGAAATCTAAACGACCGATGCGCGGCGAGAGCGGCGCCGTTCTGCGCACAAGACGACGCACCTAGTCCGTACTTGGCGGCGCGCAGCACACCTGGTCGTAAGTGTACCGTTCTTTCAACGTGCCGAAATGCTGGAACACGTCCAGCGTGACCTCATAGGCCTCAGGCGTGATCTCCACATGCGGCGTCCAGCAGCCCAGTTCCTGATAGGTGGCGATGCAGTCCGCCAGGACGTCCTCGTCGATATCGGGAAAGTAGGGCTTCTCAGCCCGGGCGATCGCGGCGGCCGGCGTTTCATTCATGTAGAGGCGGGTTTTTTTGTAGGCGCGCATGAAGGCCCGCGCCGTGTCGGTTTCCAACCATTCCGGCGTGGCGCACAGGGACGAGAACCCGCAGGGCCCGATCTGCTTGCCGACCTGGGCGACGACATGGCCGACGCCGTCCTTCTGAAGTTGCTGAGGGAAGGGGCCCTGCTGCTGCACGTATTGGCCGAGGCCCTCGCGGAAGGCCTTGTCGATGTCGGCAGCGGCGCCAGGGCAAATCAGATTGATCTTATCGAAATCGACGCCGGCCTTGTGGCACGCATACATGAACATGGCACGCGGCTGGCCGCCCTTGAAGCAGACAAGGTCGGCGCCTTCCAGTTTGTCCCAGGTGAAGTCCGGGTCGGCCTGGCGTCCCGTCAGGAAAAACCCGTCCATCTCGTTGATCTGGGCGAAGTGCTTGACCTTCGGGGCGTCGCCTTTGCCAAGTGTCGTGAAGCCCTGGCTCAACGCCGATTGCACCACATCCGCCGACCCGTCCAACAGGGCGTCGATTGCCGACTTGCCGGGCGGGGCGATCGACCACTCTGGTTCCAGCCCCTCTTCTTCGAGAAAGCCGCCCGACATTGTCGAGATTAGCGGCGAATAAAATGCCGAAAAGAGCGTGAACTGGATGTTGATGGTGACCATGTCCGTTCCCCGAATATATCGAACCCGTGCCTTGCCACTGTAACAGGCTAAACATTCTGTTGGATGTGATCAGACACCAAAAGATTCTTGGCGAAGACCGGGATGCGGGACGCTGCGGACAACTTCCGACAAATCTGTCCCCGTGAGATACTTGGCTCTATGCGCACTTCCTACGATACGATCGGTGTCAATTACTCCGATCTCAGAAAGCCTGACCTCCGGATTGAGACGGCGATCGGAAGGGCGCTGGGATCTGCAGAATCCGTTTTGAATGTTGGCGCCGGAGCCGGTTCGTATGAACCCGCCGACCGGCAGGTCACGGCTGTCGAACCTTCGGAGGAGATGATCCGACAGCGCGGTGCCTCAGCGGCTCCGGTTATTCAGGGCTATGCGGAAGACTTACCCTTCGACGACAATTCATTCGATGCGTCGATGGCAATCCTGACGGTTCACCATTGGGCCGACAAGGAGAAAGGCCTCAAAGAGATGCGCCGCGTGACGCGGCGCCAGGTCGTCCTGCTTACATACGACGCTTCGCATCGGGGGTTCTGGCTTGCGGACTACATTCCGGAACTTGTGGCGTTGGACGAGGCGCAAATGCCTGTCATGACGGATTATGAGGAGTGGCTTGGGTCAGTGGAGATCTCGGCTGTTCCAATTCCGCATGACTGCACGGACGGTTTCTTGTGCGCCTACTGGCGGCGGCCTGCAGCCTATCTCGATCCCAGGATTCGGGCCGCCATGTCTTCCTTTTGGGCGATCGGCAACGTATCCGAGGGGTTGAAGAAGCTCGCGAGCGACCTGGATACCGGCGCATGGGCGCATCGGTATTCCGAACTGCTCAACCTCGATGAGTGCGACTTTGGCTATCGCCTTGTCACGACGAAATGACACGCGCTCAAAATGGAGAGCCTCACCTAAGTCAAAGGTCCGTTTCGGGCGCACTCCGGTTCGTCGCTCCTAGACTCTCATTGACTGGCCAAGCGCAAGGAGACGGAACTCGGCGCTGCTATTGCTGCTGAGTTCTCGGTGTCATGCCGGGGGCCCTATAGACCAAAACGTGCAAGCGCGCCTGATATTCGATTTCGAGTGTCAGGATCCGTAAACGGAAACGATTGGAAGAACTGCTGGGCACAGGCGTCCTGTTTTCGTTTTCGGACGATGTCGGCCCAGAAGGCTGCCTTTTCGTCGTTGCGGTCCAGCGAATGGGCAATGACCGCGATCATGGTGATCAGGTAGTGCGCGCCCGCAGAACGGGCGGCTTTCTCCCCCCAGACGGCGGCATTGTCGAAATCGCCCTCGGTGATGAGAGACAGCGTCCGGACGCCGCGCATGGCATAGAGCAGGGGGTCGAGCGGGCTTAAGCTGGACGCCTGATCGACGTGGCGCAGGGCGTTGTCCGGTCTGCCCGAAAGGACATCGGTAAACGCGCGCGAATAAATGCACTGGGCGTAGTTGGGGTTCAGGGTCAAGGCGCGGTCGAGCCAATCGAAGCTGCTTTCCAATTCCCCTTCGAGCCAGAAATAGCGCCCCATGGTGAAATTGCCGAATGGATCCAGCGGGTCGAGCTCCAGGCTGTGTTCGGCGAAACGCCGGGCATTCCGCGCGGACCGGTCCGGGTCGGCCGTGTATTTCACGAATGCATCCTGGAAGTGGGTGAACGACAAACCCGCATAAGCCCTGGCAAAGCCGGGGTCCTGGGACACGGCGCGTTCGAAAAGCGCCGTCGCCGCGGCATTGTCCCGCTTGTTGAAGCGATACATGTGCTGCAGACCAAGATGGTAGCACGACCAGGCGTCCAGATTCTCAGGCACGCCCAGACTTGCCATCTGGGCTTCGTGCGCGGGTATGTGAGTCTCGATCAAGGAGACCACCCGGGCCACGATGTCGGCTCTGAGCTCGTGTACGGCTTCCAAGGGCGACGAGACCTGGTCGCTCCAAATGACACCGCCATCGGCGGTGACCGAAAGCTCGACCGAGACCGTTATGGTCCGTTCGCTGGTTTCGACCGATCCCGTCAGGCAATAGCGCACGCCCAATGACCTGCCGACCATTTGCACGTCGGGATCCTGATCGCGAAATCGAAAGGCGGTGCCCCGGGCGATCACGAACAGCCATCGCAGGCGGGACAAGGCTTGTATCACGTCATGCGACAAGGCGTCGGTGATGATTCCGTCTGACGGTCCCGCGCCCAGCCGCCGGAACGGGAGGACGACGATTGACGGCTTCGTGTTTTTCGAAATCCCGTCCTCTGTTTGATGCGGCGCATCCGGACCGGTCGGCGGCGTATGCGGATCCGAACCGGCAATCCGCGCGGTATCGCGACCGACCTTTTCGACAACATCGGCGATGAACCGATAGCCGCAGCCGTGGATCGTGCGGATCGTGTGCTGCGCGGTGCCGTCGTCGCCCACGACCTTGCGCGCCAGCCTGATCCGGCTCGCAATCGATGCCTCGGATACGATGCGGCCGTTCCAGATCAGCTCGATGATGTCGTCCTTCGACACCATGTGCTCGCGCCGTTCGACGAGCAGCTTCAGAAGCGCGAATACCTGCGGTTCCAGCGGTACCCGTATCCTGCCCTGGAGCAACTCGAACTTGTCAGCATCAAGCTCAAAATCGTTGAACAGGTACCTCATGGCTCAAAAGGCTAACGCAGTTTTCGGCGTTCCAACAAGAAATCTTCATGTCTTCGTCATGTTCCCGGGAGCTAAAACGGTTAGACTTCCAGGGATCTGAGCCACAATTCGAGCGAGACATCCAATGCCTTCTCAAACCAACGGACGGACCACCGAAGGTTCTGGAAAACTGTACGACAGCGTTTTGGACACCATCGGCAACACGCCCTGTATCCGGATCAACAACCTGGCGCCCGAGGGCGTTCGGCTCTACGTGAAGGCGGAGTTCTTCAACCCCGCGGCATCGGTCAAGGACCGCCTGGCCGTGTCCATCATCGAGGAGGCAGAACGCGCCGGCGAATTGAAGCCGGGCCAGACCGTTGTCGAAGCGACCAGCGGCAATACGGGGATTGGCCTGGCAATGGTCTGTGCGGCGAAGGGCTATCCCCTGGTGGTGACGATGGCGGACAGCTTCTCCATCGAGCGGCGGCGCCTGATGCGCATCCTCGGTGCGAAAGTCGTGCTGACGCCGCGCGCGGAGAAGGGGTTCGGCATGTATCAGAAAGCGGTTGAGCTTGCCGAGACAAACGGCTGGTACCTCGCCCGCCAGTTCGAGACCGACTACAACGCAAAAATCCACGAGAACACCACGGCGCGGGAGATCATGGCCGACTTCCAGGGCGAACCGCTGGACTATTTCGTCACCGGCTACGGCACAGGGGGGACGGCAACCGGCGTCGCACGCGTTCTGCGCAAGCAGCGTCCGGAGACCAAGATCATCCTCAGCGAGCCGGCGAATGCTGCCCTGGTCAGCAGCGGCGTCGCGCAGGAACGCGGCAGAGGCGGTGCGCCGGCCAGCAGCCACCCGGCCTTCGAGCCGCACCCGATCCAGGGGTGGACACCTGATTTCATTCCGCTGGTGCTCCAGGAACTGCTCGATACTGGGAATTACGACGACATGATCCCGGTCCCCGGCCCGGTCGGAATCGAGTGGTCTATCAAGCTGGCGCAAAAGGAAGGCATCCTGACCGGCATATCCGGCGGCGCCACCTTCGCCGTAGCAATGCAGGTTGCGGAAGAGGCGGCGCCCGGCTCTGTGATTCTGTGCATGCTGCCGGACACTGGCGAACGGTATCTCTCTTCGCCTCTGTTCGAGTCTATCGAGGAGGAGATGACCGAGGAGGAGATCGCGCTGTCTAAATCGACGCCCGGATTTCAGATGGGCTGACCCCATTTTGGGAGGTGAAAGGCAGGATGCGCCGCAACGAGGAATCGCTCGACCCGTCGGACTGGGAGGCCCTTCGCGCGTTTTCGCACCGGGTCGTCGACGACGCGGTCGATTATCTCCGCGACGTGCGGGATCGTCCGGTCTGGCAGTCGATGCCGGACGGCGTTCGCGCGGCGTTTCGGACCGGCCCGCCGGCAAAACCGACAGCGATCGAAACGGTCTATGACCGCCTGCGCGAGACCATGATGCCCTATCCCATGGGCAACATTCATCCACGGTTCTGGATGTGGTACATGGGCTCGAGCAATTTCACGGGCGCGCTCGGCGACTTTCTCGCGGCAATCCTCGGTTCGAACCTCGCTGGCGGAGACCACGCCGCGGCGCTGATCGACCAGCAGGTGGTCGATTGGTTCCGACAGGTCGTCGGGTTCCCGGACGGTGCGAGCGGCACCTTGGTCAGCGGCGGATCGATGGCCAACATCATCGGCCTGACTGTGGCGCGAAACGCCGTCGTGGACATCGACTTGCGCGAAAACGGGGTCGGAAATCTGGAAAAGCCACTGCGCTTCTATAGCTCCGACCAAGTGCACAGTTGCCACCAGATCGCCATGGAACTGCTGGGTGTCGGCCGTACGGCCCTGCGCAAGATCCCGACTGGGCCAGACTGCACCTTGGACGTGGTGGCGTTACGGTCTGCGATCGCGGAGGACCGGGCGGCGGGGTACCAACCGGCCTGCGTCATCGCGACCGCGGGCACCGTGAACACCGGCGCGATCGACGATCTGCAACGGGTTGCGGCGCTCTGCCGCGGCGAGAACATGTGGTTCCATGTCGACGGCTGTATCGGCGCGCTGCTTGCCCTCGCCCCGGACAACGGGCATCGGATCGCGGGCCTTGAACAGGCGGATTCGATCGCGTTGGACCCGCACAAATGGTTGCACGCGCCGTTCGAGGTCGGCTGTGCGTTGGTTCGCGACGCCAAGTCTCATCGTGGCACCTTTGCGCTGAACCCGGAATATCTCGAAAGGACCAGCCGCGGGGTCGCGGACGCGCCGTGGCTGATGGATTACGGCATCCAGACCTCGCGCGGGTTCCGGGCGCTGAAGGTTTGGATGTCGCTGCAGGAACACGGCATCGAGAAATTCGGCCGCTTGATCGACCAGAACATCGCGCAGGCGGGCTATCTCCGCGAACTGATCGATGCCGAGCCGCGGCTGGAACTGCGCCCGGGCGCGACCATCAACATTGTCTGCTACCGCTACAACCCGGGAAACAGCGCGCCGGCCTCGCTGAAGCACGTAAACACCGAGATCATGCTTCGGATGCAGGAAAATGGGACCGCGGCCGTGTCGGACACGACAGTTCATGGCGAGCATTTCCTGCGGGCTGCGATCAACAATCATCGGACGACCGTGTCGGATTTGGAACTTCTCGTTGCGGAGTCCGTGAGGTTGGGGGATGCTCTGGTCGGCGACATGTGTGAGAGAAGGGTCCCAGCGGGTTAGGCCCGGGATGTTGACGCATTTTGCAGGCGTTATCCCGGTCGAGGAGGATTGGGAATTCAGCCATGGAACGCCGTCTCGCTGCAATTCTTGCTGCTGATGTCGTCGGCTATTCGCGACTTGTCCGTGCCGACGAGGAAGGCACGATTGCGGCCTTGAAACAGATGCGCGAGGCCATCGTCGACCCCAGAATCGACAGTCATCGGGGCCGTGTCGTCAAACTGATGGGCGACGGCATGCTGGCGGAGTTTCCCAGCGTCGTGGACGCCGTCCGCTCGGCGCTGGATACCCAGCGCGCCATCTTCGACCGCAATGCGACCGTGCCGAGCGAACAGCGAATCGAATGCCGCGTCGGAATCAACCTGGGCGATGTGGTCATCGACGGCGACGATATCCAGGGTGACGGGGTGAACATCGCGGCGCGTCTGGAGACGTTGGCGCCGCCCGGCGGCATCTGCATCTCCGGCGCCGCCTTCGAGCAGGTTCGCGATCGTGTCGACGAAGACTTTGCCGACCGGGGCGACATAGAGGTCAAGAATATTTCCCGTCCGGTAAGGGTCTGGCAATGGACTCCGTCCGGCATCACCGCCGCCGACCAGAAACCGGCGGACGTGCCGTCGGGCGAACCCCTGCAGTTGCCCGACAGGCCGTCTATCGCGGTCTTGCCGTTCGACAATCTGTCGGGCGACCCGGAGCAGGACTATTTCGCCGATGGGGTGGTGGAGGCCCTGACGGCGGCGCTGAGCCGCATCCGCGCCTTCTTCGTCATCGCGCGCAATTCCGCCTTTATCTACAAGGGGAAGGCCAAGAACGCCCGCGAAATCGGGCGCGACCTCGGTGTCGCCTATATTCTGGAAGGCAGTGTCCAACGGGCGGGACAGCGGGTTCGGATTACCGTGCAGTTGATCGCGACCGAGGACGACATGCATGTTTGGGCCGAAAAGTACGACGGTTCCCTGGACGATATTTTCGATCTGCAGGATCGGATTACCGAGCAGGTCGCCGGCGCCCTGCAGCCGTCGATCCGGCTGGCGGAGATCGAGCGCGTACGCCGCAAGCCGCCCCAGGATATGGGTGCGTACGATTACACCATGCGGGCGCTGCGCCACGTCTGGCAGCTGGAAAAAGACGAAGCGGCCGGCGCGCTTGCATTGCTCGACAAGGCGCTGGAGATCGACCCGGATTATCCCTTGGCGCTTGCGCTGGCTGCCTGGTGCCATGCGCAGACTTCGGTTTACAACTGGGTCGACGATATCGGTTCGGCCAAGACGCATGCGCTCGCGCTTGCCGAGAAGGCTGCCGGCATGTCCACGGACGATCCGCTGATCCTCACCGTGCTGGGCACTGTGCACACGTTCGTCCGAAACTATGGCGCGGCGCGGGTGTTGTTGGAACGCGCGGTGGCGCTCGATCCCAATTCGGCCTGGGCCTACAGCCGTTTGGGGTGGCTGGACACCTATGCCGATCGCCCCGATGAAGCGCGGGCCCATTTCGAAAGGGCGTTGCGTCTCAGCCCCGTCGATCCGATGAACTTCAACAATTTCGTCGGAATCGCCTCGTCATACCAGGTGGCCGGTGACGACGATGCGGCCGCGAACATGTTCCGGCGGGCGCTCGACGAACGTCAAAACGCGCACTGGATTCATCGCAATCTGGCGCCCGCGCTCCTGGGCGCCGGACGGGAGCGGGAGGCCCGGGCGTCCTTCGACGCATTGTTCGCGGCCTATCCGGACATCACGGTCAAGAAATTCAAGGATGCGATGGTCTTTTCGCCGCAGGTCCTCGACCGGATCGGGAAGCAACTCGTCGAACTTGGATTACCCGAAGAATAGAAGCCACAAATCAAGCGGATTTCAGAGCCATCGCGAATTGACGTCCGAGGTTAGTGGAATTCCGGATATCCCAGATACCGCCATCCTGCGACTTTCCCCGCCGTCAGGTTTGCAAGTGCCAAATGACCCGAAGCGTCATTTCAGGCAACGCCCGAACGGACCGGCTCGGGCGAGTAGCATTGTTCGACTTTTGGAAAAGCTGGCGCGCCCGGGAGGATTCGAACCCCCAACCTCCTGATCCGTAGTCAGACGCTCTATCCAGTTGAGCTACGGGCGCGCAACGCGGACGGGTTCTAGGGCAAGGCGCGTCTAAGTGCAAGCGCGAATCATTTACCGGAAATTTACCATTTTTCTTCAACTATTCCGCCCGGAATACGGGTTGTCCCTGCGAGTCGCGTGGATTAGTATCGCCGTGATTCCATAAGTGGTGGGTCGGGCCAAACGCGTGCGCAGTAAATGTCAGTAACAATCCGAGTCTGCACAATACTTCGACACGGTTTCGGTTGTGTGGTCTCGAATCAGGTTGGCACGCACTTGGACTCGTGCTCAGCGTTCTCTTCTCACCGCTTTGATTGAGGCTTGCCCATGACCGTCGCCTTCGGACAAGCGTTCGCACCGGACGGTCGATGTCAGGAATAGGAACAAGTTGCCTAATGGGTCTTTCACGGAAGGTCGCCATCCTTTTGGGAGTCAGCGCATTTGCGCTGGGAGGATGCGGCGATGCGCTGTGGCCTACGACCGATGCGCCCGATCCGTCGGGCGGCGGAACCACCTCTGCCCAGGCCACGCAATCCTCCGAACCGCCGGGGTTCGATGCCGACGCACCGTCGGGCGCTGCCACGCAGAGCGCCCAGGCTGCGCCGCAGCAGGCACCAGCTTCGCCGCCGGCCGTTTCGGCCACTGCGCCGGCGGCTACCACACCGCCGCCTGCGTCGAACGGAACATTCGTCGGCAAGAAGGTCACCGAAATGCAGGGCGACCTGGCCAAGCTGCAGACCGGCGTCCAGTCGCTGCAGGCCAGGATCAACCAGCTGTTCCAAACTTCGGCTGCGGATACGCAGCAGTACCACACCCTGGTGGCGACGGTTGCTTCGCGGCTGCAACAGGGCTCGACACCCGGCAACCCGATCCTGACCGCCCAGTGGAACGAAGCGCAGGCGGTTCTGGAACAAGTCGCCGGCACATTGCCGGCGATGACCAAGCTTTCGAACGATGCGGCCGACCAGGCGGCATTCGGCCAGTTCCTGCTTAATTCGGTACAGGCCACCTTCGGGCTGAGCGGCGCGGTCGAGGAAGACCATCAGCGCCTGCAAATCCTGGAGGACCAAGTTTATCAGAACATCGTCCAGATCGACCGGCTGATGAACGACCTGGCGCAGGACATCAACCGCCAGACCAGCTATGTGAACAACGAGCGCCAGAACCTGACGACCCTGGCTCTGGCGATCAAGAACGGCGAGCTGTACGGCACCTCGCTGGCCACACGCGCTTTCACTCAGTCGAACGTGATCGCGCGGGCCGAAGCGGAAGCCCAGAGCCCGGCTCCGGGCGAGCGACCGCTGGTGATCATCCGTTTCGACCGGCCGAACGTGGAATACCAGCAGGCACTCTACAACGCGGTCAGCCAGGCGCTGGCGCGCAAACCGGACGCCGTTTTCAACCTGGTCGCGATAAATCCGGCGAAGGGTACGCCCAGCCAGATTGCGCTGAACTCGTCCCAGGCACGGCGCAACGCCGAACAGGTGCTGCGCACCCTGGCCGCGATGGGCGTGCCGTCCAGCCGGGTCAGCCTGCTGTCGTCGGCAAGCCAGGAAGCGATTGCGAACGAGGTGCACCTGTACGTCAGGTAGAGGCTCCGCGGAACCCTCACCCCAACCCCTCTCCCTCCACGGAGAGGGGTTTTCGTTTCAGTACCCGACGGCCGCGCCGTCGCTGCGGGGATCGGCGGCGCCGGAAAGGGTGCCGTCGGGTGCGCGCCGGATCGCGCCCACATGTCCCATCAGGTCGGTGATGTCGGCGGCGATCTCGATGTCGTGGCCGACGGAGGCCAATCGATTCACCAAGTCAGACGGGAACCGGCCTTCCAGTTTCAGCGACGTCGACTCCTCGCCCCAACCGCGCCCCAACAGCCAGCGCGGCGCGTTGACTGCCGTCTGCAGCGGCGCGCCGAGCATCGCTGCGCGGGTGAAGAAGGCGGCCTGAAACTGCGGCTGGCCGTCGCCGCCCATGCAACCGTAGACCATCGTCGAACCGTCGTTGAGACGCGCCAGCGGCGGGTTCAGCGTATGAAAGGGGCGGCGCCCCGGCGCCAGCGACCGCACCGATTCCGGGTGCAGCGAGAAACTGGCGCCGCGGTTCTGCCACAGGATACCGGTTTCCGGCAGCACCACGCCGGAGCCGAACTCCCAATAGATCGATTGGATGTAGCTGACAGCGAGCCCGTTGGAATCGATTGCGCCCATCCAGACCGTGTCCCCGGGTTCGCCGGTGCGCGACCAGGGCCGCGCGGTGTCCGGATCGATCGCCGCAGCGGCATCGTCCAGCCAGGCCGCGTTCAGAAAGGCGTCGGGACCGGTGCGCATGGTGTCCGGGTCGCCGATTTCGCGGTCGCGCACCAGGAAGGCAGCCTTCGTCGCCTCGACCAGGGCGTGGACATGCTCAAAAGATCCTGGCGTCATCGCCCGCCAGTCCAGCCGGTCGAACAAACCCAGGATCAACAGCGAGGCCAGGCCCTGGGTCGGCGGCGGCATGTTGAAGACGGTCCCGGCCGACAGCTCGAGCGACAGGGGATCGACGCGGTAGGCGCGTAGCTGCGAGAGGTCCGCCTGGCCGACCGGGCATCCGACGGTTTCCAGATCAGCCGCAATCCGGCGGGCCAGCGTGCCGCGGTAGAAGTCGTCCGGACCGGACGAAGCAATTGCCGCCAACGTCTCGGCAAGCGCCGGCTGCTTGAGAATGCTGCCCGGTATCGGCGGTGCGCCGGCCGAATCGAGAAAGACGTCCGCAAAGCCGGGCACTTCGGCCAACTCGTCCAGATGGCCGGCGGTCTCCCGGTGCTGCACTTCGGTCACCGGCATGCCGTTCAAGGCATAAAAGATGGCGTCGGCCAGCAGACGTTCCCAAGGCATGTTGCCGCCGTGTTCCTGCGCCGCCTCGTAGGCAAGCGCCCAACCGGCAACGGCGCCCGGCACGGTGTTGGCGGCCTGCGGACCGCGAAAGGGTATCGAATCCAGACCCAGCGTCCGGTAATGGGCAATGTCGGGCGCCGCCCTGCCGGCGCCCTCGATGGCGGTCGGCGTGCCGACGGGCGGCGCAATGAGCCAGAACCCGTCGCCGCCCAACGCGTTCGCCTGCGGGTAGACAACCGCGATGGTGGCCGCCATCGCCAGCATCGCTTCAACCGCGTTGCCGCCTTCGCGCAGGACGGCAAGGCCGCTTTGGCTGGCGAGGTGATGCGGTGCCGTGGCCATACCTCTGGTCGCGCATACTGTTTCTAACACTGTGCAGTGATCCCCACGTTAAGAATTGGCGTAATGAGACAGGTAGGCCAAACTGATCCGATGGGCAAGACACGCTGCCGGTCGAGGGGAGAGCGTCCATGTTGCGTCAACTGTTCGTCCCGTTGCTGTTCGTTCTGTTCGCCGCCGTGCCGCCCGCAGCGGCTCAGACATCCGAAACCGACCGTGCGGAGATCGTGCGCGTGATCGGTGCGCAGATGAACGCGTTCCTCCGTGACGACGGAACCGAGGCGTTCTCCTATGCGGCGCCGTCGATCCGCGCCATGTTCCAGACGCCCGAGCGTTTCATGACCATGGTGCAGCGCGGCTATCTGCCGGTTTACCGGCCGCGCGACGTCCAGTTCCTTGATCTAGTCGAAAGCGAGGGACGTCCGCTGCAGAAAGTCCAAGTGGTTGGCCCGGATGGCCGTCCGGTGATGGCCGTCTATACCATGGAGATGCAGCCGGACGGCACCTGGCGTATCGCCGGCTGCGTCCTGTTTCAAGTGGAAGGACGCGCGACCTGAGCGCGGCATGGTGACGGTTGTCGGTGGGGCGGGCATCGGCTAAGAACAACCCGCCTTTCATTCGCCGGAGCCGATTGCCGTGACGCCACCCATCTCGAAAGACTTCCCGGTTTCCTGGGAAGAACTCCATCGCAATGCCCGTGTCCTTGCCTGGCGCCTGGTGCAGGGCGGCCCTTACGATGGCGTGGTTGCCATCACCCGCGGCGGACTGGTGCCGGCGGCGATCGTTGCGCGCGAACTGAATCTTCGCCTGGTCGATACCATTTGCATCGCGACCTACGAACACAAGGACCAGGGCCAACCGAACATTCTGAAGTCGGTCGCCGGCAACGGGGAAGGCATGCTGATCGTCGACGACCTGGTCGATACCGGGACGACTGCGAAGATCGTGCGCGACATGCTGCCCAAGGCGCATTTCGCAACCATCTATGCCAAGCCCGCCGGCAAGCCGATGGTGGACACATTCGTCACCGAGGTCAGCCAGGATACCTGGATCCTGTTTCCGTGGGACGTCGAACTGGCTTATGCAAAACCAATTAAAGACCGCTAGTTCAGTCCCATTATTTAGGGATGTATAGTCGATACATAGCATTGGTCTAGTGAAACTTGCGTCGGCTCGCGAATTTGGCAGAGTTGACCTGCCGAACGAATAATAACCAAGCGTTGCAACCGAGTCCCCATGCCTCCATTGTTACTTCCGCGGCCGGTCCGTTGATCAAACCGCGCTCGCCCCTGCTCCGCCATCTGTACGCCTATTGGGATCAACAGCGTTCCGGCCGGCGCATGCCGTCGCGCCAGGACATGGACCCTGTTGAGATCGACACACGGCTTTTGCCCTGGATCATGATGCTGGAAGTGGAACAGGCGCCGCGCCGCTTTCGGTACCGGCTGGTCGGCACACGGCTGGTCGAAGTCATGGACCGCGACCTCACCGGACGTTACGTGGACGATTTGCGCGATCTTGGGCCGGTGATGGATACCATTCTGGCTCGCTATGACACCGTCGTTGACAGTCGATCGCCGATCAATTTCGAAGACGATCTTATCGACGTCAATGGCAGCCGGATGTGGGCGGAACGCCTGGCGCTGCCGCTTGGCGAAACGGACCAGCAGGTGCAGGCAATCATAGTCGGTTTTTCCGCGCAGGACCGCGCGCCCGAGCCCGCACCCGACGGCCCCGCCGCGGCCTGATCGCGGTCAAACGGCGCGCCAAAGGCGCAGGCGCGGGTCCAGCACGTCGCGCAGGCCGTCGCCCAGCAGATTGAGCCCCAGAACCGAAAACGCGATCGCAAGGCCCGGATACACAGCCTGGGAAGGGTGCAGAAAGATCAGCGTCTGCGCGTCGTTCAGCATCTTGCCCCAGCTGGGCGCCGGCGGCTGGACGCCCAGGCCCAGATAGGACAGCCCCGCCTCCGCGAGAATGGCGACGGCGAACTGGATCGTCGCTTGGACGATCAGAACCGCGCCCATGTTGGGCAGAACGTGCCGCAGCGCGATGTCCGCCGGCGTCCGCCCGATCGCGGCCGCTGAAAGAATAAACGGGCGCCCCAGAACCTGCAGCGCCGCGCCGCGCGAGACCCGCGAAAAGACGGCGATGTTGAAGATCCCGATGGCGGTGATGGCGTTCACGGCGCCCGGCCCCGCCAGCGCGGTGATCATGATGGCGGTCAGCACAGCGGGAAAGGCGAAGGTCAGGTCGGTCATCCGCATCAGGGTCTCTTCGACCCAACCGCGGCGCATGGCTGCCCAAAGTCCCAGCGGCAGGCCGGCCGCCAGTCCGATCCCGACCGCGACGACACCGACGGCGATCGAGTTTCGGGCGCCGACCATGATCATCGACAGGATGTCCCTGCCGAACCGGTCGGTCCCGAACCAGTGCGCGGCGCTGGCGCCCTGCAGCTTGTTCGACACATCGATGGCGGTGGCGTCGTAGGGCGTCCAGAACGGCGACAATACGGCGGCGAACACAAGCGCCCCGGTCAGCACCGCGCCGATAGCCAGGTTTCGGTGTCGCAGAAGCTGACGCGGCCGCCGCGGCATCGGCCTAACTGGCCCGTTTGGGACGCGGATCGATGGCCATATAGACCAGGTCGACCACGAAATTGACGACGACAACCAACGCGGCGAGGAACAAAACGATGTCCTTGACCACGATCACGTCGCGGTTGGAAATCGCCTGAAAGACCAGGCGGCCAAGACCGGGCAGGTAGAACACGTTTTCCACGATCACCGCGCCGGCGATCAGGAAGGCGAACTGCAGCCCCATGATGGTCGTCACGGGAATGAGCGCATTGCGGAAGACATGACCCCACAGGACGGCCCGCTGGGACAGTCCCTTGGCGCGCGCGGTGCGGACATAGTCCTCGCGAAGGGTCTCCAGCACGGCCGAGCGGGTCACACGGGCGAGGATCGCGGCCTCAGTCACGGCCAGTGCGACCGCCGGCAGGACCAGCGACTTGAGCGCCGCCCCGATGCCTGCGTCCCATCCCGCGAAACCGCCGGCGGAAAACCAGCCGAGCTGGACCGCGAAAAACAGGATCAGCAGGATGGCGAACCAGAAGTTGGGGACCGCCATGCCGATCTGGCTGAATCCCATGACGGCGTAGTCGCCCGCCGAGTTGTGGCGGACTGCGGCGAACATGCCCAGCGGGATTGCGATCAGGGTCGACAGCACGAAGGCAATCACTGCCAGCGGCACTGTGACGGCCAGGCGCTGGCCCAACAGCTCTGCGACCGGAACGCCATAGGCGTAGCTCATGCCAAGATCGCCGGCCAGCGCGCCGCCGACCCAGGCGAGGTATCGTTCCAACGGCGAACGGTCCAAGCCCAACTGACGCCGCAGCGCGGCCAGCGTGTCTTCCCGCGCCTCGGTGCCCAGCATGACTTCCGCCACGTCGCCGGGCAGCACTTCCAGCACCAGGAAGACCACCAGCGAGCAGGCGGCAAGCGTCAACAGGAGCGACGCCAGCCGCCGGGTGACATGCGTCAGCATGCCGCCGCGCGTGCGGCGCTATTTGGCCCGCTCACTCCCAATAGGCGCCGGTGACGTCGTTGGCCTGGACCGGCGAATTCGCCCACATGCCCTTCAGGCCATTGGCGACGACGCCGGTCTTGGCAAGCTGGAACAGATAAACGTTCACCGCGTCGTCCGCGATGATGTTCTGGGCCTTTGCGTACAACGCCTTCTGCATCGCCGGATCGGCGGTGCCCTCCAGTTCGGCGATCACGTCATTAAACATGTCCGACTTGTATCCGAAGTAGTACTCGTCGCGGGCATAGATGCCGATATCCAGCGGCTCGGTGTGCGAAACGATGGTCAAGTCGAAGTCGTGCTCGCCGCGGAACACCTCTTTCAGCCATTGCGCCCACTCCACCGGCACCTGTTCGACCTCCACGCCGATCTGCTGTAGTTGGGCCGCGATGATCTCGCCGCCCCGCCGCGCATAGGACGGCGGCGGCAGCTTCATGACAAGTTTCAGACCGTCGGCGTGGCCGGCTTCCGCCAACAGCGCCTTGGACCGGGCGGTGTCGAAGCCGTAGCGGCCGGGATCACCCACGTAGTACGGATGATGCGGCGCGAAATGCGTGCCGATCGGCGTGCCGTAGCCGAACATCGCTCCGTCGATGATCGCCTGGCGGTTGATCGCATGGCTGATCGCCTGGCGGACGCGCAGGTCGCTGAACAGGTCACGCCGCCCGTTCATCACCAGGATCGTCTCGCCCTCGGTGTTTCCGACCACGACCTCAAAGCGCGGATCCGCCTTGAACTGTTCCAGGACCTCCGGCGCGCCGATGTTGGGAAAGGCGTCCAGATCGCCGGCCAGCATCGCGGCCACCTGGGCCGGGGCGTCGGGAATGAACTTGAACGTGACGTTGCTCAACTTCGGTTTCTCGCCCCAATAACCGTCGTAGGCTACCAGTTCGACACGGTCGCCCTGGTTCCACCTTTCGAACTTGAAGGGCCCGGTGCCGACGGGGTTGGTTTTGTTCGTGTCCGCGCTGTCCGGCGAGACGATCACCGCATCGCCCCAGCCCAGCTTCCACAGGAACTTGCCGTCCGGGTTCTTGATGCGCACCACCACCGTGTGCGGGTCGGGTGTCTCCACGCTGTCCATTCCGGCATACAGCGCCTTCTGCGCGTTGGTCGATTCCTCGGCAATGATTCTTTCAAGTGTGAACTTGACGTCGGCGCTGTCCATCGCCGTCCCGTCGTGGAACGTGACGCTCTGGCGCAGCTTAAAACTGTAGGTCAGGCCGTCCTCGGAAACGGTCCAGGATTCCGCCAATGCCGGATGCACGGCGCCGGTTTCGTCGATCCGGGTCAGCCCTTCGAACAGATTGGCATAGACGACTTCGTCCACCGCGGCTGCGGCTTCGGCCGTTGGGTCCAGTCCGGGCGGTTCCAGCCCCATGCCGATCCGCACCGAATCCTTTGCCGCCTGCGCGCCCGCGGCGCCGATCAAAAGGGCCGCCATGGCAAGCGCGACCAGTGCCTTCCTCATGATGCCGTCCTCCCGTTTTTCTTGTGTGTGGCGCTGAGTGCCCAACGTTAGCAGGCAGGTCGGGACCGGGCAAACCCGCAAGCGTCAGGCCGGATACCGGTCCCGGTAGGCGGTCAGCCCGCACAGCGTGGCGGCCTCGAAAACGCCCCTGGCACAGGCCCGCGCCAGGCAGTCCGCTGCCACGGCGCCAATCCGCGCAACGTCGGTCAGCGGTTCCGAGAGCGGCCGTTCGCCGGTGGCCAGAACGAAGACGGTGTCGCCGTCCAGCGGTGAATGAACCGGTCGGATGGCACGGGCCAAGCCGTCCTGGGCCATAACCGCGACCCGCTGGCATTCGCGGCGCGACAGCGCGGCATTGGTGGCGATGCAGGCCAAGGTCGTGTTGCTGCCGGTATCGCCGGGCGACGGGATCGCCAGGTCGTGCGCCTGCAGGTCGGGTGACGGCCTCCGGCCGCCGAACTCGCCGTTTCGCTCGAACGGCCAGGCATAGAAGACGTCGCTGTCCGGAAAGGTGATCGACCCCATGGCGTTTACCGCCGCGACAGCGCCCACGGCGATGCCGTCGTCCAGGACGAGGGACGCGCTGCCCAGCCCGCCCTTCAGCGGACCTGCAGTGGCGCCCATTCCGGCCCCGGCGTTGCCAAGCGCGAAGGCCGGCCCGGCCGCCTCGACGGCGCGTTGCCCAAGGTCGCGATAGGGCGGCGTCTCCCCCCAGGTTTTGTCCCCGCCGTTCGCCAGATCGAACAGGATGGCCGCCGGGACAAGGGGGACGACGGTCCCCTTGATCCGGAATCCGCGCCCGCGGACGGCCAGCCATGCCGCGACGCCGCTGGCTGCATCCAGCCCAAAGGCCGAGCCGCCACTGAGCACGATGGCAGTGACCTGTTCCACCGTTGCCGCCGCGCCGAGAAGGTCGGTCTCGCGCGTGCCCGGCCCGCCGCCGCGCACGTCGACCGCAGCGGTCGCAGGCGCCTCCGGCAGGATGACCGTGGTCCCGGTCAGCGCGCCGGTATCCTCGGCATTGCCGACCAGGATTCCGGCGATGTCGGTGATCAGGTTCCGCGGTCCCGGCGTGCCCGTCATGGTGATCTCGCTAGAAACCGGGATCTGCCGCGGCTGCCGGCACGTCGCCATGCAACAGCCGCCAGGTCGCGGCGGCCATCACCTTGGCCGACTGCACCATATCGTCGATGACGATGTACTCGTCGGGCTGGTGCGCCAGTTCCAGGATCCCCGGCCCGTAGGCAATGCAGTCCTTCAATTGCCCCAGCCGGGTCACATGTTTCTGATCGTAGGTCCCCGGCGATGCCACATGCTGGGCGGGCGCGCCCAGCACCCGTTCGATTTCGGCGGAAACGGCGCGGACAACCGGTGCGTCCGGGTCTGTCATGGTCGGGTCCACCGACCACATTTCCCGGACCGCGTAGTCGATGCCGGGATGCGCGGCCCTGGTCTTGTCCAGAAGTTCTTCGATCTCGCCCACGACTTCCGCGCGGCTTTCTTCCATCAGATAACGCCGGTCCAGGACGACCCGGCAGGAATCGGCGACCAGCGCAGCGGGCAGCCGGTCCGACCCGGGCGGCTCCTCGGCGGCACCGCCGTGCAGCGAGTTGACGTTCAGGGTCGACTGGCGCGCCTCTTCGGGGATCACGGGCATCCGGGTCCGGCGCTGGTTAAGCGCAGGCAGCAGGTCGTTCTCCACCCGCGCCAGGAAGTCGGCCATGGCGCGGATCGCGGAAGCTCCCAGGAACGGCATGGAACCGTGCGCGATGCGGCCTTGCACCTCGATCTCGCCCCACCAGACACCGCGGTGGCCGAGACAGACGCAGTTCTTGTACAGCGGCTCGGGGATCAGCACGTGATCGACCCTCGGCTTCGAAAAGTAGCCGCGCTCGGCCAGCCAGGCGACGCCGGCATAGCCGCCGCTTTCTTCGTCGACGGTGCCGGAGATCTCGATGACGCCGGGCAGATCCGGCACGGTTTCGATCAGCGCCTCAACAGCGATAATCGATGCGGCCAGGCCCCCTTTCATGTCGCAGGCGCCGCGGCCGTAGATCCGGCCGTCCACCACCTCGGCGCCGAATGGGTCCCGAGTCCAGCCGGCTCCGGGCTCGACCACGTCGATATGGCTGTTGAAATGGACGCACGGCCCGGCCCGCCCGGTGTCGAAGCGCGCGATGACGTTGGTGCGCGGATAGGCGTCGGAATCGCCCCGGGCGCCCTCGGCGCGCAAATAGGAAACCTCGAACCCGCGTTCCTGAAGGCGTCGGCCCAGGTAGTCGCAGCATGCGCCGTAGGCGTCGCCTGGCGGGTTGACTGTCGGAATGCGGATCAGATCCTGGGTCAGCGCCACCAGGTCGTCGGTCGCCTCGGTCACGCGCCGGAAAAGGGAATCGAATGGAAGGCCGGCGGTCACGCCCCTTCAGCCAGGTCCTCGAGAAGATCCAGGTCCGGCAGCTCGACATGGCCGCCTTCCTTCAACCGGATGACATTGCTGCTTTTCAGACTGGTGAAGGTGCGGCTGACGGTTTCCGTGGTCAGGCCCAGATAGTCGCCGATATCGGCCCTGCTCATTGGCAGCATGATGATATGGCCGTCCTCGCCGCGCTCGCGCGCCCGCGCCGCCAGGGACAACAGGAACGAACAGAGTTTCTCCTTGGCGGTCTTCCGGCCCAGCAAGACCATCTGGTCCTGTGCCTGGACCAGTTCGTTGGACGCAAGGCCCAACAGGCGCTTTTCCATGTGCGGGAACTCTTCCAGCAGCCGTTCCAGGGCCCGGCGTGGAAAACGGCACAGCTTCGTGGGCGTCACGCACTCCGCCGAATAGGCGTAGGTATCGTTCATGGCGATGCCCAGGAAATCGCCGGGGAACAGGAAGCCGGTAATCTGGCGCCGACCGTCGGGCAGCAGCTTGAACAGCTTGACGACCCCGTCCGTGACATTGAACAGCGAACTGGCTGGTTCGCCCTCGTCGATCACAGGGGCGTGGCTGTCATATTCGACTTGGCTGACGATGTCGTTGAGGCGGTCGAGTTCGCTGTCGCTCAAGACGTTGCACAGCGTCAGGTCGCGTACATTGCAGGCGGCGCAGGGGTTCGCCTTCAGATAGGGCGACGGCTTCGGGGCGAGGCTGAGATCCACGCCCTTTCTTGCTGCCGCGTCGCTAGAATTCTTCTTAATCATACCTTTCCAGAGCCCATTTGCCTGCCTGCGACGGCAAATATTACACACGTCACGTCCCAAGGGTACAGTGAATGCTGGCCTTGACATAGGTCAACGCCGTTGTAAAGGGCCGGTCATAGGCTGAGCCATGCTTTTTCTTGATGTTCCCAGGCGTGGCCGGTCAATGCGTCATCGCCATTCCATCATCAGACTGGCCAGCGACCGAGCGCCGCAGGCCTATCCATTGGTTAACACGCTGCGCCCCGGGCTGACCCTGGACAGGTGGCTGGCCTACGTGGATGCGATGAGCGGAGGCGGCACCGACGCCGGGATCCTAGCGGCCGTCGACACCCAGGGCTATCTGCACGGTCTGTTTGCATACCGGATCGAGCCCGACCTGGCGGACGGGAGGGTGCTGGCAATCGAGAATTTCATCGCCGCTGACGTGTGCGGCCGCGACGACGCAGGGCGCGACCTGATCGAGGTCATCAACCGCCTGGCCGACGACAAGCACTGTGGCGCGATCCGGGTCAGCGTGGCGCAGGACTCGCCGGCCATGGTGGTCAACCCCAATCCCACCTTCGGCCGTTTCTGCCGCGAGGGGCATTCCGCCGACGCGGTCCAATTGAGGAAGCAGATCGACCGGGCCTGACGCCTGACCGCGTCGAACCCACTTTGCATCGCCGGGGCCTCCCCCTATGATCGCGCGCATGAACACCACAGCGCGCCCGCGTACCTTGCTTCGGGCAATCGGGCTTGCCCTTGGCCTCGCGGCCTGGACAGGTGTCGCCTGGGCCCAGGCACCTGCTCCAGAGGCTGCTTCCGGATGGACCTCCAAGCAGGCGGTCACCGCCCAGCGGTTCATGGTGGTTGCGGCCAATCCGCTGGCGTCCGAGGCCGGATTCGACGTGCTGAAGCGCGGCGGCAGCGCCATCGATGCGATCATCGCTGTCCAGCTTGTACTGGGGCTGGTCGAACCGCAAAGCTCCGGCATCGGCGGCGGCGCGTTCGCCCTTTACTGGGACAACGAACGCCGGACGCTGGCCTCCTACGACGGGCGCGAAACCGCCCCGGCTGCGGCCGGTCCGGACCTGTTCCTGGCCCCCGACGGCCAGCCCTTGAAGTTCTGGGACGCGGTTGTCGGCGGTCGGTCGGTCGGAACGCCGGGACTGGTGCGGATGCTGGCGCTGGCCCACAAGAACCACGGCAAACTGGAATGGGCGGACCTGTTCGCGCCGGCTATCGCGCTCGCCGAGCAAGGCTTTGCGGTCTCTCCGCGCCTGCACACCCTGCTGAGCGAGGACCGGTTCCTGAAGACATTGCCTGCGGCCGCGGCCTATTTTTACGACGGTAACGGCAATGCCTGGCCGGTTGGCCATGTTCTGCGGAACCCGGCTTATGCGGCTGTCCTGCGCACGCTCGCCGATCAGCGTGCCGACGCCTTCTATTCCGGCGCGATCGCAGCGGCGATCGTCGATGCGGTCCGCAACGTTCCGGGCAATCCGGGCCTGCTGAGCCTGGCCGACCTCGCCGACTACCAGGCCAAGCGGCGGCCGCCGGTGTGCGGGACCTACCGAAAGCACGCGGTGTGCGGCATGGGCCCACCGTCGTCCGGCGGGCTGACCGTGGCGATGATCCTGGGCCAACTGGACAATTTCAACCTGGCCCGGCTGGGGCCGGAATCGCCGAAGGCCTGGCACCTGTTCACGGAGTCCGCAAGGCTTGCCTATGCGGACCGCGGCCTTTACATGGCCGATTCGGATTTCGTCGATGTCCCGTCCGCGGGCCTGATCGACCAGGGCTACCTGAAGGCGCGATCGCGCCTGATCAAGACGGACCGTTCGATTGGCAAAGCGAAGGCGGGCGAGCCGCCGGACCGGCGCGCTGGCCTGCTGGCGCCGGACGATGCCTTGGAACTGCCGTCGACGTCCCATATCTCGGTCGTGGATTCATTCGGCAACGCCGCATCGGTCACCACGTCGATCGAAAGCGGTTTCGGCAGCCGGGTCATGGTGAACGGCTTCTTGCTGAACAACCAGTTGACCGACTTTTCGTTCCGGGCCGAGCGCGACGGCGTGCCGGTGGCAAACCGGGTCCAGGCGGGCAAGCGGCCGCGTTCCTCGATGGCGCCGACCATCGTGTTCAGGCCGGACGGCAGCGTGCGCGCCGTGGTCGGGTCCCCCGGGGGCAGCCGGATCATCAACTACGTTGCCCAGGCAATCGTTGCCATGATCGACTGGGACCTGGACCCGCAGGCCGCCGTCGACATGGGCCACGTAGTCAATCGCAACGGCAAGACCGACCTGGAGGAAGGAACCGCGGCCGAGGCGTTGATGTCGGACCTGGGCGCCCTGGGGCACGAATTCAACATCCGGAAACTGACCAGCGGCCTGCACGTCATTGAGGTGCTGGAAGACGGGACCTTGCGCGGCGGCGCGGACCCGCGTCGCGAAGGCGTTTCGATGGGCGAATAGAACAGCGGCTTCGGTTGATTGCCGCTGCGCCATCTCTATGCTGCGCGCCCATGGCACAGCATCCCGAACTGAAGCTTCAGCCTGGCCGGCATAAACGGCTGAAAACTGGTCACCCCTGGGTGTATTCCAACGAGGTTGCCGAACCGAAGGCGTTGAAGGCGCTGGAGCCCGGCGCGCTGGTGACGGTAGTGGCGAATTCCGGCGAGCGTCTGGGCACCGCCTGCTATAGCCATCGTCCCCTGATCGGCGCGCGCCTCTTTACCCGCCGGGCAGACGCGGAGATCGGCGTTGATTTCCTGGGCCAACGGCTGAAACGCGCGCTCGACCTGCGCGACAGGCTGTTTGACGAACCTTTCTATCGCCTGGTGCATGCCGAAGCGGACGGGCTGCCGGGTTTGATCGTCGACCGCTTCGGTTCCGCCGTTGTGCTGCAACTGAACATCGCCGGTATGGAGGCGCTGCGCGCCGAGCTGCTGGAGGCCGTCGATGCGGTGGTTGCGCCGGACACCGTCATCCTGCGAAACGACAGCCCGATGCGGGCGCTGGAGGGGCTGGACAGCGCGGTCGAGGTCATTCGCGGCGACGGCGACTTGCGGCTGCCGGTATTCGAAAACGGCGTTGCTTTTTTCGCGGCGCCCGCCAGCGGTCAAAAGACCGGGTGGTACTTCGATCAACGCGACAACCGCACCTTCATCGCAGGTCTGGCGCGCGAGCGCACTGTTCTGGACGTCTACTGTCATTCCGGCGGCTTCGCCGTCCATGCGGCCGCGGCTGGCGCATCGGAGGTGTTGGGCATCGACGGATCGGCGGCGGCATTGGAACTGGCCGGACAGGCGGCCGTGCAGAACGGCGTTGCTGCGCGCTGCCGATTTACCAAGGCGGACGCGTTCGCGGAAATGCAGCGCCTGGGCGGTGCGGGTTCGGTTTGGGATGTCGTCGTCGTCGACCCGCCAAGCTTCGTCAAATCGAAGAAGGATCTGCACGCAGGCCTGCGCGGTTACCGCAAGATGGTTCGGCTGGCGGTGCCTTTGGTCGCCCCGGGCGGGATCCTGTTCGTTGCGTCCTGCTCGCACAACGTCTCGGTCGAAGCCTTCGCGCACGAGGTCGCGCGCGGCCTTTCGGATGCCGGCCGTCAAGGTCGCATCCTGCGCGCCGCCGGCGCCGCGCCGGATCACCCGGTCCATCCGAGCTTGCCGGAAACGGCCTATCTGAAATCGCTGACGCTGGCCCTGGACTAGTCAGAGTCAGACTGTTGTGCGATCGGCTAAATCCCAGTCACTCGACGGGCAAGTTGCTGTGCCGCGTGCAGCCAGACCCTTCGTGACGGCGGCTTCGCCGCCTCCTCAGGGTGAGGTCATGGTGCAATATTTTCGAATGCTTTTCGTTTCTCACGGCTCGAGGATCGGTGCGCTGGGTTGCCCCTCCTCGCCCTGAGGAGACCGCGTAGCGGTCGTCGCGAAGGGTCTGGCTGCAACCAGTGCTCTGTATTTCACGTTGAAAACGGCTCCAATAATCGGACCTCAGACGGATCTCCCATCAGATGATTTCGCCACCTACCGGTTCAGGCTCCAGTTGTAACGGTCTGCGTCGATCCGCTTGACCCGGGACAGCGCGGCCTTCAGGTCCGGTTCTGCGAATGACTGCAGATGCGCGATTACGCCGGCATCGGTGCCGCCGAAATCCGCCTCGAACCATTTGTAGATGCTGGAAACGGTAAGCTTGTTCCCGTCGACGCGGACGCCGCGGGGGTGGTTGATGTAGGCGCGCGCGCCCCGGTTCAGAAGGGCCTCGGTATTGTCGGCCGTGAAGGCTTTGTCCTGAAGGTTCGGACAACCGATCGACGCGCAATTCACGGCATAGTGGATCCGCGGATCCTTCCAGATCGGCCTGAGAATGCGGTGTTCGATGTCGTCCAGGCTGACCGTCTCGCCCTCGATGGCAATCAGCTTTTTCCCCCACGGTCCGGCGGAAAAGAAGCCGGGCGAAATGTCGATGTCGCGGATGGAGTCCACCGGGTAGTGGTCCAGGATCACTTGGACGGTCAGCGCGTTGTACAGGTTGATCCAGTACGCCTGTTGTTCCGCCCGGTTGAGACCGCTCACCCGGGTGCCGGCAAGCGCGGCGAGGTAGGCGGCAAGCTCGCCTTTGTCGCTGTCCGAGACCGCGTCGTAGGCGATGCGGGCGATGTCGTCCTCGCCGGTGCGGAGATGACGCGCAAGGAAGCCGTCCCAGGCAGCGTGATCCACCTGCGCGGTTGCGGTCGCATCGTGGGCCGTCCAGCGCTCCCACAGGTCCGCGCTGGGCGCTGCCGTGGCTGTCAGCGGGAGCAACAGAAGCGCGACAAGGCCGAGCATAGACAGCCGGGTCATGGCATCTCCTCTCGTTCAGGGACGGGGGTTGAACTGCACTCCCGGTGGAGTTTGGAAATACGGACGGCTGTCGAGGGGTCAACAGGGGTGGTGTGCGACAGCCGTCCGTGCCTAGGGGGGCTTGCCATCAAAGGTAAGCACAGCAAGGGACCGCCGCGAGTGGGTCTCACTGCCCTGTGATGCCAAGTGTTCGGCCGTGAGGCCCGGATGCTATTGCGGCATCGGAAGGTTCATTCTGAAGACCGCGCCAGTCTTGCCGGATTCCAGAAGAACCAGGTCGCCACCGTGGTTTTGAGCCAGTTCCCGGGCGATCACCAGGCCAAGTCCCGTGCCGCCGGCCCGTGCGGAGCCCGAGAACGGCTTGAACAGGTTCTCCACCGCCTTGGGCGGCAAACCCGGTCCGTCGTCGGCAACGTCGATTTGGATTTCGCCGTTACCGTGCCGGGCTTCGATGCGGATCGAGCGGGCGCCGTTTTGCGCGGCATTGCGGGCCAGGTTTTCAAGGATCCGGAATATCTGCTCCCGGTCCGCCGTCATCTCCAGTCCGGCCTCGACACCGCTCAGGATGCACGTCTTGCCCTCGGTCAGGGTATCGATCTCCCGGGCCACCTCCGCCACCAGATTGCTCAATGCGAACCGGTCGCGGGTGGTCTCCAGTCTCTTCGGTCCGGCATAGTCCAAGATCTCGCCGCACAGGTGCACGGCACGGTCGATACCCTGACCGAGGGCAAGACGTGCATCCTGAGCGGTGTCGAGGCCGGACTGGAGATGACGGCGGACCGGGAGCAGATATTCCGGATCCTTGAAAACCTGGCCCGCAATGCCGCGC
>CAJIAA010000289.1_pt1 | contig 35227 bp, 29 predicted proteins | sample 9199011 | NCBI WGS metagenome assembly CAJIAA01 (sample SAMEA7708266, study PRJEB35096) | sediment metagenome | biome: marine neritic benthic zone biome [ENVO:01000025]; feature: sediment [ENVO:00002007]; material: shallow marine sediment [ENVO:03000034] sea grass bed [ENVO_01000059] ...
ATTGGGCTATGCAATCCAATCCTATCAGAAGCGTGCTTTGCCGGTGGTTGACTGGCTGGAGGACCTGGCCGGCCGGCAAGGCCGGCGGCTGGCCGTTCGCCTGGTGAAGGGAGCCTATTGGGACACCGAGATCAAGCGCGGACAGGAGCAGGGTCTTGCCGGCTATCCGGTCTTCACCCGCAAGGTGTCGACCGATGTCTGCTATCTCGCCTGCGCCGCCCGTCTTCTTGGCGCACCGCGCGCCTTCTATCCGGCATTCGCCAGCCATAACGCACACACAGCGGCGGCGGTCATGGAGCTTGCCGGCGCCGGTGCGGATCTGGAATTCCAGCGCCTGCACGGCATGGGCGAGGCGCTGTACGATAGAATTGTCGGCGCCGACGGGTCGGGCGTTCCGTGCCGCGTGTATGCCCCGGTCGGCAGCCACGAGGACCTGCTGGCCTATCTGGTCCGGCGCTTGCTGGAGAACGGCGCGAATAGCTCCTTCGTCAACCGCATCGTCGACGAGAAACTTCCGGTGGCCGACATCGTGGCCGACCCGCTGGCTGCGGCCGCGTCGCTGCCCCGGGTGCCGCATCCTGCGATTCCGCTGCCGGAGGACCTCTTTGGCGAAGCCCGCAAGAACAGCCGCGGCTGGGACCTGAACGATCCGGCCGTCATTGGCCCGCTGGGCGCTGCGATGGAATCCGCCGAAAAGGCCGACCGGCTGGCGCGTCCGATCGTGGGCGGCGACGCCGTCGACGGCCCGGCACTGCCGGTTACCGACCCCGCCGACCGGCGGCGTGTCTTGGGCCAGGTTTCAGAGGCCGATGCGGGCGCGGCGGTTCGGGCGCTGGAGCTAGCGCGCGCCGCGCAGCCGGCATGGGACCGGGCCGGCGGCGGCGCCCGCGCCGCCTGTCTGGAGCGCGCGGCGGCGCTCTACGAGGCGCATGGGGCGGAGCTGATGTTCCTGGCGGTCCGCGAGGCCGGCAAGACGGCGCCGGATGCCGTCGCCGAACTGCGCGAGGCAGTCGATTTCCTACGCTATTACGCCGCCGTGGCCCGGACGATATTTGCCGGGCCGACGGCCTTGCAGGGTCCGACCGGCGAACGCAACGAGCTGTCGCTGCACGGTCGCGGCGTCTTCGTCTGCATCAGTCCCTGGAACTTCCCGCTTGCGATCTTTACCGGCCAGGTTGCCGCTGCGTTGGTTTCGGGCAACGCGGTGCTGGCGAAGCCGGCGGAACAAACGCCGCTGATTGCAGCCCGGGCCGTCGCCCTGCTGCACGAGGCCGGCGTTCCGGCTGATGTGCTGCATTTCCTGCCGGGTGACGGGCCCACGGTGGCAGGGCCCTTGGTGGCCGATCCCAAGATTGGCGGCGTCGCCTTCACCGGATCGACGGAGACGGCGCGGCTGATCAACCAGACCCTGGCCGGCCGCGACGGGCCGATCGTGCCCCTGATAGCCGAGACGGGCGGCCAAAACGCCATGATCGTGGACAGCTCTGCCTTGCTGGAACAGGTGGTGCACGACGTCCTGTCCTCGGCGTTCCAGAGCGCCGGACAGCGTTGTTCCGCCCTGCGGGTGCTGTATGTCCAGGACGATATCGCTGAGAGGCTGATCGCGATGCTGGCGGGAGCGGCCGCGGAGCTGGCGCTGGGCGACCCCGCGCTGCTGTCGACCGATGTGGGGCCGGTGATCGACGACGAGGCGCTGGCGGTTCTGCATGCCCATGCCGAAGGGATGGCGCGGATTGCGAAACCTCTTTTCGAAGTGCCGGTTCCCCGCGGCGATGCCTGTATGCATGGCACATTCTTCGGTCCACGCGCCTTCGAGATCGCCTCGATGGATGGTTTGCAGCGCGAGGTTTTCGGGCCGGTCCTTCATCTGGTGCGGTTCAGCGCGGACCGGTTGGATGCCGTGGTCGACGAGATCAACCGCAGCGGCTACGGCCTTACGGTCGCCATTCACAGCCGCATCGACGCCACGGTCGAACGGCTCCTTGCGAGGCTGCATGTGGGCAACGCCTACGTCAACCGGAACCAGATCGGCGCGGTGGTCGGGGTCCAGCCGTTCGGCGGCGAGGGCCTGTCGGGCACCGGGCCCAAGGCGGGCGGGCCGCACTATCTGTATCGTTTTGCCACCGAACGAGCCGTCAGCACCGATACCACGGCGGCCGGTGGCAATGCCGCGCTGATGTCGATGGAAGAGGCGTAGGGCGCCAGACCCCGGATTAATTGACTCTTAGGGGGGCGGGGGCTAAGTTTGAGTACGATTCGCAACAACAGAGTAATACCGTGTACGTCTGTCTTTGCAACGGCTTCACCGAGCGCGATGTGCACCGCGCCTTGGCCGAGGGCGCCAGTTCCCCGGCCAAGGTCTATCGCGCGCTGGAAACGGCGCCGCAATGTGGCCGTTGCAAGTCGCAGATCAAGGATATGCTGACCGAACACTGCGCCAATGGTTCGGCCACGCAGGCGTCCAAGGGGATGGCAGGCTGAACGGCCACCCATCGTGTCCCGGTCGCAGATCTGTCCTGTTTCGTACCGCTTCGCGCGCTCCACCACTATGTAATAGGTAATCAATCTCAAGAGGCGATGGTACGGTCGCCGTATTGGGAATGATCTTCATTTACGAACTACTTTTCTTGTTTACTTATCGCTTGAATTTCACTGAATAACCTCCCTCTGCACTTGACAGAAAACGGGATCGGTCCATTTTACGGATCGCGCCATTGCAGGCTGACGCCGCATAAGAAAGGGATCTGACATGAAGGGCGACAAACAGGTGCTGAAGTGCCTGAACAAGGTTCTCTACAACGAGCTGACGGCGATCAATCAATATTTCCTGCACTCGAAGATGCTGAAGGACTGGGGTTTCGAGACCCTGGCGAAGCATGAATACGAGGAATCTGTCGACGAGATGAAACACGCCGACTCGCTGACCGAGCGGATCCTGTTTCTGGAAGGCGTGCCCAACTATCAGGACCTGGGCAAGCTTCAGATCGGCGAAGACGTCCACGAGATTCTGAAGTGCAACCTGAATCTGGAGGAGGTCGCGATCCCCGACCTTCGCAACGGTATCATCGTCGCGGAGAAGGCGAAGGACTTCGTCAGCCGCGATCTGTTCCGCTCCATCCTGGATTCCGAGGAGGAGCACGTCGACTGGCTTGAGACGCAGCTGAGCCTCGTCGAAAAGGTCGGCCTTCAAAACTATCTGCAATCGCAAATGTGATCGCGTTGCGGCGCTGAGGTCACTCCCGCCGCGCGTAGCTGCCGGCTAGGCTGCCTGGATGCGCGGCTTGGCCAGACTCGCTTGGGCACTCTGTTTTGTCGCTGCTGCGACTTTGATCGGCTGTGCCGGGGACCGGCCAGCCGGACAGGATTCGGTGTCCGGCGAGCAGGCCTTCAATGCCTTCTGGGGCATCGAGGCCGAGGCCGGCTATCCGTTTGGCGGGCTGGGGCCGGTCTACAGCAGGGCCTCTTGTTCGGGCTGCCACACCGGCGCCGGGCGCGGCCGGCCGCCGGAATCGCCCGACCATCCCATGCTGACGATGGTGGTTTTCATCGGCCGGGTCGATGCCGGCGGCGTCCCGGGGCCGCATCCGGCTTATGGGCGCGAACTCAGTCCGTTGTCAGTGCCCGGTGTGCCGCGCGAAGGCAGGGCGGCGCTGTCCTTCCGGTCGGACTTCGGCAGTTATGGCGACGGCCGGTCCTTCATCCTGTGGCGCCCCAGACTGGAGATTCGTGACCTCGCCTTCGGTGCGTTGGGCCAGGGCACGATGGTATCGGCACGGATCGCTCAACCGCTGCACGGCGTGGGCCGGTTCGAGCAGGTCCCCGAGGCCGTGATCCTTGCCCTTGAAGATCCCGGCGACAAGGACGGGGACGGCATCTCCGGCCAGGCCAATCGCCTAAGCGGGGATGGCCTCGACGGCGTGCTGGGCCGCTTCGGATGGAAGGCCAGCCAGCCTTCGCTCGTCCGCCAGAATGCGATCGCATTTCACGGCGACATGGGCATCACCACGCCGGTCTTCCCCGAACCGAATTGTCCGCCGGTCCAAAACGCCTGCCTGAGAGCCGCGGACCTGGCGCCGACACCGAATGCCTCGGCGCAGGTGCTGGACCGGATCACGGCGTTCGTTGCTGGACTGCCCGCACCGGCGCCTTCGACCGTCGGCGGGGCTGAACGCGGCCGGGCGCTGTTCGCCACTGCCCGCTGCGATGCCTGCCACGTGCCGTCGCTGTCGGATGGCGCCGGTGGTGAGGTCCCCGCCTATACCGACCTGCTGCTGCATGATATGGGCGCCGGTCTTGGCGACGGGTTCAGGCAAGGCACCGCAGGCGCCCGGGAATGGCGCACCGCACCCTTGTGGGGCATCGGCCGGGAAGCGCGGTCTGACGCAACCGGGGCTTTCCTGCATGACGGCAGAGCGCGAACCCTAGCCCAGGCCATCCTGTGGCACGGCGGCGAGGCGTCGGCCGCACGGGAGCGATTCCGTACAATGCCCGCAGAAGATCGCGCGGCGCTTTTGGATTTTCTGAAGACCCTCTGACACGCGCGAGGGCTGGAAAAGCCGGACTTTGAGGCCGACTGCGACATTGGGTCCGGCCCAGTTGCAAATGACTTGCAATCGCGGAAATAGCGCGATAGGACTAGTCGCAATTGCGAATAAGTCGCAAGTACGACGCCTTTCCATGAAGCCGCGGGAAGGGGCCGCTTGATGCAACGACAGAATGCTTGTTGCCTTGCCGGGCGGCGGCAGCCCGGGCAGTCGGCAACTGGAGACTTGGGGTTATGAAGGCAATATTCGGTTTCGCGGCCGGCATTGTGTGCATCGCCGGACTGGCTGGCACGCCGGCACTTGCACAGGAGGTCAACGTTTATTCCTACCGTCAGCCGTTCCTGATCCAACCCATATTCGACGCCTTCACCCGGAAAAGCGGGATCGAAGTCAACGTCGTTTTCGCCAAGAAAGGGCTGGTCGAGCGGTTGAAGCGGGAGGGCAGGAACAGCCCCGCGGATCTCATTTTTACCGTGGATATCGGCCGGCTGAACGATGCCGTGGAAGCCGGTGTCACGCAGCCGGTAACAACCGCGGTCCTGGAAGGCAACATCCCCACCAACCTGCGCCATCCACAGGGGCACTATTACGGCCTGACCACCCGCGCACGGTTGATCTACGCATCGAGGGAGCGGGTCAAGCCGGGAGAGATCACCTCCTATGCGCAGTTGGCCGATCCCAAATGGAAGGGCCGTGTTTGCACCCGCAGCGGCACCCACGTTTATCAGATCGGTCTGACTGCCGCGATGCTGGCCGAACTGGGCGAAGAGGGCGCGCGGGACTGGCTTGCCGGCGTGAAGGAGAACCTGGCCCGCAAGCCGGAAGGCAATGACCGTGCGCAAGTCAAGGCGATCTCCGAAGGGGTCTGCGACCTGTCGCTGGGCAACAGCTATTACATGGGAAAGATGCTGCAGGACGAGGAACAATCGGCATGGGCGGCGTCGGTCAATCTGGTCTTCCCGGAAATGCCCGATGGCGGCACACATGTGAACATCTCGGGCATGGCGTTGACGAAAAGCGCGCCGAACCGCGAGAACGCTGTCAAGCTGATGGAGTTCCTGTCCGGCGACCTGGCCCAGCAGATGTATGCGGAACAGAACTTCGAATACCCGGCCAAGCCGGATGTGCCATGGGCGGGTTTGTTGAAGTCGTGGGGGACGTTTGAGGTGAGTCAGCTGAACTTGGCAATCGTCGCGGAAAACCGCGCGGCGGCCATCAAGCTGACCAACGAGGTCGGATACAACGAATAGCGACATGCCGATGAACGGCTGCGATTGGGAGGGGTGCGGCGACGTGCGCCTCCCGCCCCGTGTGGGACGGGGGGAGCAGTGACCAGTCTTGCCGAACCCACCGCGGCGGCGTCGACCGCGCCGCAGCGGCTTGGCGGCCAGAACCTGCGCTGGATCGTCGGCGCCTGTCTTGCGGCCGGCCTGGCTTCGTTGCCGCTGTTGTCTGTTGCGTGGCTGGCGTTGTTCCCGACCGAGAACATCTGGCCGCACCTGCTTTCCACCGTGTTGCCGCGCTATCTGAAGAACACGCTGATCCTGATGGGAGGCGTCGGAACCCTGGCCGTGATCATCGGTGTCGGCACCGCTTGGCTGGTCACCATGTGCAGGTTTCCCGCGCGGCGCGTTTTCGAATGGCTGATGATCCTGCCGTTTGCCGCGCCTGCCTATGTTGTCGCCTATGTTTACACGGACCTGCTGGAATATGCGGGGCCGGTGCAAAGGCTGCTGCGGGATCTGTTCGGCTGGACTTCGCCGCACGACTACTGGTTCCCCGAGATCCGCAGCCACGGTGGTGCGATCTTCGTCCTGGCTTTCGTTCTCTATCCGTATGTCTACATGATGACACGCGCCGCCCTGCTGGCCCAAAGCGTCTGCCTGCTGGAGGCAAGCCGGGTGCTGGGGCAGGGGCCGTGGACCGGCTTCTTTCGAACCGCGCTGCCGCTTGCGCGTCCGGCGATCGCGGTGGGGCTGGCGCTGGTGTCGATGGAGACGCTGGCGGACTTTGGAACCATCGACTATTTCGGGATCCACACCCTGACCGCGGGGGTGTTCGAGGTCTGGTACGGCATGGGCAACGCCGGGGGGGCGGCCCAGATCGCGCTGGTAATGCTGGGCTTCGTCCTGGTGCTGGTGGGCGTGGAACGGGCGTCGCGGCGCGGTCAGCGCTTCCACAACACCACCACGCGGGTCAGGCCGTTGCCGCGCTATCGCCTTGGCGGTTGGCGTGCGGCGGCGGCGGTGACCGCTTGCGCACTGCCAGTGGTACTTGGCTTTTTGGTGCCCGCGGGCGTCCTGTTGCGGATGGCGATCGTGCATTTCTCGGAATCGGTGACGCCCGCCTACCTCGGTTTTGCCGGCAACAGCCTTGCGTTGAGCGGCATCGCAGCATGCTGTGCCCTGGCCGTCGGCGTGTTCCTTGCCTATGCCCAGCGCCTGCACAACACGCCGCTGTTGCGGTCGGCGGCCCGGCTGGCGGTGATCGGCTATGCCGTTCCTGGCGCGGTGCTGGCGGTCGGCGTGATCATTCCCTTTGCCGCCTTCGACAACGCGGTGGATGCGGTGATGCGGGACCTGTTCGGCGTATCGACCGGCCTCGTTCTTTCAGGCACCGTCGTGGCGATCCTGTTTGCCTATGTTGTGCGTTTCCTGGCGGTCGGCATGGGCTCGGTCGAAGCCGCGCTGACCAAGGTGACCCCCAGCATGGACGACGCGTCGCGCACGCTGGGGCACGGCCCGCTCCAGACCCTGCGACAGGTGCACCTGCCTCTCGTCCGCAGCGGGGTGATCGCAGGCGCTCTGCTGGTTTTCGTCGACTGCATGAAAGAACTGCCGGCGACCCTGATCGTGCGGCCGTTCAACTTCGATACGCTGGCGACCCACGTTTACCAGTACGCATCCGACGAGTTGCTGGAACAAAGCGCGCTGGGCGCGTTGACTATCGTGGCGGCCGGGATTCTCCCGGTGATTGTGCTGGCCTCGGCCATCCGCCGCTCCCGTCCCGGCTCGGCCAAACGTTGACGGGACGGTCGGTCTATGGATAAGGCAGATATTGAACGCCGGGTGATCGCGCTGGAATCGGCACTGGCGCACCTTCAGGCCGAACTGCAGGACCTCAGCGACGTGATTGCCGGCCAATGGCAGGTAATCGACCGGCTGGGTGGACGGCTTGATAGCGCCGAAGCGCTGGTCGGGCGGCTGGATGCTGACCGGCAGGACGATGGCGGTGACGGGCCGCCGGGTCCGGCGTAGGTGTGGCCGGCTAGGCCGCGACGGAAGGCGCGGGCCGGAGCCGTTCCTCGGCGATCCGGTCGGCTGCTTCGCCCGGCGTGACGCGGTCCCGGCGGGCGCGGCGAAAGATCTCCGTCAGAGTGCCGCCGATCCCGCGGACGTGGGCCAAGGCGCGCGTCTCGTCGAAGGCCGGGCCGGTGTGCGAGATATAGATCACGCCGCCCGCGTTGATGACGTAGTCGGGCGCGTACAGGATCTCGCGTTCAGCCAGCATCGCGCCGTGACGCGCCTCGGCAAGCTGATTGTTGGCCGACCCGGCGACGGCCTTGACCTTCAGTTTCGGGATGCTGTCGTCGTTCAGGGTCGATCCCAGTGCGCAGGGGGCATAGACATCGGCTTCCACGCCGAAAATCGCATCGGGTGCGACGATCCGTGCGCCCAGTTCGCGCTCAGCCCTGGCCAGGGCCTCGGCATTGATGTCGCTGACGACCAGTTCCGCTCCTGCGGCGGCCAGTTGCCGCGCCAGATCGTACCCTACCGCGCCCAACCCCTGGACGATGACCCGCAGGCCGGAAATATCGTCGGTACCCATGCGTTCGCGCACCGTTGCCTTCAGGCCTTCGAACACGCCCAGCGCCGTTGCCGGCGACGGATCGCCGACGTCGTTGCTGGTGCCTTTGACATGCGCGGTTTCCTTGGCGATCTCGTTCATGTCGGCGGGCTTGGTGCCGACATCCTCGGCGATGATGTATCGCCCGCCCAGCGAGTCGACGAACCGTCCCATGGCACGCATCATCGCGCCCGTCTTCTGCGTTGCCGCATCGCCGATAATCACGGATTTGCCGCCGCCAAGCGCCAGGTTCGCCATCGCGGACTTGTAGGTCATGCCGCGCGACAGGCGCAGCACGTCGGTCAACGCCTCGTCCTCGCTGGCATAGGGCCACATGCGGCATCCGCCCAGCGAGGGGCCGCGTTGGGTATTGTGGATTGCGATGATGGCTTTGAGGCCGGTGGCCTCGTCGCGACAGAAAATGACTTGTTCGTGATTGTCGAAGTCGGCCGATGCAAACACGCCCATGGGTGCTTCTCCTCCTCAGGTGCCGCGTCGCGACGGGTTGGAGGGCGCACGCAGCACCTTTTCATATCCCTGTCCTAACCTAGGATATCGCGCTTAATATGCCGTAAATAAAGAGCTTTTCGGATGCCAGCCGAAATTAGACGAAAAAGTACGAAGCAGGATTCAGCCGCGCAATCATGCAGCACTCCAGGACCTCCCCCGCGACATGATCGTACCCAGGGGCAGACATGCAACCGACGATGGTTCAGTTGCGAGTCACGCTTGACAGTGTCCGCCGCGCTCGCTTTGCTCAACGCATGACACAACGAAAAATCATTCTGGATTGCGATCCCGGACAGGACGACGCGGTCGCCATCCTGCTTGCGCTGGCTTCGCCGGACGAAATCGACTTGCTTGGCATCACGACGGTTGCCGGCAACGTGCCGTTGGCCCTGACTTCGACCAACGCGCTCAGGGTCTGCGAGGTCGCGAAACGGACCGACGTCAAGGTCTATGCCGGCTGTCCGCGCCCGATGTTGCGGCCGTTGATGACCGCGGAATGGGTGCACGGATCGACCGGCATCGACGGGTCGAACCTGCCGGACCCGACGATGGCCCTGCAGCCGGGCCATGCGGTCGAGTTTATTGTCGAGACCTGCCTCGCCGCAGAAGACGGCGGGGTCACGATCTGCCCAATCGGGCCGATGACGAATGTCGCGTTGGCGATCATCAAGGCGCCGGAGATCCTTCCGAAGATTGCCGAAGTGGTGTTCATGGGCGGGACCGTCTTCAATCCGGGGAACACCAGCCCGTCGGCGGAGTTCAATATCCTGGTCGACCCGCATGCGGCCCATGTTGTGGTCCATGCGGGCGTGAAACTGACCATGCTGGGTCTCGACGTCACCCACAAGGCCCTGACCACCGCCGAACGCCATGCCCGCCTGGCCGGCATTGAGACGCCGGTGGGCCGCTGCGTTGCCGGCATGCTGGATTTCTACAATCGTTTCGACATGAAGCGCTACGGCATGGACGGCGGCCCGCTGCACGATCCGTGCGTGATCGCTTACCTGATCGACCCGACACTGTTTCAGGGCAGGCAGGCGACATTGGACATCGAGATCGTGTCCGAACTGACAATGGGGCGCACGGTGGTCGACTGGTGGGATATCACCGATGCGCCGGCAAACGCCTTCGTAATCGACGCAATCGACCACGATCGCTTCTTCGACCTTTTGACCGAGCGGGTGGCGCGCCTGTAGGCGGTCGATGGACGACCCACAGCGCGATATCCGGCTGAAAGGCGAGCGTCAGGCCGAGCAGGCGGTGATCGCGATATCCTTGGTGTTCGGCGCGGTATGCCTTTATTTGGCGCTTGGCAGGGGTGATCTGGCCTGGTTCGCCGGCCTGGTGCCGTCCGCGGCCTTGTTCGTTGCGGCATTGGGTTCCCTGACCGACCAACGGCCGCGATTGGTGATCACCAGGCAGGGTGTCGAGGACCGTGCGATCGGCGTCGGACTGGTGCCGTGGACGGCGATCGCGGGGCTGGAGGAAACCGCGGTCAGGCAAAGCCGTTTCCTACGCCTGAAGCTGCACGATCCCGCAGCCTGGCGCGCGCGCATGCCGGTTTGGCGCCGGGCGGTCATGGACGTTCGCGCGGTGTTCGGCGTGACGCCGTTCTCGATTGACGCGCAGTCCTTCAAGGTCAATGCCGACGACCTGTTCACGGTGATCGTCCGGCGCTGGCAGGACGCCGTTACTGTGCCCCAAGGCGCCAGGCAAGAAGGTCAAGGCGGTCCTGGCCCCAAAACGGCTCTCCGTTGACCACGTAGCAGGGCGGGCCGAACACGCCGGCGGCGATCGCCTGTTCGGCGAAGCCGGCGACGGCCTCTTTCATCTCCTCGGTCTCCGCTTTGTCCAGAAGCGCGGGCTCGAGGCCTGCCTCGGCCACGATCGCTGCCAGTGTCTCGGGGTCGGCGATGTTGCGCTCTTCCGTCCAGACCGCGCGCAACAGCCGCCCGGTCAAACCGACGACGTCGCTGCCGGTTGCCTTTGCTGCCGCCATCAGCTGGCAGGCAGGCCAGGAATTGACGGGAAAATACGCCGGCTCGGGATTCAGCGGCATGCCCAGAAAATCGCGCCATCGATGCAGCTCGGCCATCCGGTAGGCCTGGCGTTCGGGCGCTCGTTTCGGCAGCGGCAGGCCGCCGGTGCGCGGGAACACGATGGATGCCTCGAACGGGACAAGATCCACGGCGGCCCCCGCCTTTGCGGCCAGCGCAACGAACCGGTCATGGCCCAGATAGGTCCACGGCGAACTCGGCGAGGCATAGTAGGTGATCGTCAGGCTCATTTTTTGTCTCTCAGTTCATTGCGTCTGATTTTTCCCGTCGCCGTCATCGGCAGGGCGTCGATGAACTCCACATGGCGCGGATACTCGTGGGCGGCAAGGCGCCTTTTCACGAACGCCTGGATATCCGCTGCCAGCGCGGGTGACCGCGCGGCCCCGGCGGCGGGCACGACGAACGCTTTGACCGCCTGACCCCGCACCGGGTCCGGTACGCCCACGACCGCCGCCATCCCCACGTCAGGGTGCTTCAATAGGCAGTCCTCGACCTCGCCGGGGCCGATGCGGTAGCCGGCCGAAGAGATCACGTCGTCGGCCCGGCCGACGAACCAGAGGTAACCGTCCTCGTCCATCCGGCCGGTATCGCCGGTGATCAGCCAGTCGCCGGCAAACTTCTCTTCGGTCGCTTGGTTGTCGTCCCAGTAGCGCAGAAACATCACCGGATCGGGCCGCCTGACCGCAATGTTGCCGACCGCGCCCGGCGGCAGGGCAACCCCGTCGTCGTCGACGATCCCCAATGCGTGTCCCGGCACCGGTCGGCCCATCGAGCCCGGGCGGACGGGCATGATCTCGGCGCAGTTTCCGACCACCAGATTGCATTCGGTCTGCCCATAGAACTCGTTGATGGTCACTCCAAAGGTGTCGCGGCCCCAGTCCAACAGTTCGCTGCCCAGGGTCTCGCCGCCCGACCCGACGGACCTCAGCGCGCAGTCGAAACGGCTACGCGGATTGTCGACCTGCCGCATCAACTTCAGTGCGGTCGGGGGCATGAAGACGTTGCGCACCTGAAACCGCTCGATCAGCGAAAATGCCTCATCCGGGTCGAACTTCGGCGCGCGGTGCGCCAAGACCGGCCGGCCATGGTGCAGCGACGGCAGCAACACGTCCAGAATCCCGCCGATCCACGCCCAGTCCGCCGGCGTCCAGAACAGGTCGTCCGGCTGCGGAAAGAAGGAATGCGGGAACTCCACGCCGGGCAAATGCCCCAGAAGCGTGCGGTGAGGCAGCAGCGCGCCCTTCGGCGGACCGGTGGTTCCGGAGGTGAAGATGATCATCGCCGGATCCTCGGCAAGGGTCTCCACTGCCGCGAAGCGGTCGGTGGCCGACGCTAACGCCTGGTGGAAGCCGATGGCGCCTTCGGACGGGCCGTCGATACACAGGACCAGATCGAGGTCCGGCACCTGGTCGCCGATTTCGGCGATCTTCTCCAGGTTCCCGGCGTTGGTGATCAGGGCCCGCGCACCCGATTTCTGCAGCCTGTAAGCCAGTGCGTCGGGGCCGAACAGCGTGAACAGGGGCACGGCAATCATGCCGGCCCTGTAGACCGCGATATGGCAGATCGCGGTTTCCGGCGACTGGGGCAGCAGGATCGCGACCCGGTCGCCGCGGGTCAGGCCGCGCCCGGTCAAGACGTTGGACAACCTGCCCGCCTGCCGGCCCAGGTCGCCGAAACGGTAGCGTTGCGTACGGCCCGCATCGTCCAGATGGATGATCGCGACCGAATCGGGATCCTGGCGGTCGCAGACATCGACGCCGATGTTGTAGCGGGTCGGCACTGACCAGCGGAACGCATCGACCACTGCTTCGTAGCTGTTCGCCCTGGTGAGCATTCCGCCGGTTCCCGCACGCTAAGACCACCGCGCGCGAGTGTATCAGTGTGCCTTCGTTCGAAACCAGTGCACTGATACACTGACGCGTTGCCGGGCAGACGGAAGGGGAGGCAGATGTTTCGGGACGATCTCTTGCAGGGCAAACGGATCCTGGTCACGGGCGGTGGAACGGGTTTGGGCCGCGCCATGGCCGCACGCTTTCTTGGTTTGGGTGCGTCGGTCGTCTTGTGTGGACGGCGCGCGGACGTTCTTGGCGATACCGCGTCCGCCTTCGACGAAATGCACCCGGGTCGGACCACGTGGCATTCCTGCGACATCCGGGACGCCCAGGCCGTCGAGGAGATGCTGGACGCGATCTGGGCGGCTGGGCCGTTGAACGGCCTGGTCAACAACGCAGCCGGCAATTTCATCGCCAAGACGGAATCGCTGAGCCCACGCGCCGTCGACGCGATCGTAAACATCGTCCTGCACGGCACGGCGTATGTGACACTGGGATGCGGCCGGCGCTGGATCGACGGCGGCGATCCGGCGACAGTGCTGTCGATCGTCACCACCTATGCCTGGACCGGTTCGGCCTATGTCGTGCCGTCGGCGATGGCGAAGGCGGGGGTGCTGGCGATGACGCGTTCGTTGGCGGTGGAGTGGGGTCCGCGGGGCGTGCGGCTGAACGCGATTGCGCCGGGCCCGTTTCCGACGCCCGGTGCCTGGGAAAGACTGGTGCCGCGCGCCGACCTTGCGGAACGAATCGAAACCCAGAACCCGCTTGGCCGGGTCGGCGAGCACGGCGAACTTGGGGATCTGGCCAGTTATCTCATGGCGGACGGCAGCGGCTACATCAACGGCGAGGTGGTGACCATTGACGGCGGCGAATGGATCCAAGGGGCGGGACAGTTCAATTTCCTGCGCGATGCCCTCAACGACGCCGATTGGGAGGACATGAAGGCGCGCGGCCGCAAGGGCCGTTGAGAGCGATCTGGCGGCCTAGGAACCGGTGTCCTGCGGGGGCGCCGGCAGGGTGATCTGGACGGACTGGACCACCTGTTCGGCTTGGCCGACCGACAGCCTGTCACCGGCCTCGGCGCAGTAATAGCCCTCCAGCGTGCGCGTGATCGGGCCGTCCTGGACCGTTGGCCAAGTCTGCAGAAAAACGACGCAGACCGAGCCTCCCCGCGTGAAGCGCCGCCATGTCGCGGACCCGTAGTTGTTGGACGTTCCGAAGGGTTCGTCGAAGAACAGCGTCTTGTCGGCAAAAGTGCTCCATCGGTTGACCGAGCCTTCGGGGTCGTCGGGAACCTTGAAGCCGAACCCCGTCGCGCCCGGCTTCAGTTCGCGCAGGACCAGGCCGGCGCGGTTCAGGGGATCGGAGTTGCTCTGCCAGTCGTATCGTTCTTCGCTGAACGTACGATCCGGCGAATCGAACCGGGCATGTCCCTCCGTTTCGGCTGTCGGTTGCTCAAACGTATAGGCCAGGCGGCCCTCTTCGCTGGCGATCGGCTGCTTGGTCGGCGTGCTGGCAGGGCAGGCAGCAACCGCGACAACGCTCAACAATGTGGTGGCGCGCAGCAGTCCTTGCACCATCGTCTCGCCTCCTTGCACGGCCAGGGCACAAGCTACCTTGGCCCGTGTCTCGAATCGATGCAATCTTATCCTCGCCTTGGCACGGGACGGTGCCTATAGTCGCGGCCCGCGGGCCGATTTGTCACCGGATGTTGGAGTATGCTGGAACAAACTGTCACACGCACTGTTGCAACGAAGCGCGCGCATGTCGTTGTCGTCGGTAACGAAAAGGGCGGTTCAGGAAAGTCGACAACGGCCATGCATCTTGTTGCTGCCCTGCTGCATGAAGGATTTCGGGTGGCCAGTTTGGACCTCGACGCGCGCCAGGCGACGCTGTCCCGGTATCTGGAAAACCGACGCAACAACATGGAACGGAACGGGCTGCGGCTGTTGATGCCGAAGCATATCCCGATCCCGCCCAGCACCGCCGGCACCGTCTATTCCGCCCAGGCGGAAGAAAAGGCGCAACTGGAAGAGGCCTTGAATCGGCTGCTGCCCCGGCACGACTTCGTGGTGATCGATACGCCGGGCAGCGATAATTACCTGTCGCGGCTGGGTCACAGCTTTGCCGACACGCTGATCACGCCCTTGAACGACAGCTTCGTCGACCTGGACAACCTGGCCGACGTGGACCCCGAAACGCACCGGGTAAGGCATCCCAGCCGGTATGCTGAAATGGTCTGGGAGCAGCGCAAACAGCGCATCTTGCGCGACCGCGGATCGATCGACTGGATCGTCATGCGCAACCGGCTCAGCCAACTTGAAAGCCACAACCAGCAAGCGGTGACAGGTGTTCTCGATGCCCTGGCGGCGCGCATTGGGTTCCGGGCCGCTCCTGGTTTTTCCGAGCGTGTCATCTTTCGCGAGCTGTTCCTGAAGGGCCTGACCCTGCTGGACCTCAGGCTGGAAGGGGCGGGGGTCAAGCTGTCGATGAGCCACGTCGCTGCCCGCCAGGAAGTGCGGACCCTGCTGCAGACCGCGGCGCTGCACCGCAAAGTGCCTGCGAACGCGATCTAGCGCGGTCCCGGCACGACCCAGTGCGGGTTTCAAGGTCCGCAGTCCGGGCGGCCGGGCGGTCAAGGCCAGCGAAAACCGGTAATGGCGCGACACCGTGCCACGCAGGCACTGGCGAAATCGGTCGTCTTGACCCCATATTATGGGTGCCATGGCGAAACTGCCGACCGATAAGAAGGCCGGTGATGCGGAGGTCTCCGCATTTCTGGATAAAATCAAGGCGACCCCGGCGCAGCCGCGGGCGGCGGGTAAGCGCGGCCGGCTGATTTTTGCCATGGATGCCACCGCCAGCCGCGAACCGTCGTGGGATCGGGCCTGTCACATCCAGGCGGAAATGTTCGCCGAGACGGCCGTTTTGGGTGGCCTGGACGTGCAGTTGATCTATTTCCGCGGTTTCGGCGAGTGCCGCGCCAGCAAGTGGGTACCCGACGCGACCGGGCTGGCGCGGCTGATGACCTCGGTACGCTGCCGCGGCGGGCACACGCAGATCGGCAAGGTCCTGGACCACGCGATCAAGGAGACGAAACGCGAAAAGGTCCATGCCCTGGTGTTCGTCGGCGACGCGATGGAGGAGGATATCGACAGCCTTTGCCATCGCGCGGGCGAACTGGGCCTCTTGAACCTGCCCCTGTTCGCCTTCCAGGAAGGTGGGGATCCGATCGCGGCGAAGTGTTTCCGGGACATGGCACGGCTGTCCGGCGGCGCCTATTGCCGTTTCGACAGCAGCAGCGCCCGGCAGTTGCGGGATCTGCTTTCGGCCGTTGCCGTCTACGCGGCCGGCGGCCGTAAAGCCATGCTGGAGTTCGGTAAGAAGCGGGGTGGCGACGTGCTTCGTCTGACCCACCAGCTTGGCGGAAAGTCGGGGTAAGGGAACGCCATGGCGTGGTTCATCGGCGGCATCCTGATCGCCATCGGTGTGATCTTCTTGCTTCGGTGGTATGCCACCAGCGACCCGAAAAGAATACTCAAGACCCTGATCTGGGCCGGGCTCGGCTTTGCGGCGGTGGTGGGCCTGTTCCTTGTCCTGACCGGCCGTCTCAACTTCCTGTGGGTGGCGCTGCTTGGCTTTCTGCCGTGGTTGATGCGCGGCATGCAGCTTGCCCGTGCCGCGTTCTTTCTCAATTCGCTGCGCCAGCGCGCGAAGGCGGCGCGCGGCCCCAGCAGCGGTCAGACGTCGACCGTGAACACGCGATTCGTTCAAATGACGCTGGATCACGACACCGGTGCGATGGACGGTACCGTCGTGGAGGGGGCGTTCTCCGGTCGGCCATTGTCTTCCATGAGCCTGGATGAACTGGTCCAGCTGTTGCGGCAGGCCATCCAGGAAGACGAACACTCCGCCCAGGTTCTGCAGGCCTATCTTGACCGGGCCCACGGCCCGGACTGGCAGGAACGGGCCGGCGTGGGAGCGGCGGGCGCGGGAAGCGGGGCTGGTCCGCATGCCGCCGGTGCGATGTCGGTCGACGAAGCCTATGAGATCCTGGGCCTGGAACCGGGCGCCAGCGCGGCCGATATCAAGGCAGCGCACCGCCGGCTGATGAAGCAGATGCACCCGGACCACGGCGGGTCCGACTATCTGGCTATGAAGATCAACCAGGCCAAGGACACGTTGCTGTCCCGGGGCTGAATGCGGGCCGCCTTGCCGTGCCAGCCGGACTGTGGCAATAACCGGCCATTCCTCGTGCAACAGACAAACGTGAGCCGACAGGCGATGCAACAGAACTCCAGGACCGGCCATGGTCGCTAGGATCCGCAAGGCCGTGTTTCCCGTGGGTGGGCTGGGCACCCGGTTCCTGCCCGCCACCAGGGCAATGCCGAAAGAGATGCTGCCCGTCGTCGACAAGCCTCTGATCCAGTACGCGGTCGAGGAGGCGGCGGCGGCCGGCGTCGAGCAGTTCGTCTTCGTGACAGGGCGCGGCAAGAACGCCATCGAGGACCATTTCGACATCCCCTACGAGCTGTTCCAGACGCTGCAGGAACGGGGCAAGGTCGATGTGCTGACGGCGGTGCGCCGCGACATGCCGGAGCCCGGCCAGATCTCCTATACCCGCCAGATGCAGCCGCTTGGCCTTGGCCACGCCGTTTGGTGCGCCCGCGATCTGATCGGCGACGAACCGTTCGCGGTGATTCTGGCGGACGATCTGGTCAAATCCGAGACGCCTTGCCTGAAACAGCTCGTCGATGTCCATGCCGGTGTGGGCGGCTGTGTGGTTGCGGTGATGGATGTCCCGCGCGAGCACACGGCGCGGTACGGTGTTCTTGACGTCTCGGAAGACGACGGCCGGATGGCGGCGGTCCGGGGGCTGGTGGAAAAGCCCGACCCCAGCGAAGCGCCGTCCACCCTGTCGATCATCGGGCGCTATGTCCTGACGCCGGAGATCTTCAGAAAGCTGGACGATCAAGAACAAGGCGCCGGTGGCGAAATCCAGCTGACGGATGCAATGGCGTCACTGATCGGGCAGGTGCCGTTCCATGGTCTGCGCTTCGAGGGGCGCCGCTTCGATTGCGGCGACAAGGTCGGGTTCCTGGAAGCCAACGTCGCCTATGCAATCTCCCGCGAAGACATGGGGGAAGACGTTGCCGCCATGTTGCGGAATTACATCAAGTGATTGGCGGGTGCCCGGCGGCCCTTCGCCCTAGGGGAAACTGAATGCGCATTTCGATGATTGGCACCGGCTATGTCGGCCTCGTGTCCGGAGCGTGCTTCTCGCAGTTCGGGATCGACGTGACCTGCGTGGATACCGACGAAGCCAAGATCGAGCGGCTGAAGCGGGGCGAGATCCCGATCTACGAGCCTGGGCTGGAGGATCTGGTCCGGTCGAACGTGGCCGTCGGCAGGCTCGAGTTTTCCACCGATTTGAAAGCGTCCGTATCCGACAGGGATGCCGTGTTCATTGCCGTGGGAACGCCGTCGCGGCGCGGCGACGGCCACGCGGACCTGAGTTACGTCTACGCCGCAGCCGAGCAGATCGCGGACGCGGTAACCGGCTATACGGTGGTGGCCAACAAGTCGACCGTCCCGGTCGGGACGGCCCGGGAGGTGGAACGCATCATCCGACAAAAGCGGCCGTCGGCGGATGTCGATGTCGTCTCAAACCCCGAATTCCTGCGCGAAGGGGCAGCAATCGAGGATTTCACACGCCCCGACCGGGTGGTGATCGGGGTCGAAACCCAGCGGGCGCGTGAGGTCATGCAGGCGGTCTATCGGCCATTATTCCTGAACGAGACGCCGATCGTCTGGACCGGACGGGAATCGGCAGAACTGATCAAGTATGCGACCAACGCCTTCCTTGCCACGAAGATCACTTTCATCAACGAACTGGCCGACCTGTGCGATCATGTCGGCGCGAACGTCCACGAAATCGCTCGGGGCATCGGGCTGGACGGCAGGATCGGTTCGAAGTTCCTGCATCCCGGTCCCGGATATGGGGGGTCCTGTTTTCCGAAGGACACCCTGGCCCTGGTGCGCACCGCCCAGAATGCCGGCGCGCCCGTGCGCGTCGTGGAGTCGGTGATCGACGTCAATCGGCGGCGGAAAAAGGATATGGCGGAGCGCATTGTCCGTGCCTGCGGCGGGTCGGTCGCCGGCAAGACCGTCGCCGTCCTGGGCGTCACCTTCAAACCCAACACCGATGACATGCGCGAAAGCCCAGCCCTGGATATTCTGCCTGCGCTGATGGCGGAGGGGGCGGCGGTCCGCGCCTACGACCCGAAGGGCATGGACGAGGCGCGCGGCCTGATCCCAGCGGTGGCGTGGTGCAGCGGACCTTACGAGGCGATGGAAGGCGCCGATGCGCTGGTCATCCTGACCGAGTGGAACGAGTTCCGGCTGCTGGACCTGCCGCGAACTCGCACGCTTCTTAACTCGCCGGTAATGGTCGATCTGCGAAACATCTACGACCCCGAAGAGATGGCGGCCGCCGGATTTTTCTATACCAGCATTGGCAGGCCCGGCAGCGTCGCCTTCGAAGAAGCGTCCCTGGAGGCCTGATGACGAGTCACGGTGCTGGCCACAGTTTTCATCCCAGCATACTGCGCGAGTACGATATCCGAGGCGTGGTCGGAAAGACGCTGTCGCCCAGCGATGCGCTGGCGCTGGGCCGGACGCTGGGTTCGATTGTCGTATCCCGCGGCGGCAGCATAGCCTGCGTCGGCTATGACGGGCGAATGAGTTCGCCGGTCCTGGAAGAGGAGCTGGCCCGCGGCCTTGCATCGACGGGCCTGCATGTCCTGCGGCTGGGGCTGTGTCCGACGCCCGCCCTGTATTTCGCCAGCAAGGTGCTGCATGCCAATTGCGGGGTCATGGTCACCGGTTCGCACAACCCGCCGGAATACAACGGCTTTAAGATGGTGGCCGACGGCATGCCCTTCTTCGGTCCGGACATCCAGTCGCTGGGCAAGGCCGCATCCAAAGGCAATTGGATCGAAGGCGCCGGCAGCATCCTGGAAGTGGAGGCGCTGGATGCCTACGTGTCGCGGCTGCTGAAGGACTACACCGCAAAGCGCGGGTTGAAGGTCGCGTGGGATGCGGGCAACGGCGCAGCCGGCGAGGCAATGCTGAAGCTTGCGCAACAATTGCCCGGCGAGCACCTGCTGTTGAACGAGACTATCGACGGGACTTTTCCGGCGCATCACCCCGACCCCACGATCGAAGCCAACCTGGAGCAGCTGCGAGACACCGTGCTGGCCGAAGACTGCGATTTGGGCGTCGCCTTCGACGGCGACGGCGACAGGATCGGCGTCATCGACGAGCAGGGGCGGGTGATCTGGGGCGACCAGATCCTGGCGATGCTGGCCGGCGACGTTCTGTCGAAGATGCCCGGCGCCAGCATTCTGGCCGACGTGAAGGCCAGCCAGATGCTGTTCGACGAGGTGGCCCGTCTGGGAGGCGACCCGGTCATGTGTCAGACCGGTCATTCCTTGATCAAGACACGCATGGTCGAGCTGGCGTCACCGCTGGCCGGCGAAATGAGCGGCCACATCTTCTTTGCCGACCGGTACTACGGGTTCGACGATGCGCTTTATGCCGCGGTCCGGTTGATCGACCTGGTGGCGCGCGGCGACAGGTCGATCGGCCAGATGCGCGATGCGCTGCCGCAGGCGGTGAACACGCCGGAGATCAGGATCGACGTGACCGAGGAACGAAAGCTGGCGGTGGTCGACGCTGTGAAGCAGAGCCTGCTGGCGGCGGGTGCCGAGGTGAACGATATCGACGGAGTCCGGGTCAGTCGAGACGGCGGATGGTGGCTGTTGCGGGCGTCGAACACCCAGAGCGCGCTGGTGGTGCGCTGCGAGGCGCCCAGCGAAGATGCGCTGGAGGACCTGAAGGCGGAGGTCGTCGCCGAACTGAAGAAGTCCGGCCTCGCCGTCGAAAGCCTGGAGCCTTCGGCGGGTCATTAAGACTGCGGCGGGACGGTCCTGCTCGGTTCCGGCTCGGACCTGCTACGCCGCCACCGCCGCGGCGGGTGTGCGGGTCCGCCACAGTACCGTCACCATGATGCCGATGTTCAGCAAGTTCCAGGCGATCCCGTTCAGGAAAGCGGCCTGGTACGACCCGGTGAGGTCGTAAATCCAGCCCGACAGCCAGCCGCCCAACGCCATGCCGAAAACGGTCGCCATGATGATGATGCCGATCCGTTGGCCGGCTTCCCGGGCGGGCAGATACTCCCGAACGATGATCGCATAGCTCGGCACGATACCGCCCTGGGACAGCCCGAATATCAGGGACACGATATAGAGCGACGCAAGCCCGTCGAACGGGATGTAAAGCCACAAGGCCACGGACTGCAGCACCGACCCCACAAGCAATGTCCGTACGCCGCCGATATGGTCGGCAAGGAACCCGGACAACAACCGGCTGACCACACCGCCGGCCAGCATCAGCGACAGCATTTCGGCGCCCCGGGCAACCCCGTAGCCAAGATCGGCGCAATAGGCGACCACATGCACCTGGGGCATGGACATCGCGACGCAGCAGCCGACGCCCGCGATTGCCAGCAGGATCTGCAGAGTGCGCGGTGTCAGGGAAACCGAAACAGGGAGATCCGATTCCGGCCGGACGGTGCCGGGTCCGCTGTCCGCCAGGGCAAACTGCGGCGCCCGTCGCCGCAAAAGCAGGGCGAGCGGCACCATCGTCACGATGCAGAACAGGCCGACGCCCACGTAGGTCGCGCGCCAGCCTTCGGTTGCCACGAAAAACTGAAGCACCGGCGGCCACAGCGCGCCGGCCAGATAGTTGCCGCTGGCGGTGGCGGCAACGGCGACGCCCCGGCGACGCCGAAACCAGTGTGATATGTCGGCGATCAACGGACCGAATGTCGCAGCCGTGCCGACACCGATCAGGGCCCCCTGAATCAACGCAAACTGCCAGATCGTCACGGCCGTCGCCGCCGCCATGAAACCGCTTCCCAGCACCAGGGCCGCCGCGATCACGGGCAAGGAAATGCCCAAGCGGTCGACGAAGCGGCCGGCCACGACATTGCCCAGGGCGAAGCCGATCATCGTCAGGGTATAGGGTAGGGAAGCGTCGGCCCGATCGACGCCGAACTCCGCCTGGACGGCAGGCAGGATCACGACCACCGACCACATGCCGATGGAGCCGACCGTGCCGAGCACGACCGACACGGCCAGCCTGAACCATGCCTGCGGCGGATCGGCGACGCCCGGGCGCGCCAGTTGCTGCGTTGTCTCAGTTGTCACGGTGCGCGACCCCGATGGTGAGCCGGCTGACTATAGACCTCGGGGCTGGGGGTGCGAAAGACCGGTACCGCGGCGGTTCGCGGTGGTTCGACCGGCGCGCGCCGGTTGCGTCAGTTGCGGTTCAGGGCCAAGCTTGCGCCCGCGACCTTCGGCGCGACAGGCACACAGGAGATCCGCTGCGCAGAAAGCTGACGGCAGGCCTGTCGGGCCTTGGCCTCTGTCAGACCGGTCAGACGGGCGCGATAGAGTTGGCCCGACTTCGTCTTGAAGGGGGCGATTACCAACCGGGCCGTGCGCCCGATCATGTCCAGCCGCTGCGAAGCCTTGCGGGCGGCCGTGCGCGCGTTGTCGGCCTGGCGAAACGCCCCGACCTGGGCCGCCCAGCTGCCGGTCGTCTTGGCGGCCGGCGCGGCGCTTGCCACCTGGACACGGGACGGCGCCCGCGTCGCTGCAAATCGCGCCGGTTTCGGCAGCGGATGCGGCGCCTTCCGCGCCACTTTCCTTTTCTGCTTGGCTGGCTTCGCGGCGGTCTTGCGTTTGGCCGGTGTCGCCTGGGCAATCGCGGGTCCGCCTTTGCGGAAACCCTTGTCCAACAGCGTTGCCATGTGCCGGTCCCGGCTGCGCGCGGTGCGTCCGCCAAACACCACCCCGATCAGCCGCCGCCCGTCGCGTTTCACGGATGCGACGAGGTTAAAGCCGGAGGCACGGATATAGCCGGTCTTGATCCCGTCGGTGCCGGAATAGTTCGACAGCAACCGGTTGTGGTTGCGGTAGGAACGGCCCCGGTACTTGAAACTCTTGGACGCGAAATACCCGTAATAGTGGGGGAAGTCCTTGTAGATCCGCCGTGCCAGGGTCGCCATGTCGCGCGCCGTCGACAACTGACGCCGGTTGGGAAGGCCCGAGGCGTTGCGGAACGACGTTCGCTTCATGCCCAGGGTGCGGGCCCGCTTGGTCATCATGCGGGCGAATTTCTGCTCGGTCCCGCCAAGGTGTTCGGCAATCACAACGGCGATATCGTTGGCCGATTTCGTGATCAGCGCCATGATCGCGTCGCGTACAGCGATGGTCTCGCCGCGCTTGAGCCCCAGCTTGCTGGGCGACATGCCGGATGCTCGCCGCGAGACTTTCATCCGTGTGTCCAGGGTCAGGCGGCCTTGGTCCAGCGCCTCGAAAACCATGTACAGCGTCATGATCTTCGTCAGCGATGCCGGGTAATTGCGGGTGTCGGCATTCTTCGAGTGCAGCACCCGGCCGGAATCGGCCTCCACCACGATCGAGGCATAACGCGCCGCTGCCTGATTTGGCAGGGCGGTCAGAGCCAGGGCAAAGGAAAATGTCAGGAAGGTAAAGATAGCAAGAGCAGAACGAAGGGAAAACGCGGTGCCCGTGCGTTTTACTTCTCCGGCGGCAAGACTCGTCGTGTCCAGCAAAAGACTTCCCCTAGGTGACCCAGCGCTTTGATACTAGTTAAACCGCGAGTCGCTGTCCAGTTCCGGCGCTTGCCGTTCTCCGCCTTCTGCGAAGAATAGCCGCGCGCCGTTTCTTTCATCCATAGATGTGGCGGAATAATGAACCGTTAAGGGTAAAGATTTGGCGAAAAGCAGGCAGTCAGCGTGCGACGGCAACGGGTCGCCCGCCAGGACGGTCAGTCCTCGCTGACCACGGCCAGATGCTGGGTTCCTGCCAGGGCCGCCACCCAGGGGCCGTCGGGCATTTCCTTGACCAGCTTGGTGATGTTGTCGTTCCACCACTGTCGCTGTTGCAGGACATCGTCGTAATCGTACTGGGCCTCGCGCCAGGTTCTTTCGGTCGCCAGATAGGTCATCATATCCAACGGAAACCCGACATCCGCTGCGCTGATACGGGTTGAATCGAAGGAGAGATAGGCCAGCTTCAGCGCCGTCCTCATGTCGGTCTCATGCGTCAGCGTCCGGTCCAGGACCGGCTTGCCGTAGGTCGTTGCGCCGACCGAAAGATAGGGCGTGCGCTCGTCCACCTCGATCCAGTTGCCTTCCGGATAGACCAGGAACAGGGTCGGGTCGGGGTCGTCGCGCAGTTGGCCGCCGATGATCGCATGCAAGTTGAAGGTCAGGTCCGCCTCGGCCAGTTGTTCACCATCTTCTTCGCGGACCTGGCGCAGGCAGCCGCAATAGTCGTCCACGGCGTCCAGAAGGCTTGCATAGCCGTCCGGGTGGTCTTCGCGCATGCGCCGCCGCAGATAGGCCAGCGTCTTGTCCCGCAGCGACCGCAGGCCCGAGGTCATCACCAGAAACCGGTTGCTGTCCGGCCCGATCAGGACGTTCTTACGGGCGACCGTGACTTGGGTCCCCGCGGTAATTCGCCCGTCCGAAACCGCAACCAGGCCATCCCGGACTTTCATTGCAACGCAATAGGTCACGCTAACCCCCCTGTTCGGCGGCAAACGGTACCATTCCGGTGGACCACTTCACAAGGGACCAGGATCGCTCTGGATCCGCCGATTTCCGGTCATTTTTGGGCATCCGTGTGCGCCGCAGCATTTTTTGTGCAGTGCACAAAAAACCGCTTGACTTGGGACCAAGCGGGGCGCATATATCGATCATCCGATGTTGCAGTGCAGCAAAGAGAGGTTCCCGCAGGGCCCGATCAGCGCGCACGAACGAAGGGCGCGCGTTCCGCGCAGACCCTGCAAACGCGCAGTTTTGGATTTTGGGATTAATGCCGGCGATAGCCGGTTGCCGGAAGGAGTGATGAGAAATGACAGCACGTAAAAGCGCCGCCCCGAAGCTCGACACCAAGCAGATGGAAGAGGCTGTCGCGGTTGGCAAGGAAACCTTCGAACAGGCCGTCAAGGCCTCCACCGAGGGCTATGAGAAAGTGATCTCCATGAGCAAGGATCAGGTCGAGAAGTCCACGACCTCGGTTTTCCGGGCTTATGACGAGTTCACGACCATGAACAAGGACACTGTCGACGCCGCGATCAGGGCCGGCAATGTCTGGGCCGCCGGTTTCGAGGCGCTTGGCAAGGCCTACTTCGCCTATGCGCAGGCCACTGCCGAGACGAGCGTCGAAGCTGCGAAGTCGATGATGACCGCCAAGACGGTTCAGGACGTCTTCGAGATCCAGTCCGAACTGGCCCGGTCCAGCTTTGACAGCTTTGTTGCCGAGGGCACCAAGATCTCCGAAATGGGCGTCAAGGTCGCCAACGAGGCGATGGAGCCGATCCAGGCCCAGTTCAACACCACTGTCGAGAAGATCCTGAAGCCCGCAGCGGCCTAAGGAACGATCGACATCCGGGAAGGCCCGGCCGTCCTATCTCCTCCTCCCAGGACGGCCGGTCTGTCACCGGTACCAGAAGCCCCGCGCGGATCCCGCGCGGGGTTTCTTCATGCCTGACACTCAGTCGTTCGGGGCCGGCTTGCGGCAGTCGAACAGCACTGATTTGTTGATCCGCATGATCCGGCGCCGGTGCGGCGACAGCATCTCTGCCGACCGGGCCAGGGCCACCTGCAGCCCTGCCGCGCGGATCCGGTCGGGATAGTCGGCACCGGGAATCCGGACGTGAAAGGGGTGGCCGAACGCCCGGTTGCGCGCCTCCGGTGTGTCGATCGTGGGGTCTTCGTAGGTTTCCGCCATCGTCAGGTCGATCGGGACCATCAGCATTGCCCGGCCGCCCGGTCGCAGAACCCTTGCGATTTCAGCCATGGCACCGCGGTCGTCCAGGACGTGTTCCAGGACGTGGCTGCACAGGACCGCATCGAACCGGCCGGACGGCAGGGCCAGCCTGGTGACGTCCAGGGCAACGTCCGCCTCCGGATCGAACCGGTCGGCGGTCAACAGCCGCAACGCGGGCGAATCCGCCAGCCGCGCCCGGATGCAGCGCTCCGGTGCGATATGCAGCACCCGACCACGCATTTTGTGGATCCGCCAATGGTCATGCAGGAACCTCCAGACGAAGCGGTGTCGCTCGAGGGACCCGCAGCGGGGACAGGCGGCGTGCCGCCGCCGGGCCAGACCGAAGGGCAGGAATGTTCGGCTCCAGGTGGAGCAGACCGGGCAGAAAAACCCCGACCCTGGCGGCGGTACGTTGTCGCGGCGCCGCCGCTGCGGTGCGCCGTATACGGCCGATTCCGACGCCCCGCTGGCCGCGATGGTCGCCAGGCTGCGATGCAGCGCCGTCAGCATGCGGCCCGCCGAACGCTCATTCTATCGCCTCGATCGCCTACAAAATGATACGAGATCATCCCTGCGGCCCCCCTTGTTGCTCTACAAGCAAATCCAATATCATTATCCGAGCCTGACGGCCGCATTTCTGGTAAGCAAAAACTTAACCGCTTGGATGCGAGTTTTTCCCGTCATGATGACGACGTGCTTCAACATCGCCATGGGCGATCAAAATCGCCAGCCGGGCGATAATCAGCAGACAGGCGTGGTCACCAAGACCAAGCCCAAGACCAAGAAGCCGTCGATGTACAAGGTTTTGATGTTGAACGATGATTACACCCCGATGGAGTTTGTGGTCATGGTTTTGGAGCGGTTCTTCGCAAAAAACCGGGAAGAGGCGACCCAGATCATGCTGCATGTCCACCGCCGGGGCGTCGGTGTGTGTGGGGTATTCACCTACGAGGTTGCCGAAACGAAGGTGACCCAGGTGATGGACTATGCGCGCCAGCACCAGCATCCCTTGCAGTGCACGCTGGAGAAGGCGTGATGGGACGCGGCACTTTCCCGCACACTCCGTATCGCGGAGATTGCGGTCCAGGCACTACATTTGAGGTCTAAAATGCTCTCCAGGAATCTCGAAGAAACCCTCCATCGTGCACTGGCCTTCGCCGGTGAGCGCAGGCACGAATACGCAACGCTGGAGCACCTGCTTCTGTCGTTGACGGAAGACCAGGATTCGGTCGCGGTCCTCAGGGCATGCGGGATCGATCTGGATCGCCTGCGCAGCGATATAGGCGAGTATTTGGACAACGAGCTGACCAACCTGGTATCCAGCCACCAGGAAGATCCGAAGCCAACCGCCGGTTTTCAACGGGTGCTTCAGCGCGCCGCGATCCATGTACAGTCGTCGGGCCGCGAAGAGGTGACGGGCGCAAACGTTCTGGTCGCGATCTTCTCAGAACGTGAGAGCCATGCGGTCTATTTCCTGCAAATGCAGGACATGACCCGCTTCGACGCCGTGAACTACATCTCGCACGGCATCGCCAAGGTGCCCGGTGAAAACGAGGAGCGCAGCGTCAGCGGTGCGGAGGAGGACTCCAAAGCCGAAGAACTCAACAAGAAAGGCACCGAGGCGCTGGATGCCTATTGCGTCGACCTCAACCGGAAGGCCGCCAGCGGCAAGATCGATCCCCTGATCGGCCGTGCCGCGGAGGTCGAGCGCACCATCCAGATTCTATGCCGACGGACCAAGAACAACCCGCTTTTCGTCGGCGATCCCGGCGTCGGCAAGACTGCGATTGCGGAAGGATTGGCCAAGCGCATCGTCGAACGCGAAGTTCCGGACGTGCTTCAGAACGCGACGATCTACGCTTTGGACATGGGCGCACTGTTGGCCGGCACCCGCTATCGCGGCGACTTCGAGGAACGCCTGAAGGCCGTGGTCAAGGAACTGGAGGAGCAGGAAGGCGCGGTGTTGTTCATCGACGAGATCCATACGGTGATCGGAGCTGGGGCGACCACCGGTGGTGCAATGGACGCCTCCAATCTTCTGAAACCCGCACTGCAGAGCGGCACCCTGCGCTGCATCGGGTCGACCACCTACAAGGAGTACCGCAACTATTTCGAAAAGGACCGCGCGTTGGTACGCCGGTTCCAGAAGATCGACATCTACGAGCCGTCGGTCGAGGATGCGGTGAAGATCCTGCGCGGCTTGAAGCCCTACTATGAAGAGCACCATAACGTGCGCTTCACCAACGAGGCGATCCGCACCGCGGTGGAGCTTTCGGCGCGCTATATCGGCGATCGGCGGCTGCCGGACAAGGCCATCGACGTGATCGACGAGGTCGGCGCCGCGCAAATGCTGTTGCCGGAAACCAAACGCAAAAAGACGCTGGGCGTGCGGGACGTCGAAACGGTCATCGCCAAGATGGCGCGGATCCCGCCAAAGCAGGTCTCCAAGGACGACAAGGAGGCCCTGGAGACCCTGGACCGCGATCTCAAGTCGATGGTCTACGGCCAGGATAAGGCCATCGAGGCGCTTGCGGCTGCGATCAAGCTGTCGCGCGCTGGCCTGCGCGAGCCGGAAAAGCCGATCGGCAGCTATCTGTTCTCCGGCCCAACCGGCGTCGGCAAGACCGAGGTGGCGCGTCAGCTGGCCCTTAACATGGGCATCGAACTCGTGCGTTTCGACATGTCCGAATACATGGAACGGCATTCGGTATCCCGGCTGATCGGCGCGCCGCCGGGCTATGTGGGTTTCGACCAGGGCGGCATGCTGACGGACGCGATCGACCAGAACCCGCATTGCGTGCTGCTTCTTGACGAGATCGAGAAGGCCCACCCGGACCTGTTCAACGTCCTGTTGCAGATCATGGACTACGGCAAGTTGACCGACCACAACGGCAAGACCGTGGATTTCCGCAACGTGATCCTGATCATGACCACGAACGCCGGTGCCGCGGATCTGGCAAAGCCCGCCATCGGCTTCGGCCGCGAGGTCCGCACCGGCGAGGACGAGGACGCCATCAACCGTATGTTCACGCCGGAGTTCAGGAACCGCCTGGACGCCGTGATCGCGTTCTCCAATCTGGGTCCGGAGGTCGTCTCCCGGGTCGTCGACAAGTTCGTCATGCAGTTGGAATCGCAACTGGCGGACCGTAACGTCACCATCGACCTGACCGACGAAGCGCGCGCATGGCTTGCCGAAAAGGGTTACGACCATCTGTACGGTGCGCGGCCGCTGGCGCGACTGATCCAGGAGTCGATCAAGAAACCGCTGGCGGACGAGCTTCTATTCGGTCAATTGACCAAGGGCGGCACGGTCTCGGTTGGGGTGGACAAGGCGGAAGACAAGCTATCCTTCGCCTATCCTGAGGTTCCGCCGGGCGGTCGCCGCGGCAAGGGCCGGCGACAGGGCCCTTCGTCCAAGGGTGGCGACCGGAAGCGCAAGGAACCGGCCTGACAGCCGTCTGATGCCCTGGCGCTGCGTGCGGCGCCGGGGCGGTTAGACAAACACCTCTTCGGGCGTGGCCGTCGATCGCGATGCCAGCTGGTCCACGATTGTCCGCATAAGCTCGGCGATCACCTGATCCTTGTTGTGGTTCAGGATGATGGGAATCCCGGCGCGGTCCGCTTCTGACAGCAGGAACGACTGCAGGCGCCAGATCGAATCGAAGTTCTCCAGGTATCTTTCCGCCCTTCGATGGATGGCGTGTCGCCACGGCGCGAGATCCGCTCCCGAAAGCGGTTGGGATTCAGGATCGCCAGCATCACATGCACAAATACGGCGTTGTTTTCGACGCTGATCTTCTCCATCAGCTCGTGCTGGACATGAACGCCTTCCAGGATCAGCGAACTCTGTTCCCTCAGCGAACGGCGGACGACGGCCTCGCAGGGTACGGTCAGCAGTTCCGACTGGGCGCGGAAGCCATCCTCCAGCATCAGGTCCGGATCGCCCTTGAAGGAGGGCCGGGTCGGAAGTGCGCGCCAGGCGTCGAATGACGACCGATGCAGCACGGGCATCAGGCGCTCGGGGATCATCATGCGCATGACCTCGCGCAGCAGGTCGGTCGACTGGATTCGGGCGATCTCCAGCCGGTGCGTGATCTCCATTGCCACGGCACTCTTGCCGCAGCCCGACGCGCCGCCGATCAGCAGGATGACGGGACGCTCACCCCGGAAAAACTCCATCAGAACAAGGAACCGGCGAGCCTGGGCGTCCCCGTAAGCCCGCTGAAGGTAGCGGTATGTCAGCAGACCCAGCTGTCGGGCGCTGATTTCCGTCTCTCCCTTTTTCATCAAGTGCTGATGAATCGTGCTGGTGACCGAAGCGGATTCCTCGTATGTCAGTCCGCTGGATTCCAACCGTTGCCGCACCTGCCCCCTGGAGAAGACGGTGGTCTGTGCCTCCCGGTCGCGAATCAGGATAATCCGGTCTTGGTCTACGGGAGTTTCGTAACGCTGGACGACGGACGGGTTTGAATCCGTCGCAAGGTGCCGCAAGACCACGTCATGCAACTCGCTTGCGGAAATCTCCGTCGTGTCGCTGAGCTCGTCGCGAATGGTGGATGCCAGCGTATAAGCCTTGTCGAATGACAGGCCCGCGTCCTGCAACGAGCGAGTGAGAATCCCGCGAAGGAATGGAACCCTTCCGGCCTCACCCGAGGACCTGACAACCGACGTCTTTGCCATGATCTGGCTTCGGCTTCCCAAAATTCCCGACGCTTCAGGCCGAATTGTACCGATCCTGACGCGCACAACGCTTTCCGATTTCGGCCGATGCGGTTCTAATGCCGCATTTTGGCCCCTCAACTACGAACAATCGACCTGATACACAAAACGAGGAACCACGACGCCCGGGTCAGCCCCCGTCCGGCTCATTCCTCGTCAGTCGACCACGCAGCCGATTGGATAACTTGACCTTTCAGCGCATTCTTCACCCATTTCAACTCTGCGACAACACTCTTTACGACATCTCCAATGCTGACGATGCCGACCAGATTTCCATTGTCGATCACCGGCAAATGCCGGATGCGGCTGCCGATCATGCTTTCCATGAGTTCTTCGATGTCGGTGTCGGTGGTGCAGGTGATAACTGGACTGGTCATCAGGTCCGAAACGGTCAGGTCCAGCGCGGACTGACCCTTTTCGGCGATGCTGTGCACGATGTCCCGCTCGGAAATAATCCCGACCAGGGTCCCGGCCTGATCTCTAACCAGGATCGCGCCGATATGTTCGTCATGCATCTTCCGGGAAATGGCACCGACCGCAGCCTGCGGCTCTGTGGTCACGACCGTGTCGCCTTTGTCGTTCAGAATGTCAGCCACTTGCATCGCAAGCACCTCCCACGCGGGGCAATCTGCCGCCGATCTTGGCCCTAGCGGACACTGCGGCGTGCGATTGCTCTTGGTTTCCGTTTCCTCAAACGTCCCGATTCCGTCTGCCGTTTTTCAGCATCGTCGACCAGGGTCTGCTGCGAGTGCAACCGGTCTTCGGCATCTGCCGTCCGTGTATAGTTGCCATCGGACTGCATCTTCCACGCGCCTCCCGCGTCGGCAAGCTGCACATCAAAAATCCGGGACAGGTCCTCGCGAAGCTGGGGGTCTTCGATCGGCGTTACCAGTTCGACACGGCTTTCGAGGTTTCGCGTCATCAAATCGGCCGAACCGATGAAGTACTCCTCTTCGCCGCTGTTACGGAAGTAGTAGATCCGCGTGTGTTCCAGAAATCGCCCGACGATGCTTGTCACGGAAATTTTGTCGGAGATGCGGGGCAACCCCGGGCGCAGCCGGCAGGTGTCGCGAATGATTAGCTCGACCCTGACACCGGCCATGGACGCACGATAAAGCGCCTGGGTGATGTCGGGATCCTCCAGGGCGTTGGTCTTGAACCTGATCAGACCCGGCGACCGCCTGCTGTGGCCGGCGATCTCGCGATCGATCTTCTCCAGAAGCGCCCGCTTCAGAAACTTGGGTGCGGTCAGGATCTTGCGGTAGCGCCGCGAGGGCTTGCAGCCGCTTGTCAGGTAATTGAACAGCTCGGTAAGGTCGTGCCCGATGTCCTCGTCGCAGGTCAGCAATCCCAGATCCGAATAGATCCGGGCGGTGCCGGCGTGGTAGTTGCCGGTCCCGATATGGGCATAGCGGGTCAGGCCGCGATAGTCCTCGCGGACCACCAGGATCACCTTGGCATGGGTCTTCAGGCCCAGGACACCGTAGGTCACGTGGATCCCCGCATCTTCAAGGCGGCTGGCCCACTCGATATTCGCGGCCTCGTCGAACCGTGCCTTCAATTCCACCGCCACTGCAACCTGCTTGCCGAATCGTGCGGCGTCCATGAGGTATTGCAGGATCGCCGTCCCGGCGGAGGTCCGGTACAACGTCATCTTGATCGCACGGACCTTGGGGTCCCTGCTGGCCTCGCGGACGAAACGTTCCACCGACGTAGCAAACGATTCATAGGGGTGCTGCAGCAGGATCGATCCGGAATCGCGGATCTGATGGAAAATGCTGCGGTTCTCGTTCAGCTTGATGTTCGTTATCGGATGGTGATCGGGATCGTGCAGGTCCGGGTGGTTCTGGCCGGCCACTTCCATCAGGTCCCGCATGCCCAGCAGGACATCGGACTCGAAAACGTCGCAGTCCTCGTCCAGCCCCAACTCGGCGGCAAGCATGCCGCGATGGACCGGGTTCATACCCTTGCGCACTTCAAGTCGAACGAACGGGGCGAACTTGCGGTCGCGCAGCTCGGTCTCGATCAGGCTCAGCAAGTCCTCGGCCTGGTCCTCCTCCAGCTCGGTATTGGCGTTGCGTGTGACCCGAAATATCTCGCAAGACTCGACGGGCATGTCCGGGAACAGCAGGTCCAGGTTGTTGGCCATCACATGTTCCAGCGGCACGAAGTGGTCCTCGGTTCCGACCCGCAGGAACCGGGGCACGCCGGTGCCGACAGGAACCTTGATCCGGTTCATAATGCTCTCGGAGTCGTCCCGGTATCTGAGTGTTACCAGTAGGTTCAGCGAGAGATTGGAAATGAACGGGAATGGGTGCGCGGGGTCCATTGCCAAAGGCGTGACCAACGGGAGAATGTTCCTTTTGTATGTGGCCCTGACGGTCTCGCGCTCCGACTCGGAAAGGTCCTCGAACTTGGAAACCCGCACGCCGTTTTCGCGCAGCGCCTCGATCAGCTCAACAAAGACTTCCCTTTGGGTGGCCTCGATCTCATGGACCGATGTGACGCAGTCGAGAACCTGCTGCTGGGGCGTCCGGCCATCCACTGTCAGCTGATGGACACCGGCGGCGATCTGCTGCTTCAGGCCGCCGATCCGCTTCATGAAGAATTCATCCAGGTTGGAGCTGGTGATGGCGAGAAACTTGAGCCTTTCAAGCAGCGGAACCGCCTTGTTCTGAGCCTGGGCCAGCACGCGCCGGTTGAAACTCAGCCATGTAAGTTCTCGGTTCAGGTACAGGTCGGGCGACGTGAGATCGATGTCCTTGGGCGACCTTCGGACCGGTTCCTTTGCCGTTTGAAGTGTCGGTGCGGTTTTCTCCGGCGCTTTGGAACGGGCTGGCGTCTTGCGTTGCAGGCCGGCCGTCTTCCCGTTTGGACGCGGGGCCTTCGGTACAGGCGTACCGGTATCAACCATAGGTTTTGCTGTCGTGCGTACCGGCTGTCTGCGCCGGGCCGGCTTCTCCGGCACCGTCATAGCCCCTCCTTTGCAGAGCCCAGGCTCTGTCGCCCCATCTGTTCCGCTTCCGATTGCCCGGAAGACGCCGTTATCCTTGCTCCGGTTAGAATAGAGCGACCGGGCAGGGGAATAATTGACCTAACGCAACAAGTCGCATCGGCGGGGCCGAAAACGGCCCCATCCCGGGCCGAAGGGCGGGGCCGGGGCGTTATTGTTCGGCTTCCTGCGTTCCGCAGCCGTCCCCAACGCCCCGGTTGAAGGACCTGCTATTCCGCCGCCTCGGGAAGCTCCGATTCCGGGGGTGTCGGCCACTCCGTCTTGGCGATCTTGCGGCAGATCCGATAGATCCTGCTCAGGTTCTCGATGATCTCCATTTCGCGTGTGAAAGTGTGCAGGCGGTTCGGTTCGTTGGCGATCAGGCGATCGACCTCGTGCCGGGCCGTCTCTTCGGCCAGTTCCGCCATACCCTTCTTCATGCCTTTGACCCGCAGTGCGGCCGCCTGATCCTCGTTCTGGACCGCCTCGACCGCTGTCTTCAGGGCGTCTGAGACCTCACTGCGATACCGCTCCAGAACCGTTCGTGTCGCGTCGCTGACCACGATTTCCTCTTCGATTCTGCGACGGCCGATGGTCACCATATTGGTTTCCATGATGTCGCCGATCTGCTCCAGATGGTTCGCCACCAACAGCAAATTCATGACATCGTTCGACTGCTGCGGCGACAGTTCCTGAGCGCTGATGTCGCGCAGGAAGCGAACGATGTGGCCGTGCAGAATGTCGATGTCGGCATCCATATGGGCCAGATCCTGCAGGTCGGCTGCGCTACCGGTCGTAACCTTCGGCAGCGTTTCCGTCAGCATGTCCTCAACCTTGGAACCGAGACGCCCAAGTTCGCGGCGGGCCCGGTCGAGCGCCAATGCGGGCGTTCCGATCAGCTCCTTGTCCAGGTATTTGGGCTGGATCACGGTAGGCTCGGTCACGGGCCTGTCAGGCACGACCCACTCACAGAAACGCGCGAACAGCGACGCTAAGGGGAGGAACAGGAACGCGATGCCCACATTGAAGACGGTATGGGCATTGGCGACCTGGCGCGGCGTGTCCGCGGCCAGCCTGTCCATGCCGGTCAGGTCTTCGCTGCTGGGCGAGATGGACCGGACCATCTCCGCAAACGGCGGGATGAACCACACGATCAGCAGGACGCCGACAATCTTGAAGGTCACGTGGGCCACCGCCACGCGGACCGCTTCGCGGGGCTTGCCGATCGCGGCCAGGCCCGCGGTCGCACAGGTTCCGATATTCGCGCCCAGCGCAAGCGCAATCCCGCCCTCCAGCGTGATCAGGCCCTGTGTCGCCAGCGCAATCACGACCCCCATGGTCGCGGACGAAGACTGAATCAATGCCGTGAATATCGTCGCGATCAATATCCCGACCGCGGGATTCGTCACATTCTGCATCAACAGGATGAATGGCTCGTAGGTCCTGAGCGGCCGCATGCCGGTGCTCATGATGCCCATGCCGAAGAAGATCAGCCCCAGCCCCATGACCAGGGCGCCGTATTGCTTCACCTTGTCGGTTCGGCCAACAAACATGAACAGGAACCCGATAGCGACCAGCAAAAGAGCGTATTTCGTGACCTTGAAGGCAACGATCTGCGCGGTGACGGTGGTGCCGATATCGGCGCCCAGAATCACGCCGATTGCCTGGGCCAGGGACATCAGGCCCGCAGTTACGAACCCCACCAGCATGACCGTCGTCACCGACGACGATTGGATGACCGCCGTGACGAAGGCGCCCGTCAGCAGCCCCATGAGGCGGCTGGTCGTCAGCCGCCCCA
>CAJIAA010000135.1_pt1 | contig 32131 bp, 33 predicted proteins | sample 9199011 | NCBI WGS metagenome assembly CAJIAA01 (sample SAMEA7708266, study PRJEB35096) | sediment metagenome | biome: marine neritic benthic zone biome [ENVO:01000025]; feature: sediment [ENVO:00002007]; material: shallow marine sediment [ENVO:03000034] sea grass bed [ENVO_01000059] ...
CCGAAAGGACCGCTGGGGCGCCAGCAGATGAGCAATCTCAGGGTCTATGCCGGCAGCGAACACAAACACGACGCGCAGCAGCCCGAGGTCCTGGACCTGGCCGCGCGCAACGCCAAGAACAAACGGAGCGCCTAGGACGATGTCTGACGAATCACAGGTGGTGACCGACCTTGCCGATCTGGGCCAGGCGACCGGTGCGGTCGTCGAAGAAGCCGGGCCGGCCGAGCCCAAGTTGGATGAATTCGGCCGGGCTTATGCCACCGGCAAGCGCAAGAACGCGGTGGCGCGGGTCTGGATCAAGCCGGGCAGCGGCAGGATCATGGTCAATGGCAAGGAGCTGGCCGTCTATTTCTCCAGGCCGGTTCTGCAGATGATCATCAACCAGCCGTTCGGCGCTGCGCACCGGGACGGCCAGTTCGACGTCATGGCAACCGTCACCGGTGGCGGGCTGTCGGGCCAAGCGGGCGCGGTGCGCCACGGCATCTCCAAGGCCCTGGTCAATTTCGAGCCGGGCTTGCGCGGGACGCTGAAAAGCGGCGGGTTCCTGACCCGCGATGCGCGCGTGGTGGAACGCAAGAAATACGGCCGCCGCAAGGCCCGCCGCAGCTTCCAGTTCTCGAAGCGCTAGGGCGGGAAAACGAAACCGTTCAGGTAGAACGAAGGGCTCGCAGTTGCGGGCCCTTTTTTCTGGAACGATTTCTGTTCACGCGCTGTCATAGCGAGCAGCAGAGAAGTACTTCTGACACTCGGTTGGCGTAGAGCTGTCGATTGCTTGGGCGATGGCGTCTCGAAGGTCGTCGACGGTTCGTTGTGCCTGTTCTTCGAGAAAGGCCTTGAGCTCGGCAATGGCCAATTCGATGGGCTTGAAGTCGGGGCGGTAGGGCAACTTAAACCGCAGCAACCGGGGCACCGCTGCAGCAAGTGTGTGAACCATGTGGCCGACAACCACAGCAGCGAGTACGACCGCGGTAGCCGTCTGACTGCGTTCACATTCGATGTGTGTCGCGTCGCACAGCGTCTGTTGCAGTATACAAGCGTTGGCTCCCCGCCCGGTGCTTGTATGCGGCACTCCGCCAACCTGCACTCTGTGTACGGCTTTGGCTGTGTTTGGCGGTTTGTGTTTGAATGAATGCCCTGTGTGACGGAGCGGTGGGGAGATGTAGAGAGGCAGCAGGGGGAAAGTTGCATGATAATTTCGCACGAACTGAAACTGATCTTCATCAAAACAAAGAAAGTAGGGGGCACGTCATTCGAAATTGCGCTCTCAGAGTATTGCGGGGACGATTGCGTGATTACTCCAATTCCACCTAATGATGAGAAAACAAGGCTGGCGCTTGGTTTTAAAGGAGCGCAGAATTACCGAAACACGATATGGAAAGAATCCGGCAACCAAACAAAGGGAGAGTTTTTCAATCATATTCCTGCTCATATTGTAATGAAGGCTGTTCCCAGGAGTATTTGGACAGATTACAAGACAGTTACTATTTACAGAAATCCGTTTGACGTTGCGATTTCGCGTTATTATTGGGAGGGAGGCGCTAGAAGCGCGATCAGGTTTGATGAGTTCGTTTTTAGTTATCGCGCTATGCTTCTGGAGAACTCAAAAATCGCGCCATTGAAGGGGGCGGCTAAGCTGGATGAGTATTTAAAGTATGAGAATTTGGAGCGGGACCTTGAGAGTTCGGGCTTGGGATTTCTTTGGAATTCGTTCAAAGATATTCGCACAAAATCCCACTTGCGCCCCAAAGATGGAGCATCGATTAAAGACATCTATAAGGAATATCCAAATACGATAAAGTACATAGCGGAGTTATGCGCGGAGGAGATCGACTATTTCGGATATGAATGTCCTGCCTATTGAGGCGTGGGAATCAGCCGACAATGCTATACGGAATGGGAATAATGCCGAGCGCCTATTTGCATTCGAGTCGCAAAAGAAGGGTTCATTTTCCAAAGTAATGATCTGAATGAACCATAAAAGCCGAGCAGCAATGCACGAGCGCTGAAAGCGGGAATCGTTTAGCGGTAGCACGGCTTGGTATTCATTCAGGACCTTTCGTTTTCAGTTGCGATCTTGTGGCAAAACCATGTGCCGCTCAGGCGCAATCGACCTGTCGCAGGGCCGGGCGCCCTCCGGCACCGTAGGCATCCGTGGTCCGTTCGTCTGAGGAGAGGCCGGAACGAAGGCCATTTCACGAGCAGCGACAGTCCCTCAACCTGAACAAGGCGCATTGCACTTCCCAAAAGCGACCTACAGCAACTGCACCAGACGGCCGCGGAATGCAGGGACTGCGTGGAAACCGGACAGCAGGCAACACCCCCGGCTTGCCATCACGACGTCCTCACCCGGCGCGGTAACTCTGCACCTACTGAGAAAAACGCGATAAGATAAACGGAGCAATTGTTGCGCAGCCTTACGGAGCCTGTGCGCTGCCCGTGTTTGCGGATACCAGTAAAGGCAAACTGTGCTGCGTGAACGGAATAATGTTTTCCCGTGTGACCTCGTCGTTTTTTAGTTTGGATCCCGAAGCTGAATTGGCGTGGAAGGAAGCCTCGGTGGAGAAGATGGAAGAAAGAATTGCGTACGACAACTGCCCTTTATGTGAATCGGAGGATTTTTCTCTGATCCATGTAGGCGATTGCTCCAAACACGATCTATACAATAAAAAGCTGAGCCCAACTATTGAATGGATGAAATGCCGAAATTGCCAGCATGTATTTACTGCTGGGTATTTTACAGAAGAGGCTTGCGAAGTTCTTTTCAGTAAGACGCACGAATTTCAAAAGGTCGGCCATGACATAGAAAATGCACGCCTTGTATCCGCACGCATGATTGAGAGGGTATTGCCATTCGTGAATTCTGGTCAGTGGTTGGATGTTGGATTTGGAAATGGCTCACTTCTATTTACGGCTAAGGAGTTTGGGTTTGAGCCAATTGGAGTTGATTTGCGAATGAATAATGTATTGATAATGAACAAGCTCGGAATTCGGTCGTTTTGCGAGGACTTAGCCAATGTTGAGTTGGAGAACGAATGCTCAGTCATCAGTATAATGAATGCACTTGAGCACGTACCATACCCTCGAATACTCTTAGCCGCAGTCTCAAGACTTCTGAAGAAAGGCGGGGTGTTTTTTGTATCAACGCCCAATAGTGAGAATGTAATATGGGATCTTATGACGAAAGATGAAGTGAACCCTTACTGGGGTGAGATAGAACACTACCATAATTTCAGCAGGACTAGGCTGTATAAGCTTCTCACAGAGTTTGGTTTTGAACCGGTGCGTTACGCCGTGGGCGAAAGATATAGAGTGTGCATGGAGATTGTATCAATCAAGAATGTCTGAATTCTTGAATTATATCGTAACGGTTAAACGGATTGGCACGCGTAATTTGAAGGTTTATTGAAATATCCTGCGCGATTTTTTCACTTATGGCAGTAAATCTCTTTGCTGCCGTTCTGGTTTACAGAGATCATTCGAATAGGTTCATTTTAGTCGTCCGTTTAGAAACGAATTTGGACCTCAGTTTAGAGTAATTGGGGCGATCAACACCGGACGGTGTCCGGGTCAAAAGAACTCTCTGCCATTCCGGGATAAGGCGGGATTTGTAGCGACCTGCAGTGAGACTCGCGTTGGTGCAGTCGCCCTCTCTCGTAGTGAGGTAGTTGCGGCAGAGATGCCCGTCCGTCTTGCGGTGTCCTTTGATGACTACCAGGTTCGCAAGGCGTCCATGTTTGTGCATAATTCTGCCGAACACAACGAGCAGTCCGCCGTTGGTGCCGCCATTGGTGAAGGTGATCGGAAATTCGGAGCCGAAATCATAGGGATGTAGCGCGGATCTGCGGGTAAGGTTGATCGTATCAATGTAGGACATTGACCGTGTATGAGCGCCATTTGGAGGTTAAGGTGAGGTTGGTAGGAGTTGAATGCAGTTACCTAAGTGCGGGGGAAGCTGCAGAATTGAACAAATAAGAAGGTCTCAACATTTATGCCCAAGTTCAAAAAGTACTTTGCAATTACAGCTGGTCGAACCGGAACAGCTTGGTTGGCAGACTTCCTTTCATTGAATATTGGAATAAAGTGCATCCATGAACCTTCAGGCATACTTGACTTCGGCGTAAATATGCCAGACATAAAGACCATGAGAGCATTCAACGAATGGGGGAACTGTGAATTAGTAAAAGACTTCTGGAAAAGAAAAATCCAAAATGTAATGCAGAGCGATGAATATGCAGAGACCAATCATACGTTAGCAAAATGCGGTTTAGTAGAAAACATTGCTCCATCAGAATTGGCAGATGAAACGGTAATCATTATTCTGAGGAGAGACAAAGTAAAGCAGTGTGTGAGCTATTTGGTCCGTGGTGACTTCGCCAACACAACCATTGCTTGGCAATGGTATCTCCACCCGGGCTACAAAAGGAAGATCGTCGATTTCTCCACATTTATGAATCTTGGCGCCGTAGGACCGGCGCTCTGGTATGTATTCGAAATGGATGCCCGACAGACGTATTATAAGACGCTATACGGGAAAAAGTTGAAATTCGTCGAAGTTGATCTAGAGCAGATAACGACAAAGTCCGGTGCGGGCAAATTCTTGAAGATGCTTGGTATCAATAAGGAAGCTGTTCTTCCACCCCCGAAGAATTTGAACAAGGCAAAGCCGGATGAGAAACTCGTAGAGCATGTCGAGAATCTTCTCTCTTCAATTAACTTTGACTCCCAAAAAGTCGTAGATGCATTTCTCGCATCTGGTGCTAGACTTGGCTAGAATTGCTAAGTAATACAACGCTTCGAAAAACTCCCGAAGCACTCTTTGAAATAAAACGGAACCATGCGGATTGGAATGCGCGTGTTTGGAATAACCAAGCGCTGACCCGCAGCGACGCGTCACAGGCGCGACCGGGTCTTGTTTAAGAGGCGTTCCGGGTGGAACGCCGCTTTCGCATTCGGCATAGTGTCGGGGCGGGTTTTCACAGCCAGTCAGTGGGGTGAGCAATGGATAAGGTCAGAATTGGAATACTGGGGGCAAGCGGCTACACCGGTGCGGAACTGCTGCGCCTGCTGAGCCTGCACCCCGCGGCCGAGATCGTGGTGCTGACCGCGGACCGCCATGCTGGCCAGATGATTCAGGAGGTCTTCCCGCACCTGAGTGCTCTGGACCTGCCGGAACTGACGCGGATCGAAGAATCTGACTGGCACACCTGCGACGTGGTCTATTGCGCCCTGCCGCACGGCACCACCCAGGAGGTGATTGCCCAGGTGCTGGACGAATCGCCCGATACCAAGGTGATAGACCTGTCCGCCGATTTCCGCCTGGCCGACGTGAGCGTCTATGCCCACTGGTACGGGCAGGAGCATCAGGCGCCTGAGATCCAGCCCCAGGCGGTCTACGGTCTGACGGAGATCTACCGTGAAGATATCGCCGGCGCGCGCCTGGTGGCCAACCCGGGTTGCTATACGACGACTGCGCAACTGCCGCTGATCCCCTTGATCGAGGCGGGCGCAATCGAAACCGACGATATCATCATCGATGCCAAATCCGGCGTCTCCGGGGCGGGCCGGTCGGAGAAACGGAACATTCTGCATGCCGAGGTGTCCGAAGGCATCCATGCATACAGCGTCGGCGAGCACCGTCACGCGCCCGAGATCGAGCAGGGCCTGTCGCGTGCCGCGGGGCGGCCGGTGACGGTCAATTTCACGCCGCACCTGATGCCCATGAACCGGGGCATTCTGGCGAGCTGTTACGTCAAGCTGGCCGGTGGAGCCGGTGCCGCGGCGCTGCGCGAGGCGCTGAAAGAGAAGTACGACGTGGAACCCTTCGTCCACGTTGTTCCCGAAGGTGTGAGTCCGGCGACCCGGGACGTGCGCGGGTCCAATTACGTCCTGATGGGCGTGTTCGAGGACCGCGTGCCCGGCCGGGCAATCGTGCTTGCGGTCACCGACAACCTGGTCAAGGGTGCGAGCGGCCAGGCCATCCAGAACATGAACGTGATGCTGGGGATCGAAGAGACCACCGGGCTGACCCAAGTGGCGCTGTTCCCCTAAGGCACGCCGGACAGTGACCGATTTCATCCTTCCGTACCGGGGCGTCGTGCCCACAATCGGCGCAGGCTGTTTCATCGCGCCGACCGCTGCGGTGATCGGCGATACGGTAATCGGCGAGGACACGAACATCTGGTTCAATTGTGCCGTGCGCGGTGACGTGAACGAAATCCGGATCGGCGCCCGGGTCAATATCCAGGACGCGACCGTCATCCACGTTTCCAGCGACGGGCAGGGCACCTATATCGGCGACGACGTGACGATCGCCCATTCGGCACTGGTTCACGCCTGCACGGTCGAGGACCGCGCTTTCATCGGCATGCAAGCCTGCGTGATGGACGACGCGCGTGTTGAAACCCACGCCATGGTGGCCGCCGGCGCCCTGGTGACGCCGGGCAAGGTGGTGCGAGGCGGCGAGTTGTGGGCCGGACGGCCGGCGCGTCGGGTTCGGGACCTGACCGCAGACGAGATCGCCTATATCGACCACCTGCCTGGCCATTATTGCAAGCTGGCGGCTGAATATTTAGAGGCAGGTATCGGCCGGCCACCACGCTGAATCCACTCTGGCCTTCCATATGGGTATCTGAACCCCATTTGCGCACAGATCGAGCATGATCTTTCGGATAAGTCTTGCCCTGGTAAGCCTGATCTTCATCGCGTCGGCTGCGGCCGCGGCGGGCCCGCAGGCTCCGGACAGCTTCAAAGACTGCAACATTTGTCCGGAAATGGTGGTCATTCCGGCCGGGACGTTCCGGATGGGCTCGCCGCCCGACGAGGCGGGCCACAGCGACGACGAAGGGCCGGTCCGCCATGTGACCATTGACCGGAATATCGCCGTCGGCAGATTCGAGGTGACCCGCGAGGAGTATGCCGCTTTCGTCGAAGCCACCGGTCGGGCCGTGGTTCCCGGATGTTATGTCGAGGAGACCGGAGATTGGGAACGGCGGTCAGACCGTTCCTGGCGCGAACCGGGATACCGGCAAACGGACCGCCATCCGGTGGTCTGCGTCAGTTGGGACGACGCACGCGCTTTTACGGTATGGCTGTCGCGTCGGACCGGCCGGACGTATCGGCTTCTGTCCGAGGCGGAATGGGAATATGCCGCGCGCGCCGGCACCTCCACTGCCGGATTCTGGGGCAATGACAGTGCGTTGGCGTGCGATTTTGCAAATGTGCATGACCGAACCAGAAAGTCCGTGATCGGCATATCCTGGGACCCGCACGCCTGCGACGACGGTGCCGCCCGCACCGCCCCGGTCGGCCGTTATCGCGCCAATGCCTTCGAGCTGCACGACACGGTGGGCAATGTCTGGGAATGGGCGGCTGACTGCTGGGTCGAAGACTACCAAGGCGCACCGGCCGACGGCACAGCCTGGAACCGTGGTCCCTGCGACGGTCGTCTGCTGCGTGGCGGGTTCTGGTACTACGGCCCAAACTTCAACCGTGCGGCCGAGCGGACCGGGGTCGCGACAGCCGAACGGTTTTTCGACGTGGGGTTTCGGGTCGGGCTGGAGCTTGAATAGGGGGCCGCGCCTGCGTGCTACAACAGTGACATTTGCCGGACATCCCGCGGCGGCGGCGTGAATTTGCTGGTGTCCAGGTCGCTGCGGGCGGCTGTGCCGAACCCCAGGTCGTTCTTCTTGCAGGCTAGGCGGAACCGATCCGATATCAGGTCCGCATGCCGGCCGGTTCCGCGCATACGGGTGCCGAACTGCGAGACGTAGTAGTTGCCGTCACGCATTTCCCGCATCCGGTTCATCACCTTCTTTGCCATCCCCGGTTTGTGCGTCTCCAGCCACTCTGTCACCAGGTCCTTGATCTCCAGCGGCAGACGTAACAGCACGTAGCCGGCCGCGCCGGCGCCATGTTCGGCAGCGGCCTCCAGGATGCGTTCGATTTCCCAGTCGGTCAGCGCCGGCACGATCGGGGCCACCATCGCCATGACCGGCACGCCCTCGTCGCTCAGCGTGCGGATCGCCTTCAGCCGCAGCGACGGGGTTGCCGCGCGGGGCTCCATCCGGTTTGCCAGGCGGTGGTCGAGGGTGGTGACCGAAACTGCGACCGATACAAGGCGACGGGCCGCCATCGGTGCCAACAGATCCAGGTCTCTTGTCACCAGGTTGGACTTTGTGACGATCAGGGCAGGGTGGTTCGTCTCGTGCAGCAGTTCCAGGATCGAACGGGTGATTTGCCGTTCGCGTTCCAGCGGCTGGTATGCGTCGGTGTTCGCGCCCAGCATGAGCGGCTTGCAGCGATAGCCCGGTGCGGCAAGTTCCGCGCGCAGCAGTTCGGCGGCATTGGGCTTTGCGAACAAACGGGTCTCGAAATCCAGGCCCGGCGACAGGCCGTGATAGGCGTGGGTCGGGCGGGCATAACAATAGACGCAGCCGTGCTCGCAGCCGCGATAGGGATTGATCGACGTGTCGAACCCGATGTCTGGCGAGCTGTTGCGGGCGATGATGCGTTTAGGGAATTCCTGGATGACTTTGGTTCGGGGTGGCGGATCGGCGGGCCGGGACCAGCCGTCGTCGACGGTTTGTGTGGCCAACCGTTCGAACCGACCGTCCCGGCGGCTGAGCGAGCCGCGCCCCTTCACAGGCCGGTCGGGAATGCCGCTGCGGTCAAGGTTTTGTTCCATCCGGAGATGGTAGCTCTGTCAGTAGAACAAAACAAGAACAATTTGGCTTAAAAGAAAGGCGCCGCGGTCCTTCGGCGCCTTTCGGTCGGCTCTATTGCAGACGCATCTTCACGAAAGAGCCCGGCGCGTCCTCGATCGCCTTCAACGCGCCGTCGCCTGGAACCCGGGCCGCAATCTTCGCGCCGCTTTTGCGGCTCACCCACCGGGACCATTCGGGCCACCAGGAACCATGATGTTCCGTTGCGCCCTTAAGCCAGGTTTCAGGTGTCTTCGCGTTGCCGCCGTTGGTCCAATAAGAGTATTTTTCCGCAGCCGGCGGGTTCACCACGCCTGCGATATGTCCAGACGCGGCCAGGACGAACTTGACCTGGCCCTTATAGGTCCTCGTAGCTGCGAAAGTGGACATCCAGGGGGCGATATGGTCCTCCCGGGTCGACAGGACGAAGACCGGGATATCGATGGTGGTGAGATCGATATCGACGCCGCACAGTGTGATGCCCCCCGCCTCGATCAGTTTGTTCTCCAGGTACATTTTGCGCAGATAAAACCCGTGCATTGCCGCCGGCATGCGCGTGGAATCCGAGTTCCAGTAAAGCAGGTCGAAGGGGAAGGGGTCCTTGCCCAACAAGTAGTTGTTGACCACGAATGACCAGATCAGGTCGTTGGCGCGCAGCATGTTGAACGTGGTCGCCATCTCGTGCCCTTCGAGATAGCCGCGCTCGTTCATGCGCTCTTCCAGCGCGCGCAGTTGCTCTTCGTCGATGAAGACCGACAATTCGCCTGCCTGGGTGAAATCGATCATCGTGGTGAAGAACGTGGCCGACTTTACGCGTTTGTCGTCTTTCGCCTTCATGTAGGCCAGCGTCGCGGCCAGCAACGTGCCCCCAAGGCAATAGCCGATGGTGTTCATCTGGCTCTCGCCGGTCGCGCGGGTCACCGCGTCGACCGCCGCCAGCGTGCCATCCTGCATGTAGTCGTCGAAGGTCTTGTCAGCCAGTTGTTCGTCGGGATTGATCCAGGAGACAACAAAGACTGTCAGGCCCTGATCGACGGCCCATTTGATGAAGGAGTTCTTGGGCCGAAGGTCCAGGATGTAAAACTTGTTGATCCAGGGTGGAATGATCAGCAACGGCGTTTTGTGCACGGTTTCCGTCGATGGCGTGTACTGGATCAGCTGCATCAGTTCGTTCTGAAACACCACCTTTCCGGGCGTGGTGGCGATGTTCTCGCCGACGTCGAACGCCTCGGTGTCGGTCATCTTGATCCTGAGCTTGCCTTCGCCCTGTTCCAGGTCTTGCAGCAGGTTCTGCAGTCCGTTGACCAGGTTTTCGCCCTTGCTGTCGATGGTCTCGCGCAGCACTTCCGGATTGGTCATCAGGAAGTTCGACGGCGCCATCGCGTCCACGAACTGACGGGTGTAGAAATCGACCTTTTTGGCGGTGTTTTCGTCTAGACCTTCGACTTCGTTAACGGTCGATTGCAGCCAGCGCGCGCTCAACAGATAGGATTGCTTGATGAAGTCGAAGACCGTGTTTTCGGTCCAGGCCTCGTCCTTGAAGCGGCGGTCGTCCTTGTCCGGCTCGACCACGGGTTCCGGTTCCTGGCCCAGCATGCGCCGCGTCGTGTTTTGCCAGAGATTGAGATAGTCGTGCCACAGGTTCATCTGCGCCTGGACCAAAACCGCCGGGTTGGTCATCATTTTGGCGGTCATTTCCAGGAACGCCCTGCCCACGTTCATAGGGTCGCCATGCCCCAGCGGACCTTGCACAGGGTGGTTTTTCAAGAAGTCGGTAACGATGTTGCGGCTGCGCTCGGCGATTCCCGCCATTTGCTGCGACCACTCGATCGGGTCCGGCCACATGCCGTTCGAAGCCGATTGATCCCCCATATCCCGTTCCCTATGATGCTGTTAACCATGTGCCGGACCTCAGGCGATGACCCGCAACCGGTCGATGGTTTCAACCAAATGGGAGTAGCCTCATCCGTGCCGCGGCATTACATACAGGTGTCACTCTTTATTGGCAAACCCAATTGGACGAGGGAACGGGGCCGGGCAAGGCACCATTTCCGCAGGTTACATGACTGATCAAGCCGAGTTTAGCGCACGACCTGCCGCCTGGCTGGCACGGGTGGCCGTGGCCATCGTTTTTGCGGCGGCTCTCACGGCCTGCGATACTGCCGATTATACCGTCGACTGGTTCGATGACGACCCCGAAGAGGAAACTGCGGCGGAGGAAGACGGCGCAGAGGACGGCGGGGCCGAGGGCGGTTCCCAACAACCCACCGACCGGCCGTTTCCCAATCTGTCCAGTGTGCCGGAGCGGCCCGGTCCGCCTGAAATCAAGCTGGAGGCCGTGTCCGTCAAGGAAGGGCTGACCGCCGACAAGAACAACGCCCGCTATACCGACCAGGCGCTGCGCAGCCAGACGGCGAATGTTCGGCCGCGGCCGCGCGTGGAAAAGAAGGCTGATGCCCCGGCTGCGGCGTCCGCCAAACCTACCCCGGCCGATCGCGCCGCCCGTCCCAGTGCGCCACCCCCACCGCCGCCGGGTTCGCCCGCGGCCGAACGTGCGGCATCCGGTTCCGAGAAACAGGCAGCGCCGTCGCAGGCCCAGGTGGCCGCGAAGGCACCTGCACCGGCGGTGTCGCCGTCGTCCCAGCAAAGCCGGCGGCCAGAGCCGGTCGCCCAGAAACCACCGACCCCGAAGGCCGAAACGGTTGCACGCGCGGCTCCGGCACCGGCACCGGAGCCGGTGAGTCGGGATGCGGCACCCCAGCGGGCGCGTCCGGCCCCGCCGCCCGTTACCGCGGCAACGGCGCCTGCTGCCCCGACCGCGACCCCGGCCAGGCAGGCACCGGCTCGGGCGGGCACGACCACCCTGGTCGCGACGATCTATTTCGCCGACGGTCAGACCGCGCTGACGGCGGAGGACCTGGCTGTTCTGCGGCAGGTGGTGGACATCCAGCGTCAGGGCGGCGGCGCCCTGCGCGTGGTCGGGCATTCCAGCATGACCAGCGGCATTGCCGATCCGACCCGGCGTCGGCTGGTCAATTTCAAGGTCTCGTTGGACCGCGCAACAATTGTCGCTCAAAGTTTTAGGGAAATGGGTTTGCCGGGCGACCGTGTGGCGGTCGAGGCCCAGGGCGACGCGCAGCCAATCTATTCGGAGGACACGGCGGCCGGCGCGGCAGGAAACCGCCGCGCCGAGATCTTCTTGGACTATTAGAGTCCTCTCTGCCTAGTTGGTGGCAACAGACTCCGACTGGCCTTCCTTAAAGGCAGTCCATTTCTCGCGCAGGCCCTCCAACAGGGGGGTAACGTCGCCGTCCGATTCCCGCAGCACGGAAGCGAACTCCGATCGCTGGGTCACCACCATGGAGATGCCTTCGACGGTGATGTCGACAATCTTCCAGTTGCCGTCATCCATTCGGCGCACGCGCCAATCGATGCGCATATCGGCATTCTGGGTGCCCCGAAGCCTGCTATTGACCACGAAGTCCTTCCTGCGCTGGCGGGCCCCGATCACCTTCAGCGTTTCGCCGGCATAGTCGTCCATACGCCGGCTGTAGGTGGCGACGAGATAGTCTTCAAATGCCTTTTGATATTCGTCTTGCACCTGCGCGTCCATCTTGCGCCAATGGCGGCCAATGACGAACCGGCCGATCCCGTCCAGATAGAAGCCGCGCACCAGAAGCTCCCGAAAATCAGCCGCTTTCTCGTTCGCGGACCGATCGTCGTCGGTTAGTCTCACGATGGCTTCGTCGGTGAATTCCTGGATGAACTGGACGGCGGCATCCGACTCGTTGGCAACGGCCGTGGTCGGCAGGAAAAGAGCGTTTGCGGCCAAGGCGACCGCTGCGGAGAAGGCCAGCGCCTTATGGCTGAATATGGTTGTTTGAACTGCGCGCATCATTTTTCAACTTTCTCCCCAAAAGGTGAGTGCCGTGTTTATCCTGCGGCTGGACGTCCGAAAGAGAACGACCACCCATTAACCGACCCCCGTTACCAATTCATTTCCGGAATCGCTCCCTCCCACGAGCCCCGGATCTGGCAGGGCGAATGACCGGAGCCTGTGCCCAACGCCGGCGGAGCATAATAGCATGGTCTGCACGGCACAGTGAGGGTCGTCACACCAGCCGGGACAATAACCTTGCGGCAGGTTCGCTCTTGCCATTTTCCGCCAAAATGGGCGGGTGCCAGCCATGCAAGCGCCGCCAACAAACTATCGACACTGCCTGAACCTTAAGGGTAGAAACACCAACCGCGATGACCAGTGTCGTGCCTGCCATTATCGCCGGAAATAGCCTGCAAATCGACATGGTTGCACGCTATGCAAGATTTGTTTCGGAGCATGCGAAACCGATGATTGAGGATTTTCACAGGATCAAGCGCCTGCCGCCCTATGTCTTCGCGGAGGTCAATGCGATGAAGGCTGCGGCACGTGCGGCGGGCGACGATATCATCGACTTCGGCATGGGTAACCCGGACAGCGCAACGCCGCCGCACATCGTTGCCAAGCTGGTCGAGGCGGTTCAGAACCCGCGCACCCACCGCTATTCGCAAAGTCGCGGTATCCCCGGGCTGCGACGCGCGCAGGCCGCCTATTACGGACGCCGCTTCGGAGTCGAGGTCGACCCGGAGAGGGAAATCATCGTCACTTTGGGATCGAAAGAAGGGCTGGCCAATCTGGCGCAGGCGATCACAAGCCCGGGCGACGTCGTTCTGGTGCCCAATCCCTGTTACCCGATCCATGCGTTCGGCTTCATCATGGCCGGCGGTGCGCTGCGGTCTCTGCCCGCGTCCGAGGCAGACCAGGGCTCTTTCCGGACCGAGTTCATGTCCGCGCTTGAACGGGCGGTTGCCCACTCGATTCCAAAGCCGCTGGCGGTGGTGCTGAACTTCCCCGCCAACCCGACGGCGCATTGTGTGGACTTGGACTTTTATGGCGAGGTCGTGGAGTTCTGTCTGCGGCACGAGATCTTCATCCTGTCGGACCTTGCCTATGCAGAGATCTATTTCGACGATCGGCCGCCGCCGTCGGTTCTGCAGATTCCGAAGGCCCGCGACATCGCGGTCGAGTTCACTTCGATGTCGAAGACCTATTCGATGCCGGGATGGCGAATCGGCTTTGCGGCCGGAAACAAGCGCCTGATCTCCGCCCTGGGGCGGATCAAATCCTATGTCGACTATGGCGCCTTTACCCCGATCCAGGTCGCCGCAACCGCCGCGATCAACGGCCCGCAGGACTGCGTAGACGAGATCCGACAGCTATACGAACAGCGGCGCGATACGCTGATCGAAGGGCTTGGACGCGCCGGCTGGGACATCCCGGTTCCCGCCGCCACAATGTTTGCCTGGGCGCCGTTGCCGCGTGCGTTCCACAACATCGGTTCGTTGGCCTTTTCAAAGCTGTTGATGCAGGAGGCAAAAGTCGCGGTGTCGCCGGGCGTCGGGTTCGGCGAGCATGGCGAGGGGTTCGTTCGCATTTCGATGGTCGAGAACACCCAGCGCATCCGTCAGGCAACGCGCAACATCCGCGCATTCCTGGCGCGCGCCGACAGCCTCTCGGAAGACACGCTGCGCCAGGCCGTCGCGCAATGACGGTTCCGTTCAAGGTCGCTATCGCCGGACTGGGCACCGTCGGCGCGGGCACGGTCGATTTGATTCAGCGCCAGGCGCCGTGGTTGACCCGTCGCGCTGGGCGGCCGATTTCGGTGACCGCCGTGTCGGCCCGCGACCGCACCAGAAACCGGCCGGTCGACGTTTCGGGCTATGCCTGGTTCGACGACGCTGCCGTGATGGCTCGCGAAGCCGACGCAGATCTGATCGTCGAGTTGATCGGCGGCAGCGACGGGATCGCGCGGACGGTCGCCGAGGCCGCCTTCGGCGCCGGCCGGCACGTGGTCACCGCCAACAAGGCGCTGATTGCAATGCACGGCGCAGAATTGGCCGAGGGTGCCGAAAAGGCCGGCGTCGCGCTGGCATTCGAGGCCGCTGTCGCGGGCGGAATCCCGGTTCTGAAGGCAATGCGCGAGGGGCTCAGCGGCAATCGGATACAACGTGTGCTGGGCATCCTGAACGGTACCTGCAACTACATCCTGACCAGCATGCGCGAGACCGGCCGGCCGTTCGAACAGGTCTTGGACGAGGCCCAGCAACTGGGCTATGCCGAGGCCGATCCGGAATTCGACGTGGACGGAATCGACGCCGCACACAAACTGGCAATCCTGACCAGTCTTGCCTTCGGCACGCGTGTCGATTTCGGATCGGTTTACGTAGAAGGCATTCGCCACGTTTCGCCGTATGACATCGCCTATGCCCGCGAGTTCGGCTACAAGATCAAGCTGCTGGGTATTGCCGAGACGTCGGACGAGGGGATCCAGCAGCGGGTTCATCCGGCAATGGTGCCTTTGGATGCCCCGATCGCGGCGGTCGAAGGCGTCTATAACGGTGTCGAGATCGACGCAGACTTCATCGGGACGACCATGCTGGAAGGCAAGGGCGCTGGCGCCGAGCCGACCGCTTCTGCGGTTGTCGCGGACATCGTCGACATTGCCGCAGGCCGCAGGGCGCCGGCGTTCGGCATCCCCGTGGCGGACCTTGCACCGGCTCAGGTCATCCCCATGCAACGGCACAGGGGTTGTTACTACGTACGCCTGACCGTGCTCGACCGGCCTGGTGTGTTTGCCGATCTTGCTGCCGCGCTGCGGGACGAGGACGTGTCCATCGAGACCGTCGTCCAGCGCGCGCGCTCGAACGGCGGCGACGCGGTGCCTGTTGTTTTGACGACGCATGAGATCCAGGAAGACGCCCTACAGCGGGCGCTGGAGAAGATCGGGGCGCTGGCGGCAGTGACCGAGCCGCCCCGGGTGATTCGGATTGAGCAGTTTTAAGGCAGACCGCGGAACCGCAATGCGGGCCGCATCAGGGGGATGACGCGATGAACGATCCGGGCCGTCACATGGACCGCAACCTGGCGTTGGAGGCAACCCGGGTCACCGAGGCAGCCGCGCTGGCGGCCGCTCAATGGATGGGAAGAGGCGACGAAGAAGCGGCCGATCAGGGCGCGGTCGATGCGATGCGTCGGGCCCTGAACGATCTTGCGATCAAGGGCACCGTGGTAATTGGCGAGGGCGAGCGCGACGAGGCGCCGATGCTGTTCATCGGCGAGGAAGTCGGGACCGGCAACGGGCCCGACATCGACGTCGCGCTGGACCCGCTGGAAGGCACGACCATCACCGCCAAGGGCGGCCAGAACGCCATGGCGGTTGTGGCCATGGCTGACAAGGGCGGGTTCCTGAACGCGCCCGACGTCTATATGGACAAGATCGCGGTCGGTGCCGATCTGCCCCAGGGCATCGTCGATCTGGACCACACGCCGAAACAGAACCTGCAGAACCTCAGCGAGGCGATGGGGAAACGCATGTCGGACCTTGTGGTCTGTGTGTTGGACCGGCCGCGGCACAGCGACCTGATCACCGCGATCCGGGAGGCGGGCGCCCGCGTTCAAATGATCTCCGATGGTGACGTGGCCGGCGTGATTGCCACCAGCCAGCCCGAAAGCGGCGTTGATGTCTACATGGGATCCGGCGGCGCGCCCGAAGGCGTTCTGGCGGCCGCGGCGCTGCGCTGCATCGGCGGCCAGATGGCAGGCCGGCTGTTGTTCCGCAACGACGACGAAAAGGAACGCGCCGCACGCTGGGGTGTCAGCGACCTGGACCGGAAATACAGCCTTTACGAACTGGCCAGCGGAAATGTCATGTTCGCCGCGACCGGCGTGACCGACGGGCCGCTGCTGCGCGGCGTGCGCATTACCGCCACAGGAGCCAACACCCAGTCGATCGTCATGCGGTCCAAAACGGGTACCGTGCGCTTGATCGAGTCCCGGCACGACTTCACGCGCAAGCCTTGGGTACAGCCGAGAGATTGAAGGCCGACCCGGGCCCGCCCGTACTGGGCGTCGTCCGGTCGGTCAGCGGCCTGCGCTGGGAGCAGCGTCCGGCCGACGCCCGTACGACCGCGGCCCTGGCGCAGAGATTCGCGCTGCCCGAGATCGCGGCGCGGGCAATGGCGGCGCGCGGCGTCGATCTGGATCGGGCGGAGATCTACCTGACGCCGTCGCTGAAAGCGCAGCTTCCCGATCCCGGCGACCTGCTGGATATGGAGCCGGCTATCGTCCGCCTGACCGAGGCGGTCCGCGATGGCGCACCGGTCGGCGTGTTCGGCGACTATGACGTGGACGGCGCGACGGCCTCCGCTCTATTGGTGCGTTTCATCCGGGCCGTGGGCGGTGCAGCGGAAGTTTATATTCCCGACCGCCTGAAGGAGGGCTACGGCCCAAATATCGATGGGTTGAAGGCATTGCAGGCGCGCGGCGCGCGGGTCGTCGTCACCGTGGATTGCGGCATCACGGCTTTCGAACCGCTGGCCGCCGCCCGCGAGGCGGGGCTGGACGTTATCGTCGTGGACCACCACGTCGCCGAACCGCGGTTGCCTGCTGCGGCCGCGGTGATCAACCCCAACCGGTTGGACGAAACCAGCCCGCACCGCCAGCTTGCCGCCGTCGGCGTGGCCTTTCTTCTTGTTGTGGGCCTGAACCGGGCATTGCGGCAGGCCGGCCACTATACCGACCGTCCGGAACCCGACCTGATGCAGTGGCTCGACCTTGTTGCCCTGGGCACCGTTTGCGATGTGGTGCCGCTGACCGGCGTCAACAGGGCCCTGGTGACGCAGGGTCTAAAGGTGATGGCAGGCCGCCGAAACACGGGATTGACGGCGTTGTGCGATGTGGCGGGGATCACCGAACGGCCGGCTGCCTACCATGCCGGCTTTGTCCTGGGACCGCGGGTAAATGCCGGCGGCCGCGTCGGCCAAGCGGGCGCCGGCGCACGGCTGCTGTCCACCGAGGACCCGGTCGAGGCGCGCCGGATCGCCGAAGAACTGGACCGGCACAATGCCGAGCGCCGCGCGATCGAGGCCCGCTGTCTTGAAGAGGCGCTGGCACAGGCCGAGGCGGGTGGTGCAGGGGATGTCCTTGTTTATGTCGCCGCAGAAGGCTGGCACCCGGGCGTGATCGGCATTGTCGCCGGGCGGTTGAAGGACCGCTACAACCGGCCCGCCGTCGTCGTCGCGATGGAGGCGGGTGTCGGCAAGGGCTCCGCGCGCTCGGTGCCTGGGATCGACCTCGGTGCGGCGGTGATCGCGGCGCGCCAGTCGGGACTGTTGACAGCGGGAGGCGGCCACAAGATGGCAGCGGGCTTTACCGTTGCAGCCGACAAACAAGACGCCTTCCGCGGATTTCTGGACGAACGGCTTCGCCAGCTGTCCGGCGCCGACGGCATCGTGCCGCGGCTGTCATTGGACGGCTTGGCACAGGCGGATGCCGTGTCGATCGACCTGGTCCAGGCGCTGTTTCGCCTGGCGCCCTTCGGCAGCGGCAACAGCGAGCCGCGCTTCGCGCTGCCCCGGGTGCGGGTGCATCAGGCGCAGGTCGTCGGCAGCGACCATGTCCGTTGCTTTCTTTCCGGCGAGGGCGGCGGTCGGCTGAAGGCAATCGCGTTTCGCTGTGCCGAGACGCCCCTCGGCCGGCTGTTGCTGGCCGAGAATAACGGCATGCCCATCAATGTGGCGGGGCGGCTGAAGATCGACAGCTGGCAGGGCCGCGAACAGGTTCAGTTGACCGTCGAGGACGCGGCCGCCGTTGTGGATCAGAGCTGAATCGCAGTCTGCATCATCTCGTCGATGGTGCGCAGGTCCGTTGCGGCCAGATCGTAGGCGCGCTGCGTCTGGATCAGCTTGGTGAACTCTTTTGCCAGATCTGTTGCCGATTGTTCTATGGCGCCGCCAATGAAATTGCCCCGGGTCGATACGTCTGTGTCGTACAACGTGATCTCTCCGGAATAGTCGTTGACCGCATAGTGCGTGCCATTGCGCGGCGAAAGCCGGTTTGGACTGATAACGTCGCCCAGTGGCAGCTTGAACAGCGGGACATCGGCATTGTTTGTGTAACGCCCGACGACTTCGCCCCCATCATTGATGAAGACCTTGTCCAGTCGGGCTTCCGGGGCGCCGTTCGCCGCCAGGGTGGTGGTGGTCAGGATGCCCGCATATTGCGTCATACTGGAGAAGTCGAAATTCAGCGTGCTGGCCGCGGCGGTAGGGTCGGTCCAGGTCACCGAGACCGAATTGGATGCCGGTGCCACCAGGACACCTGAGGCATCGAATGACATTGCGACGGGGCTGCCTGCGGTTACGGCGCCGCCTGACGCGCTGAAACCCAGGGACCAGGTGTTGGCGGCGGCTTGGCGCGTCCATGTCATGGTGACCGGCTGGACGGCGCCGTTGCTGTCATAAACGAAACCGGTGAGGGCCTGGGTCTGGCCGACGGTCGTCTCTGCGGGCAGGTTGGCGGCGACGGTGACCTGCGTCGAGGCGACGGCGGCCTGCAGGTTCGACTGCGGGTCGAAGACCACAGCCTCCAGACTGTCAAGCGTTGTGCCGGTCGTGAAGCCGCCGGTCCCGTCGGCGGGCCAGCCCAGCATATAGTTGCCGCCGGCATCCACCAGATAGGACACTTCGGTGCCGGCCTGATCCACCACCTCTGGCTTGAATTCGCCGGCCCGGCTCAGTTGATACTCGCCAGTAACGTCCTGGGTCGTGTTGGTGACGAAAAAGCCGCGCCCGTCGATCCCCGCGTCGAAGGCTTTTCCAGTGGGCAGCAGCGGCGCCTGGTTCAGGATTTGCCGATAGACGTTGGGCTGGATGCCGCCGTAGCTGCCCATGGAATTGGCCATGGTTTCCTTCGCGACCTCCTGAAACCGGATATCCGTGACCTTGTAGCCGGTGGTCGTCGAATTCGCGATGTTGTCGGAAATCGCCGCCAAAGCCATCGCGTGGCCTTTCATGGCCGTCACGCCGGGGGAGAAAGCCGAAGCATAGGTCATAGGCCGCATCCTGTTCGAAATCGATTGGCCCTTTCAGGTGCAAGGCCGGTGCCAGCCCGGACTGCAAAAAACTCATTTTTTATCAAATAGTTATATGGGGACTCTTGAGGCCGGAATGGGCCTGCCCGGCAGGCCCTGCCGGGCACGGGAAAAACCTGCCCGCGTGCCGCCGCGGTGGCAAGGTGGCTTGACCCGGCGCTCAGTCCCCATTACATAGCCCGCGGTTCCGCCTTCATACGTCCCCATCGTCTAGAGGCCTAGGACACCGGCCTTTCACGCCGGCAACACGGGTTCGAATCCCGTTGGGGACGCCAGCCTCGGCCAGGCGCTCTGGATATCAAAAGCGACGTGGCGTTCCGCCACGCGCTGGCGCGGGAGTACTGTTACGTGAACCCTTCAGTGTCCGACAGACCGCGATCCGAACCCTAGCCCGTCCTGGTTGCCGCTCTGACTGCGCCGGTCGACTATTCCTCTTCGCTTTCGGCCACGTAGATCAACAGTCGGTCGACCGTCCAGCCATCCTCTGCCAGCGGGAAGATCGCTTTGTCGTACCAGGACTGGAAGCCCTTGGGGTTCACGTGCTCGAAGCGCCAATAGAGAATTGGTTCACCGTTTTCAACGACTCGGCGGTACTCGTCCAGGATTCCGGCCAACTCGCCGGTGAAAAAGTCTTCGGCATAGGCGCCGGTCAGGTCGACCCCGTCGATCTTGGTGATGTTCGTGCCGACCAGCCGAAAGCGCATTCTGAGGAAGGGCTCTCGGATCACGTCGATGACCTCGATGTTGCCCAGCCAGGGTCTCAGGTCGAAGGCATCGATCGCGCTCCAGGCCGGCAACGCATGGCCCAGCTTCTTTGCCTCCCAAAGCTCGGCAAGTTTTCCGATCGCAATTGGAATGGCGTTGTCCATGCGGCTTCCCGTTTGCTGGCGACCGGGCCGTCCAACGCCCCAAGAGGCCGGTCGGGTTGAATGTGGCACACAACGTCAAGTCAGGACGATCCCAAAGCTTGAACGGTGGTTGCGCCGCAAGGGCCCAAGCATCCTCCTGACGATGATAATAGGTCGATATACAGCCGAAGCGAGGAGTTAAGCAGCGACCGGGATGCAGGCCAATGACTTGGCTCAAGATTGCGCACTCGTGCCTTGGTGCGCTGTCAATGCCTCGGGCCCGGCGTCCCATTGGCCCGGGCTTGTCCGATTTGGTTTCTTGACACGAAGCGCCCCGCGCGCCAGTCATGTGTTCGAACGTTGGCGCCGTATGTTTTGCCCAGAAAGGTCTTCCGCCGCCATATGACTGCAAGAAGAATCGCCGTTGTTGGGGCCGGGATGGCGGGTGTTGCCTGTGCTGCGTCCTTGCAGCAGGCGGGTCTCGATGTCGAGGTCTTCGAAAAGAGCAGGGGCCTGGGTGGGCGCATCGCCACGCGACGGCGCGACGCCGGTTCTTTCGACCATGGCGCTCAGTATGTCACGGCGCGTGGAACCCGGTTCGAGAGCTTGTTGCGCCGGCTCGGGGAAGCCGGTGCCGTGACCGAATGGCGACCCCAGGGACAGGCGATACCGCAATCCGCCCACGGCGGTTTGGATCAACACTGGTATATCGGTACACCCGGCATGAGCGCGATGGTCAAACCGCTGGCGAAAGGCTTGCGAATCCATCGCGGTACGCGGATCGCATCGATCAACAGGCCGAACGGGCAGTGGTGCATGATCACGGCGACCGGAGAGACGGTCGGCGCATTCGATGCCGTCGCCGTGACTGTGCCGGCACCCCAGGCCTCGTATTTGCTGGCGGCACACGGAAGCGCGTTCGCCAGGATCGAACGTGCTGAAATGGCGCCCTGCTGGGCGGCCATGATGACCTTCCAGGGGCCGATCGCAGGTGTTGACGATGTGCTCCGGCCGGGGACGGGGCCGGTTGCCTGGGCAGCGCGCAACAGCGCCAAGCCGGGACGCGACGGCGACGCAGAGGAAGCCTGGGTGGTGCATGCAGGGCCGGCCTGGAGCCGTGACCATCTTGAAGAGGAGGCGGCCTCAGTCGCACAGGAATTATTGCGGGTGCTGGGCGAGGTTGTGGGAGGATCCCTTCCGCAAACCGGGCATCTTTCCGCCCACCGTTGGCGCTACGCCCTGTGCGAGACGCCATTGCAGACACCCTGCCTGATCGGCGACGACGGCACTCTGGGCGCCGCCGGCGACTGGTGTCTGGGCGCGCGGGTCGAAGCCGCCTACGACAGCGGCTGGGCTTTGGGCACCCGGCTGGCCGCACGATTTGGTGGCGGTTCGCCTTCCTCGTAACCGCTCGCAGGAGTCCGGCGGCAGAAAGTTGCTGGAAACTGCCCGATCCTAGGGCTCGAAAACAATCTGGACGCGGTCGCCGGCAAATCGCGCGACGCCGAATTCGATCGGTTTCCCGTCGCCGTCGATATTGACCGATTCCGTCACCAGGATCGGCCGGATCTTGGGCATGCGCAACAGCCGCGCCTCCTCGCTGTCCGGCATCCGGGTCGTCACCTTCGTCGATCGGCGCGTGTAGTCCCGCAGCCCACTCTTCTTCAGCGCCGCGGTAATCGACCGGCTGGACCGGTAGGCTGCGATGAGATCGGGAAATCGCTGGGCCGGGAAGTAATGGACCGCCAGCGAAAGCGGTCTGTCATCCACGTATCCCATCCTGTCCAGGCGGATGACCGTGGCGCCCGGCTTGATCTTCAGGACCTTGGCGACAAGGCGGTCCGCCGGAACCTCCAGCGCCTGAAGCAACTCACCTTTCGGTGTCTTCTGCTGGCGGCGGATTGTCTCGCTGAAACGGGTCCGCTTGCCCACCTGATAATCCAGGACGCCTTCCTGGACGAATGTCCCGCGTCCCTGCTCGGCGCGGACCAACCCTCGGTCCTCCAGCGATGCGACGGACCGTCGGACGGTGTGGCGGTTGACGCCGAAACGACTGGCCAGTTGCTGTTCGGTCGGCAGGCGTTCGCCCGGACCGAAGGTCTGGTGCCGGATATCCTCTTCCAACCGGGTCGCAATCTTGCGCCACAGCGCCACGCCGTCACCGCGCGTCAAGCTCATGTCACCGCCCCATCATTCAGCTGACACCAAGGTTTGCCTTGCAGGGGTGAAAGTGAGTACTCTATCCAAGAATTGATACGGATGTCTAGACAAATACAGGATTCGTCCATGGTCGACAAAACACCCCGGGAAACGGATGCGACTGCTTCTGCGCGCCGCCAGCGATGGATGGCCGTGCTGGCGATGGCGGCGACAGAAGACCTGGAGGACCACCTCCAGAAGCACGGCGGTGCCCCCGAATACACCTGGATTCGGCCCCCGGAGTTCGGCGCGGTCATGGTCCGGGGCAGGGCCGGCGGTACGGGCGCCCCGTTCAATCTGGGCGAGATGACAGTCACGCGCTGCGCGCTGCGTCTGGGCACGGCCGGCCCGGTCGGCCATGCCTATGTCCAAGGACGCCGCGCGCGCCATGCCGAGCTTGCCGCCGTGTTCGATGCACTGCTGCAACAGGAAGAGCCCGGCCGGAATATCGAGCGATCAGTGATCGATCCGCTGTCGGCCGCGCAGATGGTCCGCAAGGCCGACCGTTCGCGCCGGGCAAACAGCACCAAAGTGGACTTTTTCACGATGGTGCGCGGAGAAAACCCCACATGAGCGACGGTACCGATCACACAACGCTGATGATGGGTCTAGCGGACCCGGTCCTGGACAGCCAGTCCATCTTTCGCGGTGTCCTGCGCGCAATGTCTTATCCCGGGCGGCGCCATTCTCTCGCCCTGAAGGTTCCTGCACCGGAACCCTTGCACCAGGCCACGGCCGCGGTCTGCCTGACCTTGATGGATGTGGACACACCGGTCTGGTTGGACTCAAAGGCGGAAAGCCCTGGCGTCGCCGAGCACCTTCGTTTCCATTGCGGTGCGCCGCTGGTGCCTGCGCCCGGCGACGCACATTTTGCCGTGATCGCCGCGGCGCAGGAAATGCCTCGGCTCTTCGCGTTCGATACCGGCAGCGACCAGTATCCCGACCGCTCGGCGACACTGCTGATCCAGGTGCATTCCTTGGACCGCGGCCCGGCGGTGCGCCTGACTGGGCCAGGTATCAGGGACCATGCCATGCTTTTTGCGGCCGGCCTGCCGGCATGTTTCTGGGAGGACTGGGCGGCCAACGGGCAGTTCTTTCCGACCGGGGTCGACGTCATCCTGACGTCCGGGGCAGACTTGGTCGGGCTGCCCCGCGGCGTCAAGGCGGAGGGTTGAAGCATGTATGTCGCAGTCAAGGGCGGTGAAAAGGCGATCGTGAACTCCCATAAGCTCGTGGCCGAGGAGAGGCGCGGCGACCCGTCAGTGCCGGAACTGTCGGTGGACCAGATCAAGCAGCAGATGAAGTTGGCGGTCGATCGCGTGATGACCGAAGGCTCGCTGTATGATCGCGATCTTGCCGCGTTGGCCATCAAGCAGGCGCAGGGCGACCTTGTCGAAGCGATCTTTCTGCTGCGTGCCTATCGCACCACGCTGCCAAGGTTCGGCAACAGCCGGCCGATCGACACAGGTGCGATGGACATCCGCCGGCGGATTTCGTCGACCTACAAGGATCTGCCCGGCGGTCAGGTGCTGGGGCCCACCTACGATTACACGCACCGCCTGCTGGACTTCGCACTGGCGGCGGAAGAGGGCGGCGGCGGGCCCGAAGCGGAGATGGCCGCGGTGCCGGTGGAAGCCATGGCGCGTGTGACCGACATCCTCAATCACGAGGGGCTGATCGAACAAGAAGCCGACGCGGACGATGCGGGGGAGGCTTACGACATCACCCGCTCACCGATGAGCTTTCCGGCCGGCCGGGATCAGCGCCTGCAGAACCTGGCGCGAGGCGACGAGGGGTTTGTGCTGGCGCTGGGCTATTCGACACAGCGCGGCTACGGCGGCAACCATCCGTTCGCCGGCGAGATCAGGCTGGGCGAGGTGGCGGCGGAGATCGTGCCCGAGGAACTGGGCTTCCCAGTGCAGATTGGCGAGATTACGGTCACCGAATGTGAAATGGTCAACCAGTTCAAGGGTTCCAAATCCATACCGCCCCAGTTCACACGGGGTTACGGACTGTCCTTCGGCCACTGCGAGCGCAAGACGATGGCGATGGCCTTGGTCGACCGATCACTGCGTGGCCGCGAGTTGGACGAAGAAGCGCAGTATCCGGCACAGGACGAAGAGTTCGTTTTGTCTCACAGCGACAACGTGGAAGCCTCTGGTTTCGTTCAGCATTTGAAATTGCCGCACTATGTTGATTTTCAGTCGGAACTGGTTCTGATCCGCGGCCTGCGGGCCGAACACGTGGCAAAGGCCCAGGCGGAGGCGGCGGAATGAGCGGGGGGCGAAGCGCTCATGCGGCGAACGGCCCATCGGTCGACGGGACCTACAATTTCGGATACCTGGACGAGCAGACGAAGCGCATGATCCGCCGCTGTATTCTGAAGGCGGTCGCCGTGCCGGGATATCAGGTGCCCTTTGGTGGGCGCGAAATGCCGCTTCCCTACGGCTGGGGTACCGGCGGCATCCAGGTAACCGCCAGCTTGCTGGGCCCGGAAGACACGTTGAAGGTGATTGACCAGGGCGCCGACGACACCACGAACGCCGTCAGCATCCGACGGTTCTTTGCCAAAGTTGCGGGGGTCGCGACCACCGAGGAAACCGACCGCGCGACTATCGTTCAAACCCGCCACCGGATCCCCGAGGCGCCGCTGAGCGAGGAGCAAATCATCGTCTATCAGGTGCCGCAGCCCGAACCGTTGCGCAAGCTGGAGCCACGGGAGACGGAGACCCGAAAGATGCACGCATTCAGCGAATATGGCGTCATGCAGGTGCGGCTCTACGAGGACATCGCCCGGTTCGGCGAGATTTCGGTTTCCTACGATTATCCGGTTATGACCAACGACCGTTACGTCACCGCGCCGACGCCCATCCCGAAATTCGATAATCCGAAAATGGACGGCATGCCGGCGCTGCAGCTTTTCGGGGCTGGGCGGGAAAAGCGCATCTACGCCATCCCACCCTACACCGATGTGCGCAGCCTGGACTTCGATGACCACCCATTCGAAGTCCAGAGCTGGGATGACTGCTGCGCTTTGTGCGGGTCGACGCAGAGTTTTCTGGACGAGGTGGTCCTGGACGACCGCGGTCGTCATATGTATGTCTGCTCCGACTCCCACTATTGCGCAAAACGCCGGGCGGCCGGCCACAGCGGGCCGCTGTCGTCCGAGGCCGCCGAGGCTGGCTACCCTGCGGGCCGGGGAGACGCGAAATGAGCGACCGCGCCGGCGGGCAGCCGCTTTTGGAAGTGTCGGACCTTGGAAAGTCCTACGGTGAGACGGTCGGTTGCCGGAACGTCAGTTTCGAGCTGTTCCCCGGAGAAGTTCTTGGAATCGTTGGAGAGTCCGGCTCGGGTAAGTCGACATTACTGAATTGTCTGTCGGCGCAGATGACACCTACCGCCGGGCGGGTCCGGTTCGACACCCGAATGCATGGTTTGACCGACATTTTCGAGCTTTCCGAGCCTGAACGGCGTCTGTTGATGCGGACCGACTGGGGCATCGTCCACCAGAATCCCCGCGACGGCCTCAGGATGACGGTCAGCGCCGGCGGCAATGTGGGCGAGCGGCAGATGGCCGCGGGGGCGCGCCACTACGGCTCGATCCGCGCCGAGGCTGTTGACTGGCTGCGGAAGGTCGAGATCGACGTCGGCCGGATCGACCACCAGCCCCGGACTTTCTCCGGCGGCATGCAACAGCGGCTGCAGATCGCGCGCATCTTGGTCAGCAAACCGCGGCTGGTGTTCATGGACGAACCGACCGGCGGCCTGGATGTCTCTGTGCAAGCGCGTCTGCTTGATCTCCTGCGCGGCCTGGTTCGCGATCTTGGTATCGCCGCCGTGGTGGTCACGCATGATCTTGCCGTAGTGCGTCTCCTGGCGGACCGGCTTATGGTGATGCGAGACGGCGATGTGGTGGAAAGCGGATTGACCGACCAGGTTCTGGACGACCCGCATCATCCCTATACCCAGTTGCTGGTTTCCGCCGTTCTGCAGGCGTGAAGGAAAGTGTCCGTGAATCCCGAGCCGATGATCCAAGTCACCGCCCTTGAAAAGACCTTTACGCTGCACGGGCGCAACGGTCTTCAAATCCCGGTCTTCTCGGGTGTCGACCTGGAGGTTGGCCAAGGCGAATGCGTGGTCCTCGCGGGCCCGTCGGGCAGCGGCAAGTCGACACTGTTGCGTTCGCTCTATGCCAACTACAAGCCGGGTGGGGGACAGGTCCTGGTCCGCCACGACGGCGGCTGGGTCGATCTGGTCTCCGCACCGCCGCGCACGGTGCTGGATGTGCGGCGGCGGACCTTGGGCTATGTCAGCCAGTTCCTGCGTGTCATCCCGCGCATCGCCACGCAGGACTTGGTGGCGGAGCCGCTGATCGACGCAGGCGTCGGCGCCGATGTCGCGCGGGACGCAGCGCAGGCGCTGTTGCTACGCCTGCGCTTGCCCGAGGATCTATGGGGCGTCCCGCCGGCCACATTTTCCGGCGGCGAGCAACAGCGCGTCAACATTGCGCGCAGCATGATCCGCCCCTATCCCATTCTGCTTCTGGACGAACCGACCGCGTCGCTGGACGATGCCAACAGGGAAACCGTGGTCGGCCTGATCCAGGAGGCCAAGGCACGGGGTGCTGCGATCGTTGGGATCTTTCACGACGCCGACGTGCGTGCCGCCGTCGCCACCCGGAACTTCGATGTGACGGCCTACAAGACGGCGGCCTGACCCATGGGCGAGATGATCATCACCAACGCACGCATCGTTACGCCGGACAAGGTGTTGGACGGCTCTGTCGTCGTCGACGGCGCCATGATCCGCGATGTCGAAGAAGGCGTCAGCGCGCACCCGGGCGCAGTGGACTTCCAGGGCGATTTCTTGCTGCCGGGGCTGATCGAGATGCACACGGACAACATGGAAAAGCACCTTCAGCCGCGGCCGGGCGTGCATTGGCCGTCGGCGACCGCGGCCATGGCGGCGCACGACACCCAGTTGGCCGGGGCCGGCATTACCACCGTCCTTGATGCGATTTGCGTCGGCGACTACCGCACCGAAGGGACCCGGCGGCGCATCATGGCGAAAACGATCGATGCGCTGCGCCTGGGACAGGCGGAATCGATCTTCAAAGCGGACCATCACCTTCATTTGCGCTGCGAGTTGTCCGACGACGCTGTGGTCGAAATGTTCGAACCCTACGGCCAGGACCCCATGTTGCGGCTGGTCTCGGTCATGGACCACACGCCCGGTCAACGCCAATGGCGCGACATGGACAAGCTCTACCAGTTCCGCAGCGGCCGCGGCATGTCGGATGCGGACTTCGAAGCATTCGTCCAGGACAGCGTCGCCCGCCAGAGCCAGAACGTGGACGGCAACCGCCGCCGGATCCTTGACCTGTGCCGGGCGCGGGGCCTGACGACGGCGAGCCACGACGACACCACCGAAGACCATGTGGACGAGGCGGTCGCTGAAGGCATCACGATTTCCGAGTTTCCGACCACGCTGGAAGCGGCGCGCCGGGCCCGGGAGCGCGGCCTGAAGGTCGTGATGGGCTCGCCCAACGTGGTGCGCGGCGGCTCGCATTCCGGCAATGTGGCGGCGTTGGACTTGGCCCGTGACACGCTGGTCGACGGCCTGTCTTCGGACTACGTGCCGATCAGCCTTTTGCACGCCGCCTTTCTGTTGCACGACGAACTGGAAATGCCGCTGGCCGCGGCGGTTGCGACCGTCTCGATCAATGTTGCCGACATGCTGGGGTTTGCCGACCGCGGCGCCATTGTACCTGGTCGCCGGGCCGACTTGGCACGCGTTCGCCGCGTCGACGGTGCGCCGTTGGTCCGGACCGCGTGGCGCGCGGGAATTCAGATCATCTAGATGACGTCCGCTGATGCCAAGACCAGACGCTTCGCCGTCTACTTTGCGCCGGCCGCGGACAGCGCATTGTGGCGCGCCGGCTGTCGCTGGCTTGGCCGCGATGCGGTTACGGGCGACCTGCTGGCCCAGCCCGGCTGCGACGGCATCGACCCCGGCCGTTTGGTGGACGTGACAGAGGCGCCTCGGTTCTACGGTTTCCATGCGACTCTGAAACCGCCGTTCCATTTGCGCGAAGGCAAAGACGAGGTGGCGCTGTCAGAGGCAGTGGGTGCCCTGGCGGCTGGCAGTTCGGGTTTCCAGGCCGGGCGGCTGAAGGTCGAACGCCTCGGCCGATTCCTGGCCCTGGTCCTGGCCCGTCCGTCGCCGAAAATGGAGGCGCTTGCCGCGGACTGCGTGCGTGCGCTGGACGGTTTTCGCGCCGCTTCGTCTCGCAAGGATGTGGATCGGCGGCGGACGCATGGATTGACGGACCGGCAGGAGGCGTACCTGAAGCAGTGGGGATATCCATACGTGATGGATGAGTTCCGGTTTCACATGAGCCTGACCGGGGGCTTCGACGACGACGTCCTGCGCGCCCGCATCGAAGCGGCCCTGGAAGGATTGTTCGCACCGCTTGTGACAGAGCCGCTTGCCGTCGATGCGGTCTGCCTGTTTCGGCAGGAGGATCGCCGGACGCCGTTCCGGCTGTCGGCGCGGTTTGCGCTTGGCCGTCAGTGAGCGCACCGGGCGCCCTGATCCTCGTCGTCGGTCCCAGCGGCGCCGGCAAGGACACGCTGATTGCCGCCGCAAGGCAGCAACTCCTCCGCCAACGCCGGGTGGTCTTCGTGCGTCGCTACATTACCCGGGACGGCGGGGCCGGCGGCGAGCCGCACATCACCATATCCACTCGCAACTTTGCTGCATTGGCTGATCGGGGCGAGTTTGCCTTATACTGGCAGGCACACGGGCTCAGCTACGGCATCCCTGTCTCGATTGTTGCCGATCTCGATGCTGGACGGACCGTCGTTGCCAATGTTTCTCGCACCGTGGTGCAGGCCGCGCGGGCGCGTTTCGAACGGGTGGTGGTTGCCCACGTGACCGCCGCGCCGTCCGTCCGGGCGGCACGTCTGGCCGGGCGCGGACGTGAGTCCCAGTACGAGATCCTGGGGCGGCTCAGACGGGCCGACGTTGCCATTCCCCGCGGCGACGACGTCGTGACAATTGACAATGGCGGTGCTCTGGTCGACGCAATTGCCCACTTTGTCCGGGTTATCGCCGACGGAGTCGAAAACCCGGTTCGTATGGACGATTGATCTCAATCAAATAGGTCGGCAACCGGCAGCATTAGGCTCGCGGAGTGCCGGTTGAATCGGTATATGTTGCGAAAGAATTGTGGGCGCGGGCCTGGCATCGTCCGGGCGCCGCGCGTTGATGGTGGGAGAATATGCAAATGGGGGCCACCCAACAGCTGGACAGGCCGGAAGCCTACGCCAAGTCCTTGGGAGAGAAAAAGCGCGCGTTTATCGTGCGTACTGGCCGCAAGCTCAGACCCTGGATTAACGGTGCGATTGCCAAATGGTCGTTGGTGCCCACGACGCCCGTCCTCGACAAGGCAGACTTTCCGTGGACCCGGATGTTGGAAGAGAACTGGGAGACGATCCAGGGTGAACTGCAAGCGCTGTTGGAATACCGCGACGTGCTGCCGCCCCTACACGAGATCTCGCCCGACCACCGGCGCATCACCAAGGACTCGTCCTGGAAATCGTTCTTTCTGTGGGGCTACGGATATCGCGTCGACGCCAATTGCCGACGCTGCCCCGAGACCGCCAAACTGGTTGACAGGATACCGGATGTCAAATCGGCGCTGTTCTCGATCCTCACGCCACACTCCAATATTCCCCGGCACAAGGGGGTGACGAAGGGCATGATCACGTGCCACCTGGCTCTGAACATCCCCAAGGAGCGGGAGAAGTGCCGCATCCAGGTCCATGACCAGGTGCTGTATTGGGAGCCCGGCAAGACCATGGTGTTCGACGACACTTACAAACACGAGGTCTGGAACGACACCGACGAGGAACGTGTGGTTCTGCTGGTCCAGTTCGGCCGTCCGTTGAAGTTCCCCGGCTCGCTGATCGCCAGTGCCTTTTTGGGAGCGTTGCGGCTCAGCCCCTTTATCCAGGAGGGCAAGAAGAACGTGGAGATCTGGGACGAGAAGCTGCGCGAAAAGAGCGGAACCTGACGCGCAGCCCGGGACGATGCAGCAACAGGCAACAACGATCGACCGGTTTCGGACGTACCGGCGCAAGAAGGTCAAGCGGCTGGGCAAACGCCTGACCCGCTGGCTGTCCGACTTCTTCGGACGGCAGTCAATGGTCGGGGACACGCCGTTCTTCGACAAGACCCTTTTCCCGTTCACCGCCATGTTGGAGGAGAACTGGCAGCCGATCCGCGCCGAGGCGCTGGAGGTGATGAAGGAGCGCGATGCGATCCCGTCCTTCCACGAAGTCTCGCCGGACCAGTACCGGATCTCGACCGGCGACAACTGGAAGACTTTCGTGCTGTTCGGCTTCAAGCAGAAGATGGAGAAGAACTGCGCGCTGTGCCCGCAGACGGCTGCGATCCTGGAGCGGATCCCGGAGCTGCAGACGGCTTGGTTCTCGATTATCACGCCGCGCTACCACATTCCCGACCACCGGGGTGTGACCCGGGGCATTCTCACCTGTCACCTGGGCCTGGTGGTCCCGGAAGAAAAAGAGAACTGCCGCATCCGCGTTGGCGATGACGTCCATAATTGGGAGCAGGGCCGGACCATCGTGTTCGACGACAGCCTCAGCCACGAAGTGTGGAACGACACGGACCAGGACCGCGTGGTGCTGTTGATGCAGTTCACACGCCCTATGCGTCCGCTTGGCCGCATTACCAACGCCGCCTTCCTGGCGCTGGTCAAGTTGACCGCCTATTACAAGGAACCGAAAAAGAACATGGCGACCTTCGAGGATCGGTTCCAGGCGGCGGTGCGCAGGGCGGAAAGCTTCCAGATCAAGGACTAGGCAGCACCTTCGGACCGTCGCAGCACAATGCCAACGCATAGCGACGAGATCGTGATTGCCGAGGACGACCCGCAGGTCGGCCAGACCGTTGAAACTGCGTTGTTGCAGTCGCTGCGTGATGCACTGCCCCAGGGTAGGAACACCAGCTTCGTTCTGTCGGCCAGAACCCCAGGCGGCGACCTTGTCGGCGGGCTGACGGCCGGCACGTCCTATGGTTGGCTGCTGGTCAAGACGCTATGGGTCGCGGAAACACACCGCGGCCAGGGCATCGGCCGTTCGCTGATGGAACAGGCAGAGAAGCGTGCCCGGGCCGTCGGCTGTCACGGTTCCTGGCTGGACACCTCCAGTCCGGACGCCATGCGTTTCTATTCCAAGTTGGGCTACACGGTCTTCGGGCTGCTCGAGAACGCGACTGGCCAGCACCCCGCGGATCATCGTCGCTGGTTCATGAACAAGGCGCTCTAGCGGAGGGGCGGGTTTGCGGGCGCGGCTGGTCGAAGGAGTCTGTGATCCGGATTGGCGCGGCCATC